>MDTG01125276.1_pt1 | contig 24171 bp, 18 predicted proteins | sample 811421 | NCBI WGS metagenome assembly MDTG01 (sample SAMN05326645, study PRJNA326480) | marine metagenome | isolation source: seawater | place: Pacific Ocean: South East | collected 2011
AATTAAGTCATTGAAAATTTTAAACAGTCAACACAAAGCATTAGCTGATGAGTACAAAGTTAAGTATGAGTCGTTGTGGGAACATATTCAGCAAATTTACAACATGTACGATGAAGTGTTAGCTGAGAGAAATAATTTTGCAGAAAGACTTAAGCACATAAACTAACAATTTAGTTTTTTAAAAATAACCGTAGGATATTAATAATGAGCAAAAACACTAAAAAAACATCAAAAGATGTTGCTTCGAAAGCAGCAAAAGTTCTGACTGATCCAAACGCATCTAAGACTGCAAAAAAATTAGCGGGGTCTGCGCTATCTCAGAAAGGGACGACCAAACAAACAGGAGCTGATATGGAAGACTTTGCGTCTAAGGTTTTGCAAAGTGAAAAGTACAGTTCAAATACAAAAGAGCTTGCCGGATCAGTACTATCACAATCTAATAAAAAACGGTGACTCCACTTTTTTTCTGATTGGGGTCCAATGGCCTTGAGATTAACAGCAAAATCAACTCGTATGTTCGAGGTAAACTTATTTCGCTTTTTTGATATCCCAGCGAGCGTGACCTTTGCTAAATATAAAAGTGATTTTTATTTTTTTAAACCCAAGTTAAGGAAAGCAGTAATTGGCAAAACTTGACTATTCTGAATTTAATTTGGAAGTAGAAGAATATTTAAATACTAGAAAGGACTTCGATCCTAAGACTACTCCCTATGATATTGAGCAACACATACAAAGAGCTGTGGATGGTATTATAAATGAGTGTCCAGATGTAGATTGGAATGAAAACTTAATTACTTACAAAATAATTGAAAGCGTACGAGATATTCTCTTAAATTATAAGGTCCCTGGCTTGGTGGGAGAGTTGTCTGAAAGTAAGTTTAATCTTGAAGCATATAAGCTAACAGGCCGTGCAGAAAGCTTTCATGGCGATATTGCTTTTATTATAACTAGGCGTTTTTCAGAGTATTCTAGGCCAATATCGGGAGTTGCATTTTACGAAGCAAAGGCATCTAGTATTGAAAGGCAGAGTAAAAAGGAATACCCCGCGTTTTGTACAAACCAACTTCGAAGACTAGTTACCCACACGCCAAGGTTAAATTACCTTATTTTAAACAAAGAAGGTTGTCGAATAGGTGGTGACAATTGGCCCGCTATTGATGAGCGTGATCGAGACCCCTGGGAGCTCACTCATAAGCGTGTTAATGCTGCTGTGATAGACGCAAATTTTCTAAAGAATAATAGAAATATTGAATTTGCATTGAACACCATTGGATTATCATTTGGTAGTCACTTTGTACAAAGAGTTCTCTCTGGAAGAGATTTGGACTACTCACGTACAGTTGATAAGACGATTCGCCGTTGGCTTAAATACACTAGAAAATCTTCGCCTTTAGTTATCTCTGTATCAATTCTTGACTCATCAGGTGAACACTTTGACACACAGTTAGAACTTCCTGGCTTTGAGAAAGTGATTCTCGATAACCATATTCGAACTTTAGAAAATAAACATAAATAAGGGAGATACAACCGACAGGTTTAAGGTTTGCAAACTAGCAAGCTTAAAATTTTCGCTTGCTCATCTCGTCAACTAAACCGATAGTTGCTTAGTCATTTGCAATACAAAACTTCGCAAATAAGCTGTTACCCCTAGGAGGAAAAGTGGGAATTCAAAGACAGGAAACATTAATTCACTGGAATTTTTTCTTATCGATTGAGGAAGATCTGGACAGGCTTGGGCGCTTTGTCGACTTTTCTGCTAATGATGAGGTCTACTCAATCGAAATAGTTAGATTATTCCTTGCTGCTAGCGCTGAAGTAGATGTAGTTTTGAAACAGCTTTGTAAAGCTCTGAACCCAGGTTGCAAAGCATCCTCGATTAATGCGTACCAACCTGAAATAAATAATTTCATACCTAATTTTAAGGAATTTGAAGTCACGGTACCAAGATATGGACTCACACTTAAACCCTGGACTGATTGGGCGGAAAATCACCCACCTTTTTGGTGGCAAGACCATAATAAAGTGAAGCATCATCGCCATGAGCACTTTGAGAAAGGTAACTTAAAAAACTGCTTGAACGCTATAGCAGGTTTGTATGTTTCAGTTTTGTACCTTTACCAGCAGCAAGCTTCGGAAGGTGAGCTTATGCAGCTCCCCAAATTATTCAATGTAGGTGATCAGTACTTCGGAGGTACAAGAATGGGACGATATGGACACTCCTTCAAGTATAATCTGCTATAGCGCTTAATTTTATCAAGCTCGCGCTTATAAAGCGCGAGTAATTAACTCCACTTTATGAACAATGTCATAAGGGCCCACTATTTAAACCAAACACCTTAACTTTCCACAACTCAAATCTAGTAACAAAACTGAGTCCTTTGGTGTTATTTGGCCTTTAATATCAGGATTATTCCTCAAAAACTGTTACCACTCATCAAGTCAATGAATCCAAGGTGGTAACAATTCTTCAATTGTCGAAAACGACATTAACTTTACGCCCAAATCAGTAGTAACCTTGATTGCAGAAATGCTTGAACCATACAAAGGTAAGATATACGACCCGTGCTGCGGTAGTGGTGGTATGTTTGTTCAATCGCTTAAGTTTATTGATAGTCACAAAGGCAGTAAGAAAAACATCTCAATCTATGGGCAGGAATACACCAGCACAACTCATAAATTAGCCAAAATGAACCTTGCTGTGCGTGGTATTAACGGTAATTTAGGTGATGTTGCAGGTGATACCTTCTTTAAAGATCAGCACCCTGATTTAAAAGCAGACTACATTTTGAGTAATCCACCGTTCAACCAGAAGCAATGGCGTGCAGACAACGAGCTAGTTGACGATCCTCGTTGGTCAGGTTTTGAAGTGCCGCCCACTGGCAACGCTAACTATGCGTGGATCATGCACATGATCTCTAAACTTAGTGAAAACGGTACAGCAGGCTTTGTACTTGCCAATGGTTCAATGAGTTCTAACACGGGTGGTGAAGGCACAATTCGTCAGAAAATTATTGAAAACGACTTGGTAGATTGCATGATTGCTTTGCCGGGGCAGCTTTTCTACACCACGCAAATTCCAGTCTGTTTGTGGTTTATCACCAAAAACAAAAAGAAAAATACCGAACTTGGTTATCGAGACCGCCAAGGTGAAACCTTATTTATCGATGCCCGTGAAATGGGCACTATGGTCAGCCGTGTTCACAAAGAACTAACCACAGATGACATCACTGAAATTGCGAGAACTTATCACGCATGGCGTGGTGAGAAGAAAGACGGTGAATACCAAGACAAAGCAGGTTACTCAAAATCAGCAACGCTGGAAGAAATTAAAGCCAATGACTTTGTGTTAACTCCGGGCCGCTATGTTGGCGCTGCTGATTTGGAAGACGATGGCATCCCGTTTGAAGTCAAAATGAAAAAGCTAAGCCAAACCCTATATAGCCAAATGGAACAGTCCGAAGAACTAGATAAAGCGATTCGCCAAAACTTGGAGGTGTTAGGTTATGGGAAATGACTTTGCGATAAAAGACTTTCCGAAGGATTGGACGCTAACAACTCTTGGCGAAATGCTAGACCAATGTAACGGTTCTGTTCAAACTGGTCCATTTGGCAGCCAGTTACATGCGTCAGATTATGTTGAAGTAGGTATTCCTTCTGTAATGCCAAAGAACATTACTATAGAAGATATAGATGAATCGGATATTGCTCGAATCAGTATTCACGACGCGCAGCGGTTATCAAAATACTTATTGGACGAAGGAGACATTGTATACAGCCGAAGGGGAGACGTTGAAAAGTGTGCTTTGGTTACTGTTTCTCAAATTGGATGGCTTTGTGGAACTGGATGCTTAAGAATCCGTTTAGGGGATGATGCCCCTATATCGCCTAGTTACTTACATGCTTATTTATCATCACCAGCCATGAGAGAATGGATTTCAAGGAATGCAATTGGTGCGACAATGCCCAATTTGAACACTTCTATTCTTCGTGATGTTCCCTTGCTTATTCCTGTAAATGAAAATGTAAAGTTTGTAGAAAACATTTGGAACTGCGTAAATACTAAGCTCCGATTAAATAAAAAGACAAACCAAACCTTAGAACATATGGCTCAGGCATTATTTAAAAGTTGGTTTGTTGATTTTGATCCTGTTATCGACAACGCCCTTGCCGCTGGCAACGATATTCCTGAAGCACTGCAACACAAAGCTGAACAACGTAAACACGCACAACAACTACCAGACTTCAACCCCTTGCCTGATAATATCCGCGCATTATTTCCAAGCGAATTTGAACAAACGAATGAACCCAATATAGGTATTTTCGGCTGGATACCTAAAGGGTGGAGCGCTGGTAGCTTATCATCGCTAGCAAATTTTACTTCTAATCGTATCGATGGCACAGAATTGACGCGGGATAATTACATATCAACCGATAATATGCTTTCAAACAAAGGAGGCGTTTCAACGGCATCTAAAGTGCCAGATATTAAAACGACACCTTCGTTCAAACCGGGAGATATTCTCATTTCAAATATAAGGCCCTATTTTCAAAAAATATGGTTTGCTACTTTCTCTGGTGGTCGCTCAAATGATGTTTTAGGTTTTGAAGCGATTGACGAACAGTGTAAAGAATACTTATTGAACCTGCTTTACCAAGATGTATTTTTTGATTACATGATGACGACCTCAAAAGGTTCGAAAATGCCAAGAGGGGATAAAAAAGCAATTATGGACTGGCCTGTTGTAATACCGCCCAGTTCACTGCAAAAGTTTTTCTCAGAACATGTAAAAAACTACTATCAGGTAATTCCTATAAGGAACAAAGAAAGCGAAGCACTTTCAATGCTGAGGGACACTTTATTACCAAAATTGATATCTGGTGAGTTGCCGTTGAATAAGGATGTTGAATAGATGAGGAAGAATCCACTTAGTGATCTAAAAGGGATGCTAGATCTAATCAAAGCGTCTAACAACCCCTTTGCTCCGATTGTTGAGGCTATTAATAATTCACTAGAGTCCATTTTTAAGTTAGATGATAGCTATGAAAGAGAAATAACGATCCATCTACGCTTTAATGATCAAGATGACAATTCTAAGTTATTAGACTTTATTGAAATCAAAGATACTGGTGCAGGCTTTAATGATGAATCATTTGAAAGGTTTGAAAGATTACTGGATAGGACTAAAGGGTTTAATAACCGAGGCTCCGGTAGACTTCAATACTTACACCGCTTTGGTGAAGTCACCTTTAAAAGCATATATTGCCAAGACAACGACTTGTATCTGAGAAAATTCAGCAGTAGCAAAGATAATTTTATCTATGATGATTCTGCTCCACAAAAGGTTGATGCCGATAAGTTAGAGACCTCCGTCACCTTAAAGCATTTGCGAAGCCATAAACAAGATCAGACTGCATACACAACGTTGAAATTTGGTGCTTTTGTCTCTTGGATTAAATCGCAGTTTGCTCTTCGTGCTTATCTGGATAAATGTAAGGGGAAGTCCTTCCCAACTATCAAGTTGCAATTCTCGTATCAAGTTGCAGAAACAGAAAATTTGACGATTGAACCTGACAATTTTCCTGAGCCAAGCGCCAAAGGTAGCTTTGAGGTTAAATATCAGGAGCCATTTGAAGACAAGGGAAAAATTGGCTGGCGAAATGCCCAAGGTATTGAGCCTGAAAAGTTTAACTGGTGCGTTTTTACATTCCCTGCGAATGAAGTAGATATTCATGGTGCTTTTCTTTGTAGTAAAGATATTCCAGTTGAAGAAATCAAAAACCCAATTTTGAGAAAAAGTAATGGTCATCAAGGTACTAGAATGGTTACCGCTTTTTACGGTGATTATTTGGATAAGCCCGATAATGTAAACCATTCTGTTGATGCATTTGAAATTCCAAATAAATCAGATGTTAAAGAACTTTCTAATGGATTATTTGGCGAAGAAAGTAGAGTTTATCTAGATGACATTAAAGAACAAGCAAACATTCAGCTTAAGTCTATTTACAAGGAAATAGAACAAGCTCAAGAGAATGCAGAAAGAAAGGTTATGTCGCTGGCTAAGCAACTTGGTATTTCGCACCATATTGCTGTAAGCGTTAAAAAGTCAGTAAAGTTAACAGATGACGATGACAGCATTGTTAAAAGCTTACATATAGAAGAAGCAAAATATGTTGCTAGTAAAAGCAATGAAGCTAGAAAGGTCATCGAACAGCTTAATCATATGGACCCAACTTCACCTACTTATCAGTCTGACTTAGAAGAAAAGAGCAGTGAGCTGTCTGCTTTGGTTGATGCTCAAAACAAAGAAGAACTTTCTAAGTACGTTGTTAGGCGTGAGTTGGTGGCTAATTTATTGGATAGGGTGTTGAACCAAAAGTTGGCTGTGCAAACAGAACCGCTTCCTGATGGTAAGAAAAGGCGCGATAAAGAAGGGTTTATTCATGACCTTATCTTTAAACGGAAATCAGATGGCAATTTAAATGATTTGTGGATATTAGACGAGGAATTTGTACATTTTGATGGGTGTTCTGATGTCCCACTCAATGAAATACAATCTGAATCTGGTGAATTTTTGTTGAAAGATATTCCTGAAGAGGAAATAGCAAAACTACAGCTAAAAATTACTAAGCGACCAGATATTTTCATTTATGCATCTGAAGGAAAGTGTGTCCTTATTGAATTTAAAGCTCCTGATGTCACCCTTACCGATTACATGCATCAAACCCCAAATTATTGTACGTTAATAGCGAACTATAGCGTTCACAAGATCGAGAAATTTTATTGCTATCTGATTGGGGAATCGTATAGCAAAATTGATGTACCTGCCGAATATGAAGAAACGGTGAATGGTTCTTGGTTAAGGGAAAAAATTCGCATTATCCATCCTGAAACAAGAGAACGAATAGCTTGGGCACAACAAGAAATAATTAAGCTATCCGACATTGCAGCACGAGCGCACCGCAGAAATAAAAGTTTTGCTGCAAAGCTGGGCATTGATGATCTTATGGACGGGAATAACGAATGAGCTGGTTTTTTGATCGAAAAGGACGTGATAGAGCGTTATATGAAGCATTAACGCGTCATAATTATTTTCCTAATCAGAGGGCTTCAGTTGGTGAATTACCGCCAAGTATCGATACAAGGCAGTTTACACCAGAGGTTGTTGAAGCTTTAGCTGGAATAGAAGACAGTAGGGAAAGGAAAAAATCAGGTTACGATCTTGTTGAGTATAAAGCTACTCGTTATAACAATGTACCCAGAGTTTTAAGTTTAGTGCACCCCAAGGCTTATGCTCTTCTGGCAAAGTGTATACATGATAACTGGGAACACCTTCACTCGGTTACGGAAAATCAAAACAGCATAATAAAGCCAGAATTTCATCATGAAGAAAAGCGCCTGATGGTCATGAATTACGAAGAGCCTATGGCAAAAGTTTCTAGGTCGCATCAGAAAGGTTTTACTAAGCGGTTTAGAGTTCACGCTGATGTTGCCAATTGCTTTAATAGTATTTATTCGCACGCAATTCCTTGGAGTTTAGTTGGTCTCAATCAAGCCAAAGCACAACAAAATGAACGTGAGCTTTGGTTCAATAAACTGGATATGTTTCAGCGAAAGTGTAAAAGAAACGAGACTTTGGGTATTCCAATAGGTTCAGCGACTTCTAGTATTTTTGCTGAATTAATTCTTGGGTGCGTAGATAAAAAACTTAGAGAAAAAGAATACGAATTTTATAGATATATTGACGATTATTCTTGTTACTGTAAATCGGATGATGAAGCTCAAGAGTTTTTACGAGATTTAGGTATTTTTTTAGCTGAATACAAATTAACTTTGAACCTCAAAAAGACTGTTGTTGAAGCTTTGCCAAGCCCAATAGAAGACTCGTGGGTTTTAGAGTTAAGAGGGGCATTGCCGAGCAGATTAGGCTATTCAAATGAAAGCGAACCTAAGTTGTCTGCTACTGAGGCTCTTACTTTCATAAATAGGGCAATCGAAGTAAATAAAGAAACACCTGACGGTAGCGTCTTAAAATATGCTGTTTCATTAATTCTTCCGCATTTGGATGAATATGCTCCATTTCATCTCATAGACCCTTTATTAAATCTAGCATGGCATTTTCCTGTGTTATTACCTTTGTTAGATTTGTTAATGTCGAATGCAGAGGTCGATCCCACTATTTACCGAGCACAATTAATAGAAATTATTAAAGATAATGCTTTGAAAGGTCGGTCTGATGGAATGTCATGGCCTCTTCATAGTTTAATTCGAGCTGGCTGTGTCGTTGATGATTCGACTGCTGAATTAATTATTAATAGTAAAGATTGTGTTGCTATCACTATGCTGTTGGAAATGAATATACATCGACAGAAAGTAGTGGATTTTTCTAATCGAATTACTCAATCGCCAGATAACTATGATAAAGATTCATATTGGTTATTACTCTATCAGTTGTTTAAAAAGGGATTAATAAACGAACCATACGGAGATGGTGTTTTTGACTGTCTTGTTAGTTTTGACGTTGATTTTTTACCCGGAGAGAGAATTTCAGAAGCAGAGAAAAGGTGTGAAGAAATACAAAAAGAGATACAAACCGAAGCTCTCCGGCAAGTGTTTTCTCCTGTATTACCTGACACAAATCAAACTGAAAATCCTGAGTTTTAAGGTTAGTTGAAAGGATGCATATTGTATGAAATTTACTGAAGCACAACTGGAAGCGGCAATTATTGAACTGCTTGGTGAGCAAGGTTTTCCTTATGTTCCCGGTTATGAAATTAATCGCACTAATACTGAAGTTTTGATTAAGGATGACATGCGTCAGTTTTTATCTGATAAGTATGAAGCTGACAATATTACTGCTGGTGAAATTGATTCAATCATCAAGCAAATAGAATCATTGCCTGCTAGTGACTTGTACGATAGCAATAAAACCTTCTGTAAATGGTTAAGTGATGGTTTTTTGCTAAAACGTGAAGACTACACTAAAAAAGATCTCTATATCCAATTAGTCGATTACACCAACGTTGTTCAAAGCCTAATACCAGACTTAGTAAAAGAAAGCGCACCTGAGCTACCCAAAGTGGCAGAGCCTTCAGCGGAATACGAAAAACAGCCACCTACATACAATGACACCAACATATACAAGATAGTTAATCAGCTTGAAATTGAAGGCGGCTCTTCATCAAACGGACAGGGTGAGAAGCGTATCCCTGATGGCATTTTGTATATCAATGGTTTGCCATTGGTGGTTTTCGAGTTTAAAAGTGCTATTCGTGAAGAAGAAGCTTCAATTCATGATGCTTATGTTCAGTTAAATACTCGCTATCGCAGGGACATTCCCGATCTATTCGTTTACAACGCCTTTTGTGTTATCAGTGATGGCGTTAACAATAAAATGGGCGGCCTGTATGCGCCTTATGAATTTTTCTACGCATGGCGCAAAGTAACGGGCAATGAATCGATAGAAAAAGATGGAATCAATTCGCTGCACACTATGTTGCAGGGATTATTTAATAAAGCTCGCCTGCGGGATGTAATTCGCAATTTTATTTATTTCCCAGATTCGTCAAAAGCAGAAATAAAAATTGTTTGCCGCTACCCTCAGTACTATGCGGCTAGAAAGCTCTACCACAATATTAAACTAGCGCGTAAACCTGAAGGCGATGGTAAAGGTGGTACATACTTTGGTGCAACTGGCTGTGGTAAGAGTTTTACCATGCAGTTTCTATCTCGCTTATTAATGAAAAGTGTAGATTTTGAAAGCCCAACTATTGTGTTAATTACTGACCGTACTGACTTGGATGACCAGCTATCTCAACAATTTTCTAATGCAAAAACGTATATTGGCGATCAAACTGTTGTAGCTGTTGAAAGCCGCGACCATTTACGCGAACTACTTCAAGGCCGCAATAGTGGCGGTGTGTTCTTAACAACCATCCATAAGTTCACCGAAGATACAAAGCTACTAACTGATAGAAGTAATGTTATTTGTATCTCTGATGAAGCACATCGCAGCCAGACAAACCTAGATCAGAAAGTTCGAATTACGGAAAAAGGCATTAAGAAGACTTACGGTTTTGCCAAATATCTTCATGAGTCTCTACCCAATGCAACATTTGTAGGCTTCACGGGAACGCCAGTTGATGCCACGCTAGATGTATTTGGTCAGGTTGTTGATGCGTACACCATGACTGAATCTGTGAAAGATGAGATCACTGTTAGAATAGTATATGAAGGTAGAGCAGCTAAGGTTATTTTAGATAACGCTAAGCTCGAAGAAATTGAAGCTTACTATCAGCAGTGCGCTGATGATGGCAGTAATGAACACCAGATAGAAGAAAGTAAGAAAGCTTCTGCAAATATGACTGCCATTTTGGGCGATCCAGATCGTGTTAGCGCATTAGCCAGAGATTTTGTTGCGCATTATGAATCTCGTATTGAGGAAGGCTCTACCATAAAAGGTAAAGCTATGTTTGTAAGCTCCGCGCGTGAAGTAGCTTATTTATTTTACCAAGAGTTAAAAGACCTTCGCCCAGATTGGTTTGAGGTACTGGAATGCGAAGTTGGAGTAGAGCTATCAGAGCAAGAGCGCAAAAAAATTAAATCAATGGAACGAGTCAAAATGGTGATGACTCGTGGCAAGGATGACCAGAAAGAGCTATGGGATTTGCTCGGTTCAAAAGAGTATCGTAAAGAGTTAGATCGCCAATTTAAAAACGAAAAGTCGAACTTCAAAATCGCCATTGTTGTCGATATGTGGCTGACGGGTTTTGACGTACCTTTCCTTGATACCATCTATATCGATAAGCCAATACAACGCCATAACCTAATTCAAACTATATCGCGTGTTAACCGTAAGTTTGAAGGTAAAGACAAAGGTCTGGTTGTTGACTATATCGGCATCAAAACACAGATGAATAAAGCATTAGCCATGTATTCAAAAACGGATGAAACTAATTTTGAGGACATTGCTCAGTCCATCATTGTTGTTAAGGATCATTTGGATTTATTGGGCAAACTCATGCATCAGTTTGATGTGTCACCTTACTTTACTGGGCAACCAGTTGCTCAACTTAACTGCCTCAACAATGCTACTGAATTTGTCTTACAAACACAAAAACTTGAACATCGCTTTATGGCATTAGTAAAACGATTAAAAACCGCTTATGACGTGTGCTGTGGTAGTGAAAAACTATCGCAGAAAGAGCGTGATTACATTCACTTTTATTTAGCTGTTCGGTCCATTGTCTACAAGCTTACGAAAGGCAATGCGCCTGATACTGCACAAATGAATGCCAAGGTACGTGAAATGATTTCAGAAGCACTAAAGAGTGACGGTGTAGAAGAGATTTTTAAGCTAGGGCAAGGCGATGATGGTGTTGATATTTTCGATGATGATTACTTAGCAAAAATTGAAAAAATTAAGCTTCCCAATACCAAAATCAAATTACTTCAGCAAATGTTGGCAAAGGCCATTGGCGAGTTTAAGCAAGTAAATAAGCTAAAAGCGGTCGATTTCTCAGCGCGTTTTAAATCATTGGTTGATAAGTATAACGAGCGCAAAGAAGAAGATGTTTTAGTCAGTGAAGTACTTGAAGACTTCTCTGATGAAATCATCAACATGTACCAAGACCTCAAATCGGAAATGGGGTCATTCGCTGACATGGGTATTAACCTTGAAGAGAAAGCTTTTTACGACATTTTGCTGGCATTAGCGATCAAATATGATTTCCAGTATCCAGAAGACAAGCTTCTCGAATTAGCCAAAGCGGTGAAAAATGTTGTTGATGATAAGGCGAAGTACACCGACTGGAGCCTGCGTGATGATATCAAGGCAGAGCTAAAGGTAGACCTTATTATGTTGCTTGCTAGATTTGGCTACCCACCTGTGGATCGTGATGAGGTTTATAAAGAAATCTTTGAACAGGCTGAGAATTTTAAAAAGAATAGAGCTGCTTAGAAAAAGTATTTTCGTTTTTCTTTCTGTTAGTTTGTTTTCCTGTTACGGTATTGTAATTATTATAAAACTTTTTAATTAATGTAATAAGTATCTGGCACTTATTGGAAATATTGATGCATAAATTGAAAGAGTCTCGCTTTGAGTCTTTAAAAGATATAGAAGCAGTAATATCTAAGGCTGCAAAAAATGAGGCTGTTAAACTCTCTTCCAGTACTATATCCAAGAGACATGGTGCACTACGTGATGCTGCTAGATTACAAGCTCTAGCTTCTATTGCTAGACAAAATAAAGATAAAGACCTAGCCCTTCAAGACTCTTCAAACAAGCAAGATATTTTGGACGAACTCTGTAGTTATGCGCCGGGCTTAACTGCTATACGTTTAAATAAGACAGTGACAATAAACCAAGAAAAGATAAATCGAAGATTAGCTTTGTTGCCTGCAAGAGAAAAAATGTTAGCTTCGGATCTCCAGATGTACGAAAAAATTATTCGTGGTCGAACTATCGATTTAAGTTGTATTAGTGGTGCAGAACGTCAGTACCTATCACCATTATTTAGTAGTAGAAGTAGTCATTCTGTAAAAAATAGCTCAGATATGAAGCAAACTATGGTCTCTATTTTCAAGCAAATTAATAAATCCGAATTTAGCAACTTGGACGGAGAACTCCTGAATTCTTTTGGTATATTTTGTTGTGAGCTATTCAAAAATACTCAGGAACATGCTTTAAAAGATGAGTTTGAAACGCCCTATATAGAGCATGTTGAAGGCATCATAGTTTCATGGAGCGATCTAACCAGCGAAATGTTTGAAGATGACTTTTCAGGGCATAAAAGGCTCAAAGAATATTGGGATAGAAACGCATCATCAGAATTTAGTAATAGAAATACACTTCGCTGTATGCAAGTCAGTTTTTTCGATACAGGGCCGGGATTAGTCGGTAGGGCATTTGGTTCAAACTTGGATGAATTGTCCGAAAGAGAGGCGCTACTTAATTGTATTGCTAAAAATTTTACAACCAAAAGAGAGAGCGGGGCCGGAAATGGCTATCCAGCAATATTAAATCAATTAAGCAAAGTTGGTGGGTTACTCAGGATTAGATCTGGACGCCATTGCCTATTTAATTGTTTTGATAAATCTAAACATGGATTTTGGAATGGTGTCGAAACTATTGAATCGAGAAGAGAGAAGCAAACAGCTTATTTAATGAACTTTGATAACTGGACCAATGACACTCTTTCAAAGGCTCATGGCACTGTTGTATCAATTATAGTTCCGCTAAGGATAGAGAGTGGACAGCATAATTTATTTTAATGTAAAGAAAGACATAGGTTCTCAACAATACGACATACTTTGTGCATATTTAGGTAATAAAGCACTACAAGATGCAAACGGTTTTTATTCTGCTCTTGAGAGGGCTATTAAAAAGAGTGATTCATTACCAGATTGTCTAGTTGTCTATTTACCTTGTCATAGACTTAGCGAATGCAGACAATACTGGAATAATGAGGAACTTCATGACAGTTTTCTCAATCGTTTATCCAATGATAATGTGTGCTACACAAAAAAAGTATTTTTTGTCGAGATAAATGACGACTCGTTTAAAATTAGTGTTGAAGAACCTATAGATGCAACATCTATCAAACTCAATGATAAAGATGTCACATTATTTTATTCTCAAGGGTTAAACGAACTCGTTAAAAAAAATAATGTTCTTCATATTGCTCCAGCGGGTCACACTTTTAAGCATCCATCGGGAAGAATAAATAAATTATTTATACAGTCTAGAGAATTGGCCAGCACTGAAACTGAATTGCAGTTTGTTGCAAAAGGGATACATTCCCTGTTTCCAAAAGTAAATTGGACAGCTATTAAAACGATATTTATAGATACAATGGGTATATATGCTATTGTAAATGAAGTACTAAGGAGTGTTAATTCCAGTGCTCATATCGAAAGCTACCATTCTTATTCATCACTTGCGGATCTTACATTACCTACTGAAGAATATTTGTTTGTTATATCAGCTTCGACTTCGGGAGGGATGGCTGAAAACCTTGTGAGTAGAGGTTTTTCAAAAGACAAGATAATCACACTTATAGACATTAAAAAAAGAGATAAATACTCTGGTGTTCTTATTGATCTATCTTCAACTGATTTATTAGAAAGCGTAAGTAGCGTTGATGGAAATGAAACCGATATCGAATTAGTAGGTGAACATTTTTCTTATAAAGCAAAGCCGCCAAAGCAGATCACAATAGGGCTTCCTCACCGTCCCAAAAGCCTTGTTGATATTCTCAATTTGTTTGGTCTAAAAGGTCTAAATGCAATTAATCAGAAAGTCTCTGTTATTAATAAAAGCCCGCTATTGAGTCTCAAACCAGAAGTTTTGCACAGCAACGACAAATTCATTGATTGGTTGATAAATGAGCTTGCGTGGACTTTACCTTCTTCTGTAAATACTATTGTCTATAGTGATGATGGAGCATCTTTTGAGTTAGCCAGTCAAGCTTCACACTTTATCAATAATAACACTGGTAAAAAGCCACGACTTCTGGAATGGCCAAAGGTCAAGGTGGAAGACTTTGTAGGATGTAAGGGGGTACTAGTAGTGAGTGCCTTTGCGGGCGATGGTGGAAGACTGCGCCAAATCAGTCGTGACTTAAGAGAATATGAAAATGAGATTATACCTAGGCACTTTTTAGTAGGAGTTGGTCTACCTCAAAGTATGGAGTCTTGGAATAGACTAGAACAATTTTTGGTAAGAAATGCTACGCCTAGGTTATATTCATTTTCAACTTGGAAAGTGCTACCGATTGGACCTGATAACGTGCAGAATTCATGGGGTGAATTAGCAAAGCTAGCTTCTCAAGCTCAAAGTATAGTAATCGAAGATGATTTATTAAAACTTATGACGAATGAAAAAGCATCCGAATGTTTCGATGCACTCGCTGAACTAATCAATTCATGTAGTCATACTTTACTACCCAATTCCAAAGGTGAACCACTAAAGATAACGGAAGGATTTTTATTCTTTAATGGGCTGTTTGACCAAAATATTGACGAGGTAAGTCAGAGCGAACCACTTCTTGCCATTTCGTCTGTGTTACAAACAGCAAGAGAACACAGTGACCCAGAAAAGTGTTTAAGACCGACTAATTATCAATCGGTAATTATATCGCCTGAAAACTTCTTGAGGTTCAACGACGATATTCTTCAAGCATGTATTCTAAGAGCAAGTCTTCCTTCCGAATTAGATTATTCATCTGATCAACATTTGAGCGAGCTAATGAAAGAGTTTTTAATCAAGGTCTTTACAAGGCACGCTGTGCCATTTGGATATGCTGCACTAGAATTTGCAGCGGCTTTAGCGGTCGGTAAACTCAAGCTTAAGAAGGATCATACTATAGAATTGATTGAAAAGTCATTGAATGAAGTAGGGAGTGAAAGTAAGGAACTTGCAGGTTTTCTGTTGATGTCAATGAGCAATTTAAGCAAAAAAAGTGTCAACTAAGATGAAAGTTAATAATAGTTTTTATAATAGATACTTAACAGTTTGAGAATAATACTAGGTATATAAGAGCATAAAGTCGTTAAGTCAGGTTATGAATCTGGGATTTGTACTGCTGTGTTTAGTCAAGCGACATTTACGTAGTCACTCATATTTATCTAAATGCATTTCAATAATAAAAATACTGAATAAAGGTAACATATAAAAAGGATGAGGGCCTCGATTGGTCAAATTAAAACGACTTTCTAATAATCTCATCTTATAAGTCTTGAAGGGACTCAATCTCCAGTGAGTCCCAAATCTCAATTTAGAGTCCGTTTGTCAGGCAACGAACTTAATTATATAAACATTTATGCCATTTAACATAATATAAATTATAGGAAGTAATGGTTTGTATGTATCTGAGCATTGTCTTCAGTGATGCTAAGTCCAATACTAGACGGTATCGGACATTAGGTGGTTGTTTTGCTATATAATCCATTTAATTATCGACTGTTTCTTGAGCTTAGGTATTGCATGGCATATATTAAAACTATCAAACTAAGATGTAACGATAAGATGTAAACAATATGGAATTTGTGAAACCGTTAGAACCCATTTTGATAATTGATGATATGCAAGATATCAGAGACTATCTCAATCAGATATTAACAGGCCTTGGCTTTGAAGATATTTTAGAAAGCCGAGATTTTGAATCAGCTAAAACAGTTATTGAAGAAAAATCGCCTAACGTCATCTTTCTCGATATAGAGCTCCCCAACACAGACGGCACAGAGATTTTAGAATACTTAAACGACAACTACCCACACACACATGTCGTTATGTGCTCTGGCCACAATAGTCTCGAAAATGTACAAAACACGTGGGAACTTGGCGCTAAAGGTTTTATTGCTAAACCATTTAACGCAAAAAAAGTCGATACTGTTATGAAACGTCTAGAATTGATGTAAACCATAACAAATTAAGAAGTTTATGAATTCGACTATTGAACGCGTTATAGATGACCTATCGACAGTAATATTTGGTAAACAACAACAAATTAAGTTGGCATTAGCCTGTTTATTCAGCCAAGGTCATTTGTTAATTGAAGACTTACCAGGTATGGGTAAAACCACTTTATCGCATGCACTTGCGGCGGTTTTAGGTTTATCGTATCAACGCATTCAATTTACCAGTGACTTACTTCCGTCAGATATATTAGGAACAAATATATTTGATGCCAAAGAACACACTTTTTCATTTCATCAAGGGCCTGTTTTTAGCCAAGTTGTCCTTGCAGATGAAATAAATCGCGCGGGTCCTAAAACACAAAGCGCTCTGTTAGAAGCAATGGAAGAAAAGCAAGTCACGGTCGACTCTGTTAAACACGCCCTGCCATCGCCTTTTTTTGTGATTGCTACACAAAACCCAGTAAATCAGTCTGGTACATATCCTTTACCTGAGTCACAGTTAGACCGCTTTTTTATGCGAATTAGTTTAGGGTTTCCTGATAAACAGGCTGAAAAAAACTTAATTTTGGGTTTAAATAATCGTAACTACGACGATTTACCCGTGCGTATAACAACTAAGCAACTCTCTATTATTCAAACAGAAATTACTCAGGTCACACTCAGCAATGCCGTTGTTGATTATATTTTAGAGTTAGTTGCATTTACTCGCCAAGACAAGCACTTTGTTAATCCTTTATCGCCAAGAGCATCTATTGCGCTTTCTCGTGCAGCTAAAGCATGGGCCTACATTGAGGGACGTAATTTTGTTTTACCTGAAGACGTTCAAGCGGTGTTTGCAAGTGTGACCGATCATCGTCTTGGGTTGAATAAAGATGACAGTGCTTATGCACTAAAACATGTTCCTGTTAGCTTGTAAAAGATGCTTAAGCGCCCTACTTTTGTAACTCGTTTTACGCACTTTTTTATAAATAAGTTATTAAAAAATAAGCATAAAACAAACGAGATTACACTGCGTCATAATACAATTTACGTTTTGCCATCGCGCTTAGGAGCTAAATTTTTATTTGTGGCACTGTTAAATTTTGTGATGGGTATTAATTATCAAAACAACCTTATTTTAGCGATGGCGTACCTTATGGTTGTTTTATTAGTGTTCGCAATTTTAACGGGTTATAAAAATCTACGTGGTCTCAGTGTAAAGTTTAATCACGTAACGCCATGCTATGCACCCAATCAACCAAGCGCTCATTTTTCTATAAAAGCTAAGAGCGCGTGTCAAGGTGTTGCGCTTGGATATAAAAATACAAAATCACAGCTCATTGATGTCGGTAATAACGAAGTAGTAAATACGCATATTTCGTTAAACGTAGACAAACGTGGGCGTTATTGCTTCGAAAAAGTCCAAATTTATAGCTCTTTTCCTTTTGGGCTTGTGTCGGTATGGAGTTATATTCAGCCCAGTGATGCAATTTATATATACCCAGAGCCAATCGATGACCCTAGTTTAGTTTTTGACACACTGGAATTAGGCGATAGCGAAGAGCATGAAAGCCAACAAAAGCCGGGATCGGATGATTTTCACCAACTGTCTCCTTTTATCCCCGGTACAGCACTTAATAAAGTATCTTGGAAACACTACGCAAAAACTCAGCAGTTACTCAGCAAGGAGTTTACGAGTCATTCGTCTGCCAAAATGGCACTTAACTTTAATAACTTAAACGGCAATACTGAAACTAGGCTCAGTCAACTATGTTATTTAGTCAATAAGCTCACTGAACAGCACGTTACATTTTCTTTAACGTTGCCAAATAGTGAGGTTGCTTCGGGTTGCGGTTTAAAACATCAAAAATCGTGCCTTCAAGCGCTGGCGGAGTTTTAAATATGCTGAAGATGCATAATGCAGGCTTAATAAATTCGGCACTTTCATTCATATTCATCATTATGAGTGGATTTTTGTTTACTGAAGTCCCTGCTCTTTTTCTCGCCATTTTAATTTCTTTAAGCTGCCTTAATTTATTAATTGGAAAGTTCTATAAAAAACTCAATGGTAAGGTGGCTAATATTTTAGCTGCGGCCTGTCTAATCGCTTTATTTGTTGTTGTCGGTGTGTCTGACACAGTTAAGTTATTTGTTTCAATGATGCTACTTGCAAGTACATTTAAACTATTGCAAGCGCGAACAACCAAGCAATATCAAACCGTGTGTTTACTCGTGTTTTTTAACTTATCGACCCTGTATCTCTTTCATCAAGGTTTACTCGAAACATTGCTGGTAAGCAGCTTATATATCGTCAATTTTGCAGTCCTTGGCTATTTAGACAGCCCTAATAGCTTTAAAACGGCTAATAAACAGAGTGTTAAGACCATTTTGTTCGCTTTACCTATTGCTGCATTTCTAATTTTATTTTTACCAAGACTTCCTGCTTTTTGGCAATTACCGGGGCCAAAGCTTGCTAAAACAGGTTTGTCTGAACAGGTAAACCCGTTTTCTATTGCCAAATTGGCAGAATCAGACGAGCTAGTTTTTAGAGTTGAAGAGCCTAATAATACAGCTCTGCAGCCCCCCTATTATTGGCGAAGCCTTATTCATGATGAGTTTAATGGTAACGAATGGTTAATATCGGACATTTTAAAATCTCAACAGTTTAACCTTACTGGCAAGCCAGTTGCCCCTCAAAACTACGTTCAATATCAAGTTATTGCAGAGCCTTCATCGGCTAATTGGTTATATGGTTTAGGGTATGCAACAAGTGATAATACGGCTGTAGTCTCCACCTATAATGGTTTGCTAAAACGCAAAGGCAATTTAAATAAGAATATAAAATACACCGTTAAAAGCGGCTCGTTAAATAATGTTGTTCTGTCTGACTTTGAAAAAAGACTCTATACGCGACTTCCTGGCAACGTGAACCCTAAAACGCGCACACTGTCATTATCTCTCGCTGAAAAAAATACCAACGAAGAAGCCTATTTTAATGCTTTATTGCGCTATTTTAATGAACAAGCATTTAGCTACACACTCACACCTACAGCAATGACTGGCGAGAATACAATTGACCAGTTTGTATTTGATAATAAACGTGGCTTTTGTGGACATTACGCAAGTACAGCAGCCTTTATGTTCAGGGTTGCCAAAATTCCTGCGCGTGTAGTTTCTGGTTACTTAGGCGGCGAACAAAAGCAAGGTTCAACACTCAACGTCTATCAATACGATGCCCATGCCTGGGTAGAAGTACATTTTAATAATGCGTGGCATGTGTTTGATGCAACCGCGGTTGTTGCTCCAGAGCGGTTAAATGGCTCGTTATCACAATTAAGCGAATTAAATGAAAGCTTTAATGAAAATTTAGGGTTTGGCCTAAAACGCTGGAGTCACTTTAAAGCAATAAATTGGCTTAGAAATCACCTTGAAGAATTAGATTATAAATGGACAAATTGGGTGCTGACTTTTGATCAGCAATCACAACAAAACTTTTTAAAATCATTATTTGGAAATAAAGCGAACTGGATAACGCCACTTGTAGTTTTGGTTACGCTGGCCTTTGTTTTTCTAGGTTACTTTTTCTATTCAAAGCGCACACCTCTCTCTAATGAGCCACTTATTAACGAAATAGAACAGCTTTACCGTTGGGCGAATAAACGGGGTATTGAAACCGATGTCACTCTTACTCCTTTGCAAAACATTGCAAATATAAAAAAACAAAAGCCCCATTTATCCAGCGAATTGGCTAAATTTGAACAGATAATCATCGAAGTGCGCTATCAACAGCTCGCATTTACTCAAAAACGTAAAACCACTGCTCGAGTTCTGTTAAACTCTCTCAAAACAGCAAAATAGAGAACAATATGAATGCAGTAATTGTTGGCGTTATATTAATGCTGGTACTGACACTTTGCCGTATTAATGTCATTGTCGCGATGACACTAAGTGCCATTGTTGCCGGTTTAACGGCTGGGCTTGGCTTGTCAGATACGCTTAATGCATTTAACGAAGGGTTATCGAGCGGCGCTGAAATAGCACTAAGTTACGCAATGCTAGGTGCATTTGCTGTGGCTATTTCTAAATCAGGGTTAACACGTATTTTAGCAGCCAAATTGCTCAAGCAAGTGAATGATAACAGCCACAAAGGCGAAACAACCCTAAGCTACTTAATTTTAAGCATCATATTATTGTGTGCAATTTCGTCGCAGAACTTAGTCCCGGTACATATCGCATTTATTCCTATATTAATTCCCCCGTTACTTATTGTATTTAACACGCTACGATTAGATAGACGTGCCATTGCCTGTATTTTAACTTTTGGTCTTGCAACCTCTTATATGGTTCTTCCGTATGGGTTTGGTGGAATCTATTTATATTCAATTTTACATAAAAACCTCACTGAAAACGGCTTAGAACTTGTGAATACACAAGTCCCTATCGCTATGATAATTCCTGCGCTTGGCATGTTAGTTGGCTTAATTATCGCGGTATTTGTTAGCTACAAAAAGCGACGTCATTATGAGGCTCACGCCCTAACAGAAAAACAGCAAGACGTTGTTATCGAACAACCAAAAAAGGTATTGGCTGTTGGCATTGCTGCCGTACTTTGCTCGTTGCTGGCTCAAAATGTGAGTGGCTCTATGATTCTAGGTGGCCTTGTTGGAGTTATGATATTTAGTCTGTTTGGTATTGTTAAGTGGGAGCAGAACAGCGACGTTTTTAGTAAAGGTGTAGCCATGATGGCAATGATTGGCTTTATTATGATTTCGGCACAAGGCTTTGCTTCCGTTATGAAAGCAACTGGCGACGTTACCTCATTAGTAAGCTCTGCTGCTGGTATGATAGAAGGAAACAAACCGCTTGCCGCTGCGCTCATTTTGTTAGTTGGCCTATTGATTACCATGGGCATTGGTAGTTCTTTTTCTACGGTGCCAATTATAGCAACCCTTTTTGTACCACTGTGCTTAGAGCTTAACTTTTCTGTTATGGCAACGGCTGCACTTGTTGGTACTGCAGGGGCATTAGGTGATGCGGGCTCCCCTGCTTCTGATTCTACCTTAGGACCAACCTCTGGATTGAACGCCGACGGCCAACATGATCATATTTGGGATTCAGTGGTACCCACATTTATTCACTTTAATATTCCGCTACTGATATCGGGTTGGATAGCAGCAATGGTACTTTAAATTAAAACACTGTACTGTAACTTCAAAAGTTATTCAGCCAGTTAAAAAGACGTTAGCCCTGCATATGTGGGGCTTTTTATTACCTTGTTACGGGCAATTTTAAACACTTTTTTGCTTTGCTCTTAAATTACATCTTCAGCTATCCCCTGTTTAATTTAAGGCAAAGTATTCATAAGTGCCGAGTAATACATATTACAATATATTGTATGATGTGTTCTTTTGAGTGGATTAAATAAGTACCCGCAGGTACTTATTTATTTTGGTTATCTTTAAGTGTGTTAGCTGTCGAAACCGTAGATCATTTTATCGCACACAACCGGTGTTGGTCTGTGGTTATCATCAACCGCTACAAACGTAAAACTACCCGAGATAGCAAGATGCTTATCGTCTTTATGCATCCTCTCTAAAAATATCTCTACGTCTACTTTTAGGCTGGTATTACCAACATAGACTACTTTAGAGATAAGTTCTGCAAACGTACCGGCAGGAATCGCTTCTTTAAAGTCAACACGGTCAGACGAAATCGTTACTAAAGGTTTACGACAAAAACGAGTTGCAGCAATAAAAGCAACTTCATCCATCCACGCTAACGCATCACCACCAAATAAGGTGTTGTGGTGGTTAGTACGGCCAGGAAATACTGTTTTTGTTACCGACGTTGTTGAGTCAGCAATACGCTGGGCAATAATAGCGTCACGATCGATTTGTTGTGTCATAGTCTCTACTTTTCATTAGCTAATGTGTCTTGCATCATTAGCGCAGGGTCAAGGCGTTCATTTTTCCAATTAAAACGCCAGTCTAAATGGGGTCCTGTTACTCGGCCCGTTGCACCAATCTCAGCGATTTTATCGCCTCGGGTAATGGTATCCCCTACTTTTACATCTAATTTGCTTAAATGAATATAAGTCGAAGTTACACCATGGCCATGGTCAAGAATCAACGTGCCACCAGAGTAATATAAATCAGGCTCAGCAAAAACAACGGTACCACTGACAGGCGCATACACAGGGCTGCCAGTTTTATTTGCGATGTCTAAACCAAAGTGTGGTCTACGTGGCTCACCGTTAAAGTAACGCTGGCTGCCATACACACCCGAAATACGGCCTTGTGCTGGCTTATAAACCGGATCTAAAAAATAACGGAGGTCAGAATTAACTTCTCGCGCTTTTCGTACAGCAACCGCTTCACGAGAAATTCGCTCAGATACCTCTTTAGGCGGCGAAACATACTTTTTTGCCACGCCTGTAATTTTGTCAATTTTGTATTCGCGCTTTGTAATAACAATGGCTTGCTCATGCGCGACACCGTCATTATCAACCCACGTTAACGTGTGCTGTGTGTCTGCGTCACGGCCAAAACCAAATACAAATTCACCTTGAGGCGACAATTTTAAGTTTTCACCGTTAAAACTCACACTTTTAACGTTTTCAAGTTGGCCTGTGACTAAACCGCCTTGAGTTAAATGTCCTTTTAGTTCAACCGCATTTACATGTATAGACAACAAAGTTGCCAACGCGGTTAGCAGTAATCCTTTACGCATAGCTAATTGATCCTTTGCCGACCCCTTCGTACGCGGTGATTTTCACCTCAGACTCTGGGTATTCGTTTTTAACTTGCGTGCTAAGATAGTCAGCTATGCATTCAACCGTGGTATCGCACGGTAAAATGTCGCAACGCGATTTAGCAATGGCCATTTCAAAGTAGCCTTGCTGCGATGTATACGCAAAGCACACATCGTTATCTTCTGCTGTAACATGTTTTAGCTCTGCTTTGCTGACTTCGTCTTCAGCTGTCGCTAAATAAATATCTTCCCATTTATCGGCCCACTCTTTTTGCAAACGCGGCATAGCCATGCCATCAAGGCTAATACCAATTTGCGAACGGTGACCATGAATAATGCGCTGACAATTGCCATCATGCTTTTTAAGACCGTGGCTGTAGTGGTAGTAAAAACTTTGGCTGCGCTCAGGGTATAAATTAATTTCAATTTTTTCGATGTTGCTAGGCAATTGCGGCATTATCGTTTTAATTAAAAACGCGGTTACTGAGTGCTCATCAATCACGTCGGCATCAATTAAACAAAAGGCTTGGTTTGGTGCGCTCATCGCTAAGTGATGGTTGTCACCAAAATGACAATCTAATACGCTGTGCTCATCGTGTTGAGTAAGTGAACCGTTTAGTTTCGCAGGCACGGCAAGTTTGTGATCAATACATTCATCAATAATGCCTTTGATTTGTTTTTTAACTAAACCAAAATCAAGCACCATAGACTCATCATTAAGTTGGCCATGCAGGGTTAAATCAACAATCCAGCTCTCGCCAACTGCGCCGCGTTTATTACACAAGTAAGAAAAATCAATCACTGTCAGTGAGTTTACAAAAAGGATCATAAATTTCCTTTAGACTGGTTAAAGAATCACAGCAATTATAATGATTTTTAATACACAATGCGCGGTTTTATCTCCCTTTAACAGCAACAGTTTAATTAAATGGTCATAAAACAAACGAAAAATAGCAAAAAATTAACTGCTCCGAGTTGTTTAGCGTACAAGTGTACGCTAAAGTACGGGGCAATTTCTAAGCGAT
>MDTG01212335.1_pt1 | contig 24169 bp, 22 predicted proteins | sample 811421 | NCBI WGS metagenome assembly MDTG01 (sample SAMN05326645, study PRJNA326480) | marine metagenome | isolation source: seawater | place: Pacific Ocean: South East | collected 2011
AAATATCTGAGTCTAATTGGTAAGTAGACATTGATTGATTTATTTTAATAAAAATACTGTCAATACCAATTTTTATCGAATCATTATCTAGAGGTGAATCATGCTTAATTTTATAATTAGTCCCAAGATTATATCCACTTATAAACTTTGATTTACTGACAGTCTCACAGCTAATAAATAAAATTAAAAAATTTAATATCAAAAGAATACGCATTTTAAACATTTCTTATTTAAAATTAGTTAACAGGAAACCATCCATCAAAATTAATAACATAGGGTTTGTTTTTTTGAATGGGGTGCTCATAGTTTTCAGAATTAGCTAATCCAACACCAGCAAAATAGGTCAAAGCATTAAATTTTTCAGCATGTTGTTTTACTTTAGTAAGTAAAACTTTATTGAATATTTTTGGATTGTCTGGATATTTAAAAGCTCGTACGATAAAAAAATGAAGTTTTTTTTCTTTTAAACAAACAAATTGAGGGTCTTTTTTAAGTTTTGAATTGACTGTTAGAAATTCAAAACCATTTTCTTTCAATGAATCTCCAACTGTCTTCATTGCCAAATTATGAAGTTCTTGTTGCGACAACATAATAAAAAATTAAATGTTTTTTTAACCACCAAAATCATCAAAACGAACATTCTCAGGAGGCACACCAAAATCATCAGCCATTCTCTCAATTGCCTGATTCATAAGTGGTGGTCCGCAAAAATAAACTTCAATATCCTCTGGAGAATCATGTTTGGATAGATAATTATCAATTACAACCTGATGAACAAAACCTGTGAAACCATCTCCATCTTCCTCAAGACCCTTCTTCTCTATCCAATTATCTTCTGGAAGCGGTTCTGAAAGAGCAACATAAAATTTAAAATTAGGAAAATCTTTTTCTAAGGCTTTAAAATGGTCCAAATAAAACAACTCCCTTTTAGACCTTCCGCCATACCAAAAAGTAACAGTTCTACCAGTTTTTAAAGTTCTAAAGAGTTCATATAAATGAGATCTCATTGGAGCCATTCCCGCCCCGCCTCCAACATAAAGCATTTCAGCATCTGACTCATTAATAAAAAACTCACCATAAGGTCCAGAAATAGTTACTTTATCACCAGCTTTTTTGGAAAAAATATACGAAGATGCAACACCTGGATTAACATTAGCCCAACCATTTTCAGAACGATCCCAAGGTGGAGTTGCTATTCTTACATTTAACATAATTTCTTTACCTTCTGCAGGATACGAAGCCATAGAATAAGCTCTTTCTACTGTTTCAGGATTTTTCATCACTAAAGGCCAAAGATTAAATTTATCCCATTCCATTTTAAATTTTTCTTTATCGTCGGGATGTTCATCAGGGTGAGCAGAAATATCAATCTCGTCATACCTTATCTCACACTTTGGAATTTCAATTTGAATATAACCTCCAGCTTTGTAGTCCATTTCTTCTGGCAATTTAACTACAAACTCCTTTATGAAAGAAGCAACATTCCAATTTCTAACTACAGTTGCTTCCCATTTTTTAATTCCAAATACTTCTTCTGGAACTTCAATAACCATGTTTTGTTTTACTTTAACCTGACAACCGAGCCTCCATCCTTCAGCTATCTCTTTTCTTGTAAAGTGAGGTTTTTCTGTAGGAAGTATTTCACCTCCTCCATCTAGAACTTGACATTTACATTGAATACAAGTTCCACCTCCCCCGCATGCTGAAGGTAAAAATATCTTATTATTACCTAAAGTAGATAGTAAAGTTCCCCCGGAGGAAACCTCTAAATCATTTTCACCATTAATTTGAAGATTAACTGGTCCAGAAGGTAAAAGCTTTGATTTTGCACCTAATAAAATACCTACCAATAAAAAAGTTAGAAATAAGAAAACAATAATACTTAATATAATTACTTTATAATCCATTATTTATAATTTAATTCCCATAAAACTCATAAATCCTAATGCCATTAATCCAGTTATAATAAAAGTTATCCCTAAGCCTCTCAATGGAGCTGGCACATTAGAATATGCTATTTTTTCCCTTATTGCAGCAATTGCAACGATTGCAAGTAACCACCCAACTCCAGATCCAAAACCATAAACAGCTGATTCGGTTATTCCAGAAAAATCTTTTTGTTGCATAAATAAAGATCCACCTAGAATAGCACAATTAACAGCAATTAACGGTAAGAAAATACCTAATGCGCCATATAGTTCTGGGGAAAATCTTTCTACGATCATTTCTACTAATTGAACCATAGAAGCAATAACTGCAATAAACATTATAAAGCTTAAAAAGCTCAAATTAACTCCTTCATAATTAGGGCCAATCCATGATAATGCTCCAGGCTGAAGAATATAAAAATCAATCAAATAATTAATCGGAACAGTTATGGATAAAACAAAAATCACTGCAAATCCTAATCCAACTGCTGTTTTGACTGTTTTAGAAACAGCTAAATAAGAACACATTCCTAAAAAATATGCAAAAATCATATTTTCAATGAAAATACTTTTTACGAAAAGATTTAAATATGACTCCATTAATAATTAATTTTTCTCAATTAAACTTCTATTTTTTGATCTTTGAAACCATATATATAAACCTACCGTTATTAAAGCCATCGGCGACAATAACATTAAGCCATTATTTACATATCCCATTTCATAGATAATATCTGGAATAACTTGATAACCAAGTAGTTTTCCTGAACCTAGTAATTCTCTAAAAAAAGCAACTACAATAAGAATAAAACCATATCCTGCTGCATTTCCTATTCCATCTAAAAAAGATTTCCATACTCCATTACCAAGAGCAAAAGCCTCTAATCTTCCCATTACAATACAATTTGTAATAATCAAACCTATAAATATTGATAATTCTTTACTAACATCGTATGCATATGCCCTTAATACTTGATCAACCAAAATAACCATTGATGCAACAACCACTAATTGAACTATTATTCTTATTCTGTTGGGAATAAGATCTCTCAGTAATGAGATTATAACATTACTAGCAGCCATAACTGCAACAACTGAAAGGCTCATAACAATTGCTGGCTTTAATTGAACAGTTATAGCTAATGCTGAACATATTCCTAAAACTTGAACCGTAATTGGATTGTTATCATCCATTGGATCTGTTAATAAGGCTCTATTTTTTTTAGAAAACAAAGGTTCTCTTTCCTCATTAACAAATAATATTAATGAGTTTATTTTAGGTTTTTGATTTTGCTTTGACATTTCAAATTAATTTTTATAAGCTATTGATTCATCATTCGAATTGAAAAATGACAAATAATTTTGTAATCGTTCCTTAATCATATCAGTAACTCCATCTCCTGTAATAGTTGCTCCTGAAATAGCATCAACTTCATGGTCTTCTTTATCAAGATTGTTAGGATCATTATTAGTTTTGGAAACATTTATTCCAACTAGTTCTCCATCAGAATTAAAAACTTTTTCTCCAGTAAATCTTTCCTGAAACCATTTTTGGGTGATTTCAGCACCTAAGCCAGCTGTCTCAGCTTTATGATCGAAGACTGCCCCTTTTATTGTATTTTTATCACCTTCAAGAGCAACATAGCCCCATATTGCATCCCATAAACCAACACCTCTTAAGGGAACAATATAAAATTTAGAGGAATCCACTTCGGCTAGATAAAGAGGAAATCTTTGATTTTCAATAGGTTTTTTTATTTCCATATTTAACTTCAGTTTAAATGCATCCACGGCTGAATCAATTGAACCATCTGAAACTAAAGCTAATTCATTAATTATATATTTTGTATAAACTTCAGGAGCATTTTCCCTTTCTACAATTATTCCAATTGTAGCTAAAATATTTTGCATTTTTTCCTTGCGAACATTATCAGCTTGAATATCCTGGAGTGAGGTTGCTGTCGCAGCAAGAGTTGCTGCAACGATTAAAACCATTATCCCTGAAAATAAAAAAGTATAAGCATTACTATCTCTATCCATCATTAAACTGTTTTAATTTGAGCTGATTGCCAGCGATTTTTTCGTTTATTTACATTCGAATTATAAATATAATGGTCTATAGTTGGAGCAAAAACATTCATCAAAAGGATAGCAAGCATAACACCTTCAGGGTATGCAGGGTTAAAAACTCTTATCATTATGCAAAAAATTCCAACTAAAAACCCATATATCCATTTTCCTTTTTGAGTTTGAGCTGCTGAAACAGGATCAGTAGCCATAAAAACAATTCCAAATGCAAAACCACCTACTATTAAATGATTAATCCAGCTAAAACTCATTAAGGAGTTTGCTCCCCAAAAATTAAATAAAATCCCCATAATTGAAGCGCCTGCAATACCCCCAACCATTATTCTCCAACTACCAACACCTGTAAAAATTAAAATAAATGCACCAACCAAAATCCATAGAGTTGAGGTTTCAGCAATAGACCCTGGTATAGATCCTAAAAACATATCTAATATCGAATAGTTTATTTGTTGATTAGCAGCTAGACTTCCTAAAATTGTCTCACCAGAAACTCCATCAACCATTCCAGCTTCAGAAACCCAAACCTTATTTCCTGACATGTATGTAGGGTAAGCAAAAAAAGCAAATGCTCTAGCTGTTAAAGCAGGATTTAAAATATTCATTCCAGTACCTCCAAATGCTTCTTTTGCAATCACAACAGCAAAAGCTACTGACAAAGCAACCATCCATAAAGGAATATCAACCGGCATAATCATTGGAATAAGCATTCCGGTAACTAGATATCCCTCATTAACCTCATGACCTCGGTATACAGCAAAAGCAAATTCAATTGTTAATCCAACTACATAAGAGACTATAATCATTGGAATAATTTTTAGAGAACCATGCATAAATGCATCTAAAAAAGTGAAATCCTTTTGTGTTTGAATAAAAAATTGATAACCCGTATTATATATTCCATAAAAAAGAGCAGGAAATAAAGCAATAATAACGGTAACCATTGTTCTTTTTAAATCAACTGCATCACGAATATGTGATCCTTTTTCTGTTGTGTGGTTTGGAACGAATAAAAAAGTATCAAAAGCATTAATGGCAGGTGCAAATTTTTCCCATTTTTCTCCCTTTGAAAATGGTCTTTTTAAATCATCTAGTTTTTTTCTAATTAAATTCATTTATTTAATTTTTATCCTACTTCTTTAATCATTAATTCAATTGCATCAGAAATTATTTCCTGAGCTTCAATTTTTGAGGTATTTGAATAATCAATTAGTCCAAAGTCCTCAGGAATAACTTCATAGATTCCGAATGCTTCCATTTTTTCAATATCACCGGTCATACAAACTTTTAATAGTTGCATTGGATAAACATCCATTGGAAAAACTTTTTCCATTTCTCCTGTAACTACTAAAGCTCTTTCTTCTCCATTTAAATTGGTGTCAATTTCATATTCCTTTTTTGAAAAAAACCATGAAAGACTTGTTTTTGAAAGACTAGGAATAAAATTATCAATAAAAGGCAACCATCCAAACATCCTATATTTTTTTCCTTCAGGAATTATAGAAACTAAATTATTATAAAATCCTAGAAATCCATTAATTGAAGTAGTTGCTCCAGTTAAAACATCACCATTAATAAACCTAGATTGAATTTTTGATTTTAATCCGGCTATTTTAATAATTGGTTCGAGTTGAGCACCAATAGTTGTTTGGAAATATTGAGGTTTTTTCACACAACTTCCAGCTATAGCAATTGTTCTTTGGGCTTCATAAACTCCTGAATTAAAAAATAAACCAATATTAACTACATCTTGAGGCCTAATAACCCAAACTTTATCTCCCATATTAATAGGAGATATTTTTTGAATTTGAAAACTAGGATTTGAAGATGGATGAGGTCCATTAACCTTTATTATTTCTACATTATTTATTTTTTTAAAAAAACTATTGGGATTATGATCTATTGTTAATATAACCTCCCCTTCAATTAATTGATTTAAAATATTAATACCTGATTGAAAATCATCTTTATTCTTTGCTAAAAAAAAATCAAAATCAACATCTAATGGTGCAGATGTAAAACACGAAATCAAAATAGACTTGGGAGTATCATTAGGATTAGCAATAACATTATAGGGTCTTTGTTTTATAAATGGCCAGCAACCACTTTTAGTTAAAAATTTAACTATGATATCTCTGTTTAGTTTTTTTGGTAAGATATGATTTAAAACTCTTTCACCTTCTTTTTTAATGATAACAGACTCTATCCTTCTTTTTGGACCTCTAATAATCTTATCTACAACACCCGAAACAGGTGAAACAAAATTTATTGAAATATTATTCTTGTCATGAAAAACTGCAGAACCCTTTGAAACCAAATCTCCTTCTCGAACTAAAAGTTTAGGAGTTAGTGAGAAAAAATCATTAGGTTGTAATGCAAATAAATCTGATTTTGACTTATTATTTATTGATTTCTCAGCCTTTCCTATTAGGTTAAGATTAGCGCCTTTTTTAAAGCGTATGTCTTTGGACATTTTTTAATTATTTCTCTAAAACCATGCAAATTTAATCTTAAAAAAGATACATAAAAAGCTATTGAAAGAGGAAGTTTATTATTTATATGGATTCTAAATAAGAACTTGGTTCTAAGTAATCTAAAATATATTATTTGTAATTTTGAATTAATGAAATTTATTGGATTAAAATTAGTTTCTATTTTAGCCTTGGTTAACTCTTTTATAAAAAAAGATAATGCTTTTGAAGTCCTGCAACCCCCTAATATAAAAACTATAATCTTCAAAAGCGATAATGGTTTTAACCAATTTCCAATACTTGAACAAGGGGACTTAATTAGACTATCCTTTGATGACTTAAATGCTTCTGAAGATGATTATTATTATAAAATAACATATCATAATTTTGATTGGTCAGATTCTGTTTTATTTGAAAACGAATTTATCGATGGAATTGACAATATTCGTATTGCAGATTATGAAACATCATTTAATACTTTACAGAGATACACTCATTATAAATTGACTCTGCCAAATCCATCAACTAAATTTAAATTATCTGGAAACTATATGGTTCATATTTATGATAGAAATGATAATTTACAATTCTCAAGAAGATTTATATATTTAAAACCTGAAATTTCTGTTACAGCAAACGTATATAGAACAAGAGATTTAAATTACTTTCAAACTCATCAAAATATTAAATTTGAAATTTCTCAAAACAATCTTGGATCAATTCAAAATTTTCAACAAAATCTCAATGTAGTACTAATTCAAAATGATCAATGGTCTAATATTATTAGTGGTATTAAGCCACAATTTAAAAATAGTAAAGTTTTAAAATATAGATATGACATTGAAACCAGTTTTGAGGCGGGAAATGAATATCTCTTTTTCGACACAAAAGACTTAAGGACAACTGGACAAAATATAAGCTTTATTAATTTAGGAGATTTATACGAGTCATATTTATACACAGATATCCCAAGAAAAAATAATCCATACTCTTTCTTTCAAGATCTTAATGGAGATTATCAGATAAGAACTGTCATGGGAAATCAAAATTCAGAAATAGAAGCTGATTACAGCTGGATACACTTTACTCTTGCTGCAAGAATTGAACTTCCGGAAACAGATATTTATGTCTTAGGTAATTTCAACAACTATGAGCCAAGTGCAGAAAATATGATGTCTTACAATAAAGCTTTAGAAGCTTATGAAACAAAAGTTCTGATTAAGCAAGGATTCTATAATTACAAGTATTTTGCAAATACTAGCTCTGGGTGGCAACCAAACTTAATTTCAGGCAATTTTTCACAAACAGAAAATAGTTATAAAATATTAGTTTACTATAGAGCGCCTGGTGAAATCTACGATCAGTTAATAGGCTTGGGAAAAACTGACTCCAATACACTTCTTAATTAATTTAAAATTAAATTTCCGAAGTAAGCTTATAAATTAATTATTCACTATTGTTTACATTTGAATAAATATTTTTAAGCATGAATAATAGTAATATCAATATCCCATATCCAGTAAACGAACCAATTTTAGATTATGCAAAAGGAAGCTCAGAAAGAATTTCTGTCCTCAAAACTTACGAAGAATTGTACAAAACTAAAACTGAGGTTTTTTTAAAAATAAATGGAAAAAACATTAAAGGAGAAAAAACAAAAACTATGAGTCCTCCTCATGATCACAATCATATTTTAGGAAAATATCATATTGCTAACAAAAAACAAGTTAGTAATTCTATATCTAGCGCTCTTAAAGCTAGAGAAAAATGGAGTAAAATGCATTGGTCAAGAAGAGCTTCAATATTTCTCAAAGCTGCAGATTTGATTGCTGGACCATACAGAAGTAAAATTAATGCAGCTACTATGATTGCTCAATCAAAAACAATTCATCAAGCAGAAATTGATGCTGCATGTGAATACATTGATTTTTTAAGATTTAATGCTTTTTTCATGCAAGAAATATATCAAAATCAACCCGAAAGCAGTTCAGGAATGTGGAATCAGCTTCATTATCGACCTTTAGAAGGATTTGTTTATTCAGTATCTCCTTTTAACTTCACAGCAATATCAGGAAATTTATCTGCCAGTGCTGCTTTAATGGGGAATGTTGTAGTTTGGAAACCGAGTGATCATCAAATTTTCTCTGCACAAGTTGTAATGGAAATTTTTGAAGAAGCTGGACTCCCAGATGGAGTTATTAATATGGTAATGGGTGATCCTGAAATGATAACTAACACTGTTTTAGCTTCTAAGGATTTTGCTGGAATTCATTATACTGGCTCTACTTTTGTTTTTCAAAATATTTGGAAAAAAATTGGAAATAATATTTCAAACTATAAAACTTATCCAAAAATTGTCGGAGAAACTGGAGGTAAAGACTTTATAATCGCGCATTCAAGTGCAAAAGTAAATGAAGTTGCAACTGCTATAGTTAGAGGCGCATTTGAATACCAGGGTCAAAAATGTTCTGCTGCCTCTAGAGTTTATCTCCCAAAATCAATAAGCAAACTTGTACTTTCTGAATTAAAAAAACAACTAAATACGATAAAAATGGGACCTCCAAATGATCTAAAGAATTATATTACTGCAGTAATTCATGAGGAGGCTTTTGATAGAATTACAAGTTCAATTGAAAAAGTGAAATCAGATACTGAAGCAAAAATATTTCATGGAGGAACCTATGATAAGTCTATTGGTTATTTTATTTCACCAACAGTAGTAACCACCTCTGACCCAAATTACTTTTCAATGAAAGAAGAGCTATTTGGTCCATTGGTTACTGTATATACATATCCAGATGATCAATGGCATAAAACCCTTAAGTTGGTAGATGAAACATCAATATATGCTCTTACAGGAGCTGTTTTTTCAGAAGATAGATATGCTATTGATGAAGCAATATTAGCTCTTGAAAATTGTGCAGGAAATTTTTATTTAAATGACAAACCTACTGGAGCTGTTGTTGGTCAACAACCCTTTGGAGGAGCCCGAGCATCGGGAACAAACGATAAAGCCGGGTCAATGTTTAATCTCTTAAGATGGACCTCTCCTAGAATGATCAAAGAAAACTTTATTCCTGTTACAGATTATAAGTACCCTTTTCTAGAATAAATGTCGAATGCTTAGATATACTATTTTTTTTGATTTAAAAAACTCAGAATTAAAATAATTTGATAATTTAATTTCTTTGGCAAATGTGAAAGGGGATAATTCTTGAGTTAAATCACCTCCCTTAAGATAAATGATACCATTGTCTATTTCATTAAATCCTTTGATTTTAATATTTTTAACGACAAGGGGCACAAAATTATTCATTTTTGATACAGCTCTACTAACTACAAAGTCAACTTTTTGATTATAATCTTCTGCTCTAATATTCAAAGCAGTTACATTTTTTAAATTTAAAGCCTTAATAATATGATTTATAACCATTATTTTTTTTCCAATACCATCTATTAAATAGAATTTAACTTTTGGAAACATAATAGCTAATGGAATTCCTGGCAAACCTCCTCCAGTTCCCATATCCATTATTTCAGTACGTGGTTTAAAATTGTAAAACTTTGCAATTCCTAATGAGTGAATAAAATGCTTTTCATATAAAAAATCCACATCTTTCCTTGAAATCAAATTGATTTTAGCATTCCATTTTTTGAACAAAATATTAAGTTGAGAAAATTGCTCAATTTGTTCATAAGATAGATCAGGAAAGTATTGCTCTAAAATATCCAAATTATTATTTTTAACAAAAATATGAATGAGGCTTGATCCTGTCTAATTAATGTAATTATTTTTTATGAAAATTTTATCTGATAGAATTAACAATCTTCCAATTTCAGCGACTCTTGCAATGGCAGCAAAAGCTAGAGAACTTAAAGAAAAAGGAGTTGATATTATTGGCTTAAGTCTTGGTGAACCAGATTTTAATACTCCTGAATTTATTAAAAAGGCTGCCATTAAAGCAATTAATGATAACTACAACTCTTATTCTCCAGTCGATGGTTATATTGATGTTAAAAAATCTATAAGTAATAAATTTCAACGTGATAATAATTTAAAATATGATATAGATCAAATTGTTATTTCAACTGGAGCAAAACAATCAATCGCAAATGTATGTATGGTGCTTCTTAATCCAGGAGATGAAGTAATTCTTCCAGCTCCTTATTGGGTTAGCTATTCCGCTATTGCAACTCTTTCAGAAGCTAAATCCGTAGTAATACCATCAACTATAGAAAATGATTTTAAAATAACTCCAAAAGAGCTTGAAAAATCTATTACTTCAAAAACTAAATTAATAATATTCAATTCACCTAATAATCCCAGTGGTACTGTATATTCAGAATCAGAATATAGGAAATTAGCTAAAGTTTTAGAAAAATATCCTGATATATATATTATTTCAGATGAGATTTATGAACATATAAATTATGGTAATTCAATTTTTAGTTTTGCTTCAATAGAAAAAATGTATACTAGAACTATTACTGTAAATGGTCTTGCTAAAGCTTTTGCAATGACTGGTTGGAGAATAGGATATATAGGAGCACCTAGTTGGATTGCAAAAGCATGTAATAAAATGCAAGGACAAATAACCAGTGGTGCTAATTGCATTGCTCAAAGGGCAACAATAGCTGCTTTAGATGCTCCAGTAAGTAAAATAAAATATATGGTTGATGAATTTGAAAGTAGAAGAGAATTGATAACTAGACTATTAAAAGATGTAAATGGCTTCAAGCTAAACATTCCAATGGGAGCTTTTTATGTTTTTCCTGATATTTCATTTTATTTTGGAAAAAAAATTAATGGTATAAAAATTAAAAACTCTTCGGATTTTTCATTATTCCTATTAGAAAAAGCCCATGTTGCCACTGTTAGTGGAGAATCTTTTGGAAACCCGAATTGCATTAGGATTTCCTTTGCGGCATCAAAAGAGCAGATAAAAAAAGCTTGCCATCAAATAAAAACTTCTCTAGCTATTTAAGATCATATTCTTTAACTTTTAAAGATATTTTGCTGATGATTTATTGACTCTTGATGAATTGCTTTAAACATTCTTAGAACAAACTCTTCACCAAGACCTCTTTCCTCTCCTTCAAGAATCATTTTACCCAAAATTTCATTCCATCTCTTATTTTGAAGAACAGCCACATTTTTTGTTTTTTTCAATTCACCAATTTTTTCAGCAACTTTCATTCTATCTCCCAATAAATCTAACAATGATTGATCAATTACATCAATTTTTGCTCTTAGATTTTTTATACCGCTCTGATAGCTTTCCTCAGTAACTGTAAGTTTTCTTGTTTTCCAATCTTTCATAAATTGAATTAGAGTTTTGGGAGTTATTTGTTGTTTAGCATCACTCCATGCTCTGTCTGGATCACAGTGTGATTCAACCATTAATCCATCAAAATTTAAGTCTAATGCTCTTTGACTGATATCAAAAATAAGATCTCTTCTTCCAGATATATGAGAAGGATCACAAATAATTGGCAGATCCGGAAACTTGTTTTGTAATTCTATAGCAATTTGCCACTCCGGGTTATTTCTATATTTTGATTTACCTGAGGTTGAAAAACCACGATGAATAGCACCAAGTTTTGAAATATTTGACTTATATAATCTTTCAATACCTCCAAGCCATAAATCCAAATCTGGATTAACGGGATTCTTTACTAAAACAATTTTATCAGTTCCATTTAATGCGTCTGCAATTTCTTGAACAATGAATGGACTAACTGTTGATCTTGCACCTATCCATAAAATATCAATATCCGCTTCTAAAGCAAGCTTACAATGATTAGCATTCGCAACTTCTGTAGCGGTTAATAATCCTGTTTGTTCTTTAACTTTTTTTAACCATTCCAAACCAATAGCTCCTACACCTTCAAAATTACCTGGACGAGTTCTAGGCTTCCAGATTCCAGCACGAAAAGCAGTTACGTCAGAATTTTTTAGCTCATGTGCTATTTTTAAAACTTGCTCCTCTGTTTCAGCACTACATGGACCACCAATTACTAAAGGATGGTCTAATTTGAAATCTATTAACCATTTTTTTAAATTAATTTCATTTTTCATTTCAATACTTTTTTATACTTAGTTTTTAATTCCTTTTAAAACACTTTTAATTTCATTTGTTTTTTCAATAGTTTTATAAATACTTTTATAATCATTATTCTCTAGATAAGATTTAAATTCTTCCAAATTTGACAAATAATGCTTGAGTGTTTCAAGAATATTGTATTTGTTTTCCTCAAAAATTGATGTCCAAGTATCAGGTGAGCTTTTAGCCAATCTAACAGTTGAAGCAAAACCACTTCCAGCCATAGCAAATATAGCTGATTCATCTTTTTCTTTTTCTAAGACCGTTTGACCTAAAATAAATGAAGAAATATGCGATAGATGAGAAACATATGCTATATGTTTGTCATGCTCTTCAGGATTCATTTCCTTTAAAATCATTCCAATAGAATTAAACCAATTTAAAGCCCAATCTAAAAAAATATCATTTGTTTTTTCAGGTTCACAAATGATTTGAACTTTGCCCTGAAATAAATTTTTATTTGCTGCCATAGGACCAGAAAACTCAGTTCCTGCAATAGGATGAGTAGCTAAAAAATGAGATCTTTTAGGATGCGAAGAAACAGTTTTGCAAATTACAGATTTAGTAGATCCAAAATCAATAACAAGAGTTTTTTCTTCAACTAGATCTAAAATAGATGGAAGTTGCTTGGTAATTTCTTTAACAGGATAAGCAAGTATAATAATATCTAGATCAGAAAATTCATTTATAGAAAAAACCTTATCAATCAATCCATTTTCAAGAGCTTGTTTTAAATGTAAGTCCGAAGAATCGTAACCATAAATAATTACATTTTCTATTGTTTTTCTTATCTGAATAGCTAAAGAGCCACCAATTAAACCAATACCTGCAATTCCAATTTTCATAACTACAAACGATTAAGAGACTCTTTTAATTTTGATTTTTCAACACATAATGAAATCCTAATATATCTATTCCCTTGAGAGCCAAAAATTTTTCCAGGAGTTATAAAAATATTTTTTTCGTACAGCAACTTGTCTAAGAAAATATCAACATCCTGAATATCAATCGGAAGTTTAGCCCAGACAAAAAGACCAACTGCTTTTTTATCATAAATAGCATTAAGTTTGTCCGCTACTTTCCATGCAATGACTCTTCTTTGTTTATATATTTCATTTAAATCTTCAAACCAATTATTACTTAATCTCAATGCCTTAATAGCTCCTTTTTGAATACCATAAAACATTCCTGAATCCATATTAGATTTGACCTTTAGTACCGAATTAATATTAGAAGAATTGCCAAGCAGCATTCCAACTCTCCATCCAGCCATATTGAAAGATTTACTCAAAGAGTTTAACTCCATACAATTTTCCATAGAACCTTTTATTGATAAAATACTCTTGGGATGTTTGGTTAAAATAAAACTATAAGGATTATCATTAACGATTAATATTTTATGTTTTTTGGCAAATGATATAAGATCATCAAAAAAACCATCCTTTGCTTCAGCTCCAGTAGGCATATGAGGATAATTCACCCACATAATCTTAACTTTAGACAAATCCAAATCTTCTAATTTATTAAGATCAGGCAGCCATGAATTATTTTCGTTCAAATCGTAAAAAATTGGATTTGCCTCCAATAATCTTGTAACAGAAGAGTATGTGGGATAACCCGGATTAGGAATCAAAACATCATCCCCAGCATTTAAAAATGCCATACTAATATGCATTATACCTTCTTTAGAACCCATTAATGGAAGAACTTCACTATCTGATTCTATATTTACAGCATAATGATATCTATAAAAGTCAGAAATTGCTTTTCTTAGCTCAGGAATTCCTTGATAGCTTTGATATTCATTTGCCTTAGGGTGGTTAACACTTTCTGTCAATTCTGAGATAATTTCGTTTGAGGGAATTAAATCTGGACTTCCTATGCCTAAATTTATAATTGGTTTTCCTTTTTTTATTAGTGAAGCAACCTCTCTAAGTTTTATTGAGAAGTAATATTCTTTAACATTATTTAACCTATTAGCTGTCATGAAATTACTCTTTTCCATTAATAAATTTTCCTAAAACCTTCAATTCTAATGCCATAATTTTTAAAATTGATTGCGCCTTTTCAAAATAAGATGGTGACTCAAATGTTACATCGACAAAAAAAGAATACTTGCCAGGAGTCTCAATAATTGGAAGTGACTGAATTTTAGTTAAATTAAGCTTACAGTCACTCATTACGTTTAAAACAGTCGCTAAACTTCCTCGCTTGTGGTCTAAAATAAATTTTAAAGCAGCTTTGTCATAGTTTGATTTATTCAAATGTGATTGTTTTTGAACAATTACAAATCGAGTTACATTATTTTTAATAGTTTGTATAGACTCCTGAATTATATCTAAGTCATAAAGAAGAGCGGCTTTTTTACTAGCAATAGCAGCTATTTTCAGAAGTTTATTTTCAGAGATTTCTTTTGCAGAGTTTGCTGTATCACTTGATTCAACGAGCTTAATATTAGGGTATCTTAAAAAAAAGTCTTTACACTGTAATAAAGCCATTGGATGAGAATGAACTTCATTAATACTTGCCATATCCTGGTTAGGCAAAGCTAATAATGAGTGTTCAATTTGATAATAATATTCTCCAACAATTTGAAGATTATTTTTATCAATTAAAGCATAGTTGGGAATTATTGAGCCTGCAATAGAATTTTCAATTGCCATTACTCCATGATTTGAATGATTTTTTACAATTGAACTAACCAAGTCATCAAAAGTATTACAACAGTTAATTTCTATAAATTTATTAAAGTAAGATTGAGCAACCGCATGATGGAATGAACCTTCTACTCCTTGTATCGCTATTTTATTGTTATCAATCATAGAACAAAAAAAAGTCCTGATTTATTCAGGACTATATAGATTTATATTTTAATTAAAACAGGGTCCCTCATGCTTCTGTAAAGAAGTAGAAAAATGCGCTGAAATAAAAAAAAGTATTATTCATTTATAAAATTATACTTGCAAATTTAAAATCACTTTTGAAATAAACAAATTTTTAGATGATATTTCACGTAGTTATAAGATATAATTAAATAAATTAAACTCTTTTTGCATTAAATCGTATATTTTTGAATTCTATTAGTGGAACTTGTAATTCAAAATATTGAAAAAAAGTATGGCGCCAAAAAGGTGTTATCAAATCTTTCTTTTAAATGTAAAAAAGGAGAAGTAATTGGTCTTCTTGGACTAAATGGGGCTGGTAAAACATCCCTTATGAAGATTTTGACTGGTTTTAACTTAAATTGGACTGGAAACATTTCATTAAATGGAATTGACTTAAAAAAAAGGTTAAAAGATGTTCAACAATTAACTGGATATCTTCCAGAGAACAATCCCTTATATGAAGATTTATTGGTAATTGAATATTTAAAATTAACTTCCAAATTATATAGAGTAAAAAATCCAGATATTAATAAAATTATTCATTCCACTGGTTTATCTAATTATAAGCATCATAAAATAGGAAAACTATCTAAGGGATATAAACAAAGAGTTGGATTAGCAGCTTCGATTATTCACAAACCTGAACTTTTAATATTAGATGAGCCTATGACTGGGCTTGATCCAAAGCAAATATTAGAAATAAGAAAATTAATTAAAGAGCTTGGGAAGAAAAAAATAATTATTCTGTCATCTCATATCTTAAATGAGGTAGAATCTTTATGCTCAAGAATAATTCTTATTCATGAAGGAAAATTAATTCTTGACTCATCAATAAAAAAATTAAAGCTTAATAAAAAAAATATTTCCCTAGAAAAAATTTTTAATAAACTCACAAATAGCAATTAAACTAAATTTTATTACCATTCAAAAAAATTGAATATTTAATATTAGCAGTGTGTTCTAATGTTTTTGATACTGAACAATACTTTTCAAAAGACAAATCTACAGCTCTTTGAGCCTTATGAGGTGAGAACTCTCCTTCCAAAATAACATTTACATTAATTGTATGAAATAATGCTGGAATTGCTCCTGGAGTTCTTTCTCCACTAACTTCCATTTTTATGGAAGTTGGATTAATTTTTTGTTTATTTAATATTGACACCACGTCTATACTACTGCATCCAGCTAAACCCATTAATAAAAGCTCCATCGGACTAATACCTTTAACTGATCCTTCTATTTTGGAGTTATTATCCAATAGAACTCTATGTCCGTTAGGATTTGAAACTTCAAATAAATAATCACTATTAATTCTTTCTAATGATACTTTCATTTTTTCTAAAATTTAATTTTTAAAAATAGTGTTTAAAATTGTTTTTATTTGATTATTTTCTATTAAAAACGCATCATGGCCATGAATTGAATTTATCACATAATAATTACATTTTTTCTTAATTTTTTTTAATCTAGCAAATGTGATTTTATCTTCACTTGCTAAAAATAAAAGATCTGAATCAACTGAAACAATATGAATTTGAGATTTAATAGGATTAATAAGTGTTTCAAAGTCTTTATTATTTCTCAATATATTGATTCTACCAAGAAAATGATTAACATTTAAATATCCTTCGAGTGTAAATCTATCTTTTAATGCTTTTCCATGATGAGTTAACCAACTTTCAATATTATATAATCCAGAGTCATTTTTTGTTCGGGCAAAACGATTAGCAAATGATATAGGAGATCTATATAACAACATAGCGTGCATTCTAGCGTCTTCCAAAGGATTATTTGAGTTATTTAATATCCTATTTTGAACAAAAGTGTTTGCCATTACCCAGTCTGTTGATTTCCAGTCTGCTGCAATAGGGATCAAATGTTTGCACAATTTTGGAGAAATCACTGCCATTTCCCAAGAAATTCCACCTCCAATTGAACCACCAATAATTGCAAACAAATTATTAATTCCGATTTTTTTTAACCCTTCCAAAAATAATTGAGCTATATGACCTGTATGAATTTCTTTAATAGAATTCCATCTATATGAATCAATTCCATTTCCTGGTATGTTAAATGAAATTACATTATAAACTCTTGTACTGATTACTTTATCTTCTCCTACTATCTCATTCCACCATCCTTTGGGTCCAGAAAAAAAAGCATTTGCTGTCAAAGGATGATTAATTAATACAACTGGAGCTAATCCAATCCCAGGTCCTTCCATATAATATGATAAAGGAACCTGAATTGGATCACCTTTCATTATTTCAACATCAATAGATTTTAATTGAATAGGGTTCAAATTAAATAATAAATTATATTATAGCTTGATCCAAGTCTTCAATTAAATCATCAATATTTTCAAGTCCAACAGATAACCGAATTAAATCTTCCGTCACACCAGTATGTTTTTGCTCCTCTGATGATAATTGAGAGTGAGTTGTACTAGCTGGATGAATAATTAAAGATTTTGAATCACCAATATTAGCAAGAAGTGAAAATATTTTTGTATTATCAGCTACTTTTTTTCCAGCGTCAAAGCCTCCTTTAAGGCCAAATGTAACAATTCCACTTTGACCTTTAGTTAAATATTTTTTTGCTAGTTTATTGTATTTACTTGATGACAGACCAGGATAATTAACCCATGCAACTCTTTCATGATTACTAAGCCAACTAGCAATTGCAAGTGCATTTTTCGAATGCTGCTGCATTCTTATTACTAAAGTTTCTAATCCTTGTAATGTTTGAAAGCTATTAAAAGGACTTGCTGCGGCTCCTAAATCCCTTAGCCCTTCAGTTCTAATTCTTGCAATAAAAGCAGCTGGCCCTAAAACCTCATTATAATTAAGCCCATGGTAACTTGGAGATGGTTCATTTAATTCTGGAAATAATCCATTTCCATAATCAAAAGTACCAGCATCAATAATTATTCCTCCTAATGCAGTTCCATTTCCATTTATATATTTTGTTGTAGAGTGAATTACAATGTTAGCACCGTGTTTAATGGGGTTAAGAAGATAAGGAGTGGCTACCGTATTATCAACTATAAAAGGAACTTTAGCTTCTTTTGCTAAACTTGAAATTGATTCTAAATCAATTACATCAAGTTTAGGGTTACCAAGGGACTCTGCATAAAAAGCTCTTGTATTTTTCTTAACTGCAGATTTAAAGTTTCCTGGACTATCAGGATCAACAAAAGTTGTTGTTATTCCTAGTCTTGGAAGAGTATTTTTTAACATGTTATATGTTCCACCATATAAACTATTAGAGGCCACTAAATGATCTCCAGCCCTAAGAAGCATTAATAGTGTAGTAGAAATAGCAGAAGTTCCAGATGCCGTTGACACAGCACCAATTCCACCTTCAAGATTAGCCATTCGTTGCTCTAAAATGTCATTTGTTGGATTATTTAACCTTGTATAAATATATCCAGACTCAGCCAAAGAAAATAATTTAGCTGCATGATCAGAGTTATTAAATTCATATGATGTTGATTGATAAATTGGAACAGCTCTTGTCCCTTGTGTTTGTCTAGTTTCATGTCCTACATGAAGTGAATTAGTTTCTATTTTAGTACTCATAATTTAAATGTATTTTTTATTTTATTTATATAATCTAATTTTTCCCAAGTGAATAACTCTACTTCTTTTGAAACCCTACCACTGTAGGGAGAATCAAAATGTTTAATGATTGTTTGAGGCTGCTGCCCCATATGTCCATAAGATGCAGTTTCAGAATATATTGGGTTTCTTAATTTTAGTCTTTTTTCAATACCGTAAGGTGTTAAATCAAAAATTTTAGATAACTTTTTTGAAATTTGAGAGTCAGAAAGATTTACTTTTGATTTTCCATAAGTGTCAACTAAAATTGAAGTTGGGGAAGATACACCAATAGCATAACTTAATTGAACCAATACTTCATCAGTAACTCCGGCCGCAACTATATTTTTTGCAATATGTCTTGCAGCATAAGCTGCTGATCTATCAACTTTACTTGGATCTTTCCCACTAAAAGCTCCTCCTCCATGTCCCCCTTTACCTCCATATGTATCGACTATGATTTTACGACCAGTCAATCCAGTGTCACCATGTGGTCCTCCAATAACAAATTTACCGGTAGGATTAATATGATATTTTATAGAATCATTTAATAAAGATTTTATATGATCAGGTTGACTATCAAAAACTTTAGGAATAATAATTTTTATAATATCGGATTTAATTTTAGATAACATTTTGTCATCATCTGTTTCAAAAGCATCATGTTGAGTTGATACTACAATAGTATCAATTTTAATAGGTTTATCATTCTCATCATATTCAATTGTTACTTGTGATTTAGCATCAGGTCTTAAATACTTTATCTCATTATTATCTCTCCTAAAACTAGCTAAAACCTTTAATATTTGATGAGATAAATCTAATGCAAGAGGTATATAATTACCTGTTTCATTACATGCGTAACCAAACATTATTCCTTGATCTCCAGCACCTTGATCTAATTTGTTTTTTTTGTCAACTCCCTGATTTATATCTTGGGATTGCTCATGAATAAGTGAAATAACTCCGCATGAGTCACCACTAAACTTATAATCACCTTTCGTGTATCCGATTTTATTAATTGTGTTTCTTGCTATATCCTGAACATCAATATATGTATTGCTTTTTACTTCTCCAGCTAATACAACCTGGCCAGTCGTTACAAGGGTTTCACAAGCTACTTTACTTTCTGAATCAAATGCCAGGAAATTATCTAAAAGTGCATCAGAAATTTGATCTGCAATCTTATCAGGATGACCTTCACTAACAGATTCAGATGTAAAAAAATATGACATTAATATTTACTTTTCGGAAGGATTTGATCACATAAAGTGAGAAAAGCAACACTGCTTTAGCATTTTTTTTAAGAGGTTGCAATCAGTCAAATCCTTCCTCGTTATAGATCAAAATTACAATTTATATTTTAAATAGCAAAAATGATTTTTAATTACAATTTTATATTTGTTTTTAAAAATATCTGTATTTTGCAACATCTTAAATTAAAACTTAAATAATCCTATAATAATTCTACCAAAATGCAAGTATCTGTAGCTGGAAATATTGGTGCTGGAAAAACAAGTCTTACCGAACTCCTTTCAAATCATTACAAATGGGAAGCAAATTATGAAGATGTTATCGATAATCCCTATCTGGATGATTTTTATAATCATATGGAAAGATGGTCATTCAACCTTCAAATTTATTTTTTAAAGAGTAGGTTTAGTCAACTTTTACAAAATAAAAACTCTAATAAAATAGTAATTCAAGACAGAACAATTTATGAAGACGCTTTTATTTTTGCTCCCAACCTACATTCAATGGGTTTAATGAATCAAAGAGATTTTCAAAACTACTCATCACTCTTTGAGCTTATGGAAAGCACTGTGGATCCTCCAGACTTATTAATCTATATAAGAAGCTCGATTCCAAATCTAGTAAGTAAAATTCATAAAAGGGGCAGGGAATATGAAAACTCAATAAGTATAGATTATTTAAGTAGACTAAATGAAAGATACGAAGCTTGGATATCAACTTATGATAAAGGAGAATTATTGATTATTGATGTAGATGATATTGATTTTGTTAATAATGAACAAGATTTAAAAAATATAATTCAGGATATTGATAAAAAAATATCTAAGATTAAGGCTTAGTTTATAATTATATTGTAGGACAATTAATTTGTAATATAATGATTAATTTAAATCAAGTATTTCATCTATTTCAGAGGTAATTTCGTCAACTGAATCCCATACTTCATGTTCGCTTCCAGAAATATTAACTTCAATTGCTGTTTTAACTCTTGAATTCACATCATTAAAAGCAGAGATTTTTACTGAAAATTCATCTTTAACATTAGAATTCTTATCTAATTTAAAATCAGAATTCTCAAAATTTGCTTTATAAGCAACAAATTTTGAATCATCATGAGCTCCTAAAATAGGAGCAATTACTAATCCAACTAAACAAGTTAATTTAATTAAAATATTCATTGAAGGACCGGATGTATCCTTGAAAGGATCACCTACAGTATCACCAGTAACTGCTGCTTTATGAGCATCAGATCCTTTATAGGTCATTTCTCCATTAATCTCAACTCCTGCTTCAAAAGATTTCTTTGCATTGTCCCAAGCTCCACCAGCATTATTTTGAAAAATAGCCCACATAACACCACTAACACAAACTCCTGCCATGTATCCTCCTAATGGTTCAGCTCCAAAGATTAGTCCAATAATTATTGGAGTAATAATAGTAATGAGTCCAGGCAGCAACATTTCTTTTAATGCTGCTTTAGTTGAAATATCAACACATTTAGCGTAATCTGGAGTACCAGTCCCCTCCATTATTCCAGGAATCTCTCTAAACTGCCTCCTTACTTCTTCAACCATTTCCATCGCAGCTTTTCCAACTGATTGCATTGCTAAAGCCGAAAAAACTACTGGAATCATCCCCCCAACAAAAAGCATTGCTAAGACATCAGCTTTAAAAATATTAATACCATCAATTCCTGTAAAAGTTACATATGCAGCAAATAGAGCTAAAGCTGTTAATGCAGCTGATGCTATTGCAAAACCTTTACCAACGGCAGCAGTAGTATTTCCAACTGAATCTAAAATGTCTGTTCTTTCTCTAACCTCTTTAGGAAGTTCGCTCATTTCAGCAACACCCCCGGCATTATCTGCAATTGGACCAAACGCGTCTATTGCAAGTTGCATAGCTGTAGTAGCCATCATTGCGGAAGCAGCCAAAGCAACTCCATAAAAACCTGCTAATGTATATGAGCCATAAATAGCCGAAGCAAATAAAATAACTGAAGAAAAAGTGGATTTCATTCCTACTGCTAAGCCAGCAATAATATTTGTAGCTGCCCCTGTAGAACTGTTTTTAACAATCTCAAGAACTGGTTTTTTTCCAAGACTTGTATAGTATGAAGTTACAACAGAAATTAGTGCTCCTACGGCGAGACCAATACAGGCTGAACCAAATACATTTAGAGAAGAAATGTCTTTGTATCCTTCTCCGAAAAACATCATACTCATTTTACTTGGAAGCATCCATTCAATTAAAAAATAACTAGCAAAAAGGGTTATTATAATTGAAGTCCAATTTCCAAGATCTAATGCAGCTTGAACTTTAGACTCTCTTGCATCATTATCAGAAATCTTTACAAATAAAGTTCCAATAATTGATGCTAAAATCCCTACTCCTGCAATTACCAAAGGAAGTAGAACAGGACCCATATCGTTGAAAGAGTCAGTGAATTGAATTTCAGAAGACATATCACGGATTAAATAATTACCTAACACCATAGCTGCAAGTACAGTAGCGACATATGAACCAAATAAATCAGCACCCATTCCTGCAACATCTCCAACATTGTCTCCAACATTATCAGCTATAGTTGCTGGATTACGTGGGTCATCCTCAGGAATTCCGGCTTCAACTTTACCAACTAAATCTGCTCCTACATCAGCAGCTTTTGTGTAAATACCTCCACCTACACGTGCAAAAAGAGCTATGGACTCTGCACCAAGAGAAAAACCTGCTAAAGTCTCTAAAACAATAGTCATTTCATAATAAAATGATTGATCTCCCGTGATGAACTTTGTTGTGAAAAATAAAAATAATAATGTTAAACCAAAAACAGCTAATCCAGCTACTCCAAGACCCATAACAGTTCCCCCTCCAAAAGAAATCTGAAGCGCTTTAGGTAAACTAGTTTTTGCTGCTTCTGTAGTTCTGGTATTGGCTTCAGTTGCAATCCTCATTCCTATATTTCCAGCAAAAGCTGAAAAAACAGCTCCAATAATAAAAGCAGGAACAATCATCCAGCTCGTTGAACTAACAAAAAGAGATATGCTGTATAATGCAATTGAGGAAATAACAACAAAAATTAATAATAAACGATATTCAGCATTTAAAAAAGCTAACGCTCCTTCTTTTATAGAAGTAGAAATTTCATTCATTTTCTCACTACCAGGATCCTGTTTTTTAACCCAAATAGCTCTTAAAATCATATAAAGTAAACCTATAACAGAAAAGACTAATGGTATATATATTATATTGGCTTCCATAAAAAAATATTTAATTTTTTGTTATCGCGCGTAAAAATAGTAATTAACAGTGAAATAGATGTAATGAAATTAACTATTATGATAAATTACTTTTTTAACAGCTTTTACAACATCTTCATAATTTGGCAACCATTCCTTCAAAAGAACGGGTGAAAAGGGAGCTGGAGTATCTGCAGTATTAATTTTTTCTATCGGAGCATCCAGATAATCAAAAATTTGATTTTGAACCTGATAAGTGATTTCAGTTGATATATTGCCAAAAGGCCAAGACTCTTCTAGGATAACTAATCTATTTGTTTTTTTTACAGACTCGAAAATTAATTTATGATCCATAGGCCTTATAGTTCGAAGATCAATTATTTCACAATCGATTTTATCCTTATTAAGTATTTCGGCTGCCTTGAATGCTTCCTTAATAATTTTTCCATAGGAAACGATGGTTACATCTTTTCCAGGTCTTTTTATATCAGCTACACCAATTGGTAAAACATACTCCCCTTCAGGAACTTCTCCTTTATCACCATACATTTGCTCTGACTCCATAAAAATTACTGGGTCATTATCTCTAATTGCTGATTTAAGT
>MDTG01195813.1_pt1 | contig 24166 bp, 23 predicted proteins | sample 811421 | NCBI WGS metagenome assembly MDTG01 (sample SAMN05326645, study PRJNA326480) | marine metagenome | isolation source: seawater | place: Pacific Ocean: South East | collected 2011
GTGATACAAATTACAAAGGATGGTTTAATTATGGAACTGCTAATGATTTAATTTCAAATAGATTAGAATTTAATAAGTACAAAACTTTAAATTGGCGACAGAGATATCTTAGATCGACTATTTTAAAAAGAATAATACAGATATTTAGATTTATAACTTTTAGTAGAAAATATAATTCAAGAAAAGATTATAAATAAAAAATAATTTTAATTATTTGGCTTAGCCATTTTTTTAAATAAATCAGAAGATAGATCTAAATTTGCATATGATCCTTTGGCTTTAATTTCTCCACTATCTAATAAAATTATCTCATCACATGATTTAATAGTGCTCAAACGATGGGCGATCATTATAATTGTAATTCTATTTTTTATATTAAGCAGCGCATCCATAAGATCTCTTTCAGTTATATTATCTAACGCACTTGTAGCCTCATCTAAAATTAATAATTTTGGATTGTGGTAAATGGCTCTAGCAATTCCTATTCTTTGAAGTTGACCACCTGATAACCTTACACCTCTCTCACCTACAATACTATCATAACCATTAGGTAGTTCTTTAATTATAAATTCATGAATATTTGCAATCTTTGCTACTTCTTCAACTGCATGTTGATTAATTTTATGATTTTGAACACCAAAAGCAATATTAGCTCGAATACTGTCATCAACCAAATAAACTTGTTGAGGCACATATCCTATAATTTTTTGCCATGATCTTAAATTTGATTGATTAATTATTTTTCCATCAACACTTAGTGATCCATTATCTGCACTCAATAACCCTAAAATAAAATCAACTAAAGTTGTTTTACCACTTCCTGTAGAGCCAACAATACCAATTTTACTTTTAGCCTTTATTTCTAAAGAAATATTTTTAAGCACAGCTTGGTTAGAATTTGGATAAGTTAAAAAAATATTATTTATTTTGATATTTTTATTAAATTCTAATAATTCTTGGTCGAAAAAATTATTTTTTGTTGATTTTAAATTTTTTAAATCACTATACAATGAGTTAAGAGCTGGTCCTGAAAATCTTAATTGGGTTGATGAATGATATATTTGTTGTAAAGAAGGTATTAAACGATATCCAGCTAAAGCATAAAGAGTGATAACAGGAATAATATTTGCAAAATCACTTCCTCTATTCATTAACACGAGTATTAAAATTATCATTCCTCCAAAAGCAACTGCCTCAATTAAATATCTTGGAAGGTTTGCTAAAAGAACAGATATTGATTGTGTAATAGCAAATTTTTTTGCAGGTTTTTCAAATCGCTCAGTATAAACATTCTCTAAACCACCAATTTTAACCTCTTTTATTGCCCCTAAAGCCTCTGAAATTGCAGTATATCTGTCAGTATTTGATTTTAACCTTTCGTTTCCAATTCTAGTTAATATCTTTTTTATAAAATAAAACACGCAACCATAACACAATACTAAAACAAATCCCATTTGGAGTGCTAACTTGGTATCTATTAAAAATATTAATACCAACATTGCAGTTGACACTGCTCCATAAACTGTAATATTTATGATTGGATATATCGTTTTTCCAACTACCTCTCCAACCTCTGATAAAATACTTTTACTTAAATCAGCACTATGTCTATTTAAAAACCAGCTATAAGGTTGATGTAAATATCCCTCAGTTAAACGTCTACTCAAACTGTACTCTAACATCATTGTATAACGTATTTGAAAATAAGTAGTAATTGCCCTAAATGAAAGAGAAGTTATCAAAAATATAAAAACACCAACACCAAGAAAAAATAGAAAATGATTTAAATCTTTTACACCAAAATAAACTGACTTATTGTAAAGAAACAGAAGAAAAGAGTTAGTTTCAACGACTTTAGGGTCGGAAAGTACTGCAATAAAAGGTAATATTGATGCAACACCAAGCATATCCATAACTGCCATAAATAACACAAGACAAATTAACAAAATTGCTTTTCTTTTTTCGGCTTTATTAAGAAGATATAATATTTTTTTTATTTCCATTTAATTGAATAAAAACATTAAATTTAAAATTAAGAATTTTTATAAATTTGTTGATGTATCCAATAGTAAGTTTTCTCTAATCCATCTTTTAAATTTAATGTTGGTTGCCATCCAAGTTTTTTTAAAATTAATCTATTATCAGAATTTCTTCCACGTACACCTAATGGGCCATCTATATGATTAATTTGAAGTTTCTTCTTTGCTATGCCCATTATTATTTCTGCTAATCGGTTAATAGTTACCATTTCTTCAGAGCCAATATTCACTGGTCCAGACCAGTCACTTCTTAATAGGCGTAGAGAAGCCTCTATGCATTCGTCTATAAATAAAAATGATCTTGTTTGCTGGCCATCTCCCCAAATATCTATTGAACCGCCATCATCGGCTTTTGCGATTTTTCTACATATTGCTGCTGGAGCTTTTTCTCGCCCACCATTCCATGTACCTTGTGGTCCAAAAATATTATGATATCTGGCAACTTTGCAATTTAATTTATAATTTCTCGCATAAGTTAAATATAGTCTTTCACTAAATAATTTTTCCCAACCGTATTCACTATCTGGGTTTGCAGGATATGCACTATCCTCAGAACAAAGCGGATTGTTTGGATCTAATTGATTGTATTCTGGGTACATACATGCAGATGAGCTGTAAAAAATATTTAAAATATTTTTTTTTTTACATGTCTCTAAGATATTTAGATTTATCATCGCTGAATTATGCATTATGTCTGCATCATTCTCACCAGTAAAAACAAATCCAGCTCCACCCATGTCAGCAGCCAGCTGATAAACTTCGTCAAATTTTTGATCTAAGATCTTTTCACAAAAATTTATATCTCTTAGGTCACCTTGAATAAAATCATCAGCATTTGTATCTGAAAATTCTGGAAATTTTAGATCTACACCTCTTACCCAAAAACCTTCATGCTTTAATCTAGATATTAAGTGATGTCCTATAAAACCACCACCACCTAATACAATAGCTTTTTTCATTTTTTTATTTGTTTTAATTATTAAAATTTGCTTTTTTGATTTTGCATAGAAATAATTTTTATTTTTAAAAAATTAAAATAGCTTATAATTAATTAATTATAAAATGCAAAATATAATAATTTAAACGTATACTATGCTATTTAATTGTTGAAAAATTTATATCTAAAAATGTCTCAAATTAATAGAAATATGAAATGAAGAATTTTAAAGTCCATTTTATAATAGTTGTTATAGCTACTTTTTTATCTATTTTGTTTGTTCATTTAAAATTCGATGACTCCAACAAAATTTATGATGCACGTTTCAAATTTAATTTACAATTTCATAATGATTTATATGGGAATAATAGAGTTTTATATCATCAAGAAATTCAAAATTTTTTAATTAAAAATAAATTGAAAATTCGATTTATTGATAACCTTGAATATTTTCAAATGAAAGGAACAGAAAAAGAGATTTTAGATACACTTTCAAAAGTTAAAATTGAAATGAATAAAGTAAATAAAAAAAATTATATTTTATCACAAGAAGTTTATGTAAATAGGGAAAAAATTCTAAAGAATCTAATTACCCTAAGGATGGAAAATGCAGATAAATTTTTTTATAGTGATATAGCAAAATGGCTTCAATCAGCATTAGAAAATTTTCTTTTTGAAAATGTAAATTCTATAAAAGAATACTATACATTGAATGAGAGATATATAAAAAATTTTTCAAAAAAAGATGTTAGTTTTTTTCCTAAATCAAAAAATAAATCTGAAATGATAAATATAATTCTAACAATAGGTACGATGTTAGCTTTATTATTAATAACTTTTCACAAAAAAAAAATTAGATAAATAAAGAATTGCCTAAATTAACTAATAAATTTTTTTTGATAGTCATAATTGAATAATTTAAAACATAAATTTTATTATTTAATATTTATGGTTTTTTCAATATATTTAAGATTATTACATATTTTATTTATGTAACTTAATTTTTGAAACTGATTTATTGAAAAAGCAATTGATACTTTACCCACATAATTAGCATTAGGTAATTTTTCGAAAGTACGTATTTTATTAAAAATTTTTTCTCTATAAATTTCAGGACAGGAACCGACGCTTACTTGAATATTTTGTTTTTTTAAGAAACTAATAATTTTAGATCTGATAAATTTTTTTTTTAACACGTTGGGGTTTAAAAAAAGATAGAATTTATAATAAGAATTATTATAGCCAATTTTTTTTATTGGAGGTTGAAATAATTTAGATTTGGACAGCCTCTTAAAAAATAAATTTGCTAAAATTCTTCTTTTTTTTATATTTTTAGCTAAAGCTTTTAATTGTAATCTTCCGACTCCCGCCTGTACTTCTGTCATTCTCATGTTAGTTCCCAGGTTATTATGAACCCACTTAAAAGATGTTTTTTCCTTGGTATTAGACAATAAAAAATCTTTTCCTATTTCCTTAATACTCCAAATTTTTTTAAAATTATTATATGTTTTTGTTCCTATCATGCCCCCTTCTCCAAGAGTTGAAATAATTTTATCATTACAGAAACTCCATACTGAGATATCACCAAAAGAACCTACATATTTATTAAAGTATTTAGCACCATGAGCTTGAGAACAATCTTCTATTAATTTCAAATTATATTTCTTTGTAATTTTTTGAATTAAATACATATCACATGGCATACCTCCCAAGTGCACACAAAGTATTGCTTTAGTATTTTTTGTAATTTTTGAAATTATTGAATTTGGATCAATATTTTGAGTTTGTTTATCAATGTCAGCAAAAACTACTGTTGCTCCTGCTCGTAAAATCGAGGATGCTGTTGAATTATAAGATCTTGGAGTAGTTATTACTTCATCGTTTTTTTTCAAATTTAATGATAACAGAGCTGCTTCAAGTCCAAGGGATGCATTTGCAACTGAAACACAATATTTAATGCCAAAATATTTTGCAAATTCTTTTTCAAACTTTTTACATTCAAAACCTGTCCAATAATTAACCTTACCACTTTTAATAATATTAGTAACTTTGTTTATTTCTTTTTTTGAATATTGAGGCCAATTCATTTAATTTGTATTTTTTTAGCAGGATTTCCTATTATGGTTGTATTTTTTTTTACATTTTTTGTAACTACTGCTCCAGCACCAATTACTACATTTGAACCAATAATCAATGGTTTGTCAGGTAAGCCATTTTTAATAATTGCACCTGATCCGATATAAACATTGTCACCTATTATTACATTACCATTACATTTTGCAGATGGTGCAAATGTTACAAAATCACCTATTATACAATCGTGTTCGACATAGGAATATAGATTTGCATGAAATTGCTTTCCAATCTTGACATTTGATGCAATCGTTACAAATGGACTTATTAAATATCCATGATCAATCTTATTATCTCCAAAATTTACAGCCAAGTCATCAAATAAATTATAAAATTCAAAATTTTTTTTTTTAATTTTTTTATAAATGATTTTTCTTATTTTTGGATTAGCAACAGCTATGATAACTTTTTTTTGTTTTTTAATTTTTGAAAATTCTAAAAAGTTAATACATTTATAATTGTTTACTATTTTTTTTTGTTTATTATCATCTATAAATAAAATTTTTGACTTTGATCTGAATTTTTTTTGTAACAAAGGAGCAATGCCTCTTCCACATCCCCCAGCACCATAAATTCCAATTATATCAATTTTTTCCATTAAATTTTTTTGCTAATTCATTATTTTTTTCTATTATAAAAATTGATACAATAATTTTTTTGATTGTTAAAACAATAATCTTTAAATCTAAAAAGAAGTTCCTATTTTCAACATACCAAACGTCTAATTCAAAACGTTTTTTCCATGTATCCGAGTTATTTGTATGAATTTGAGAATAACCAGTAATTCCTGGCATAACTTGAAATCTTAATTTGTGTCTTTTTCCATACAATTTTTTATATTCATAATGTAATGGTCTGGGCCCAACGATTGAAATATCACCCTTAAGTATATTTAAAAATTGCGGTATTTCATCTATTTTAAATTTTCTTAAAAACTTTCCGTAAGTAGTTACCGATGTATTGTATTTTTTCTTATTTTTTTCCATTGTTCTAAATTTATAAATTTTTATTCTTTTATTTTTATATCCTCCTCTAAATTGAGTAAAAAATACTGGATAACCTTGAAAAACTAATCCACAAAAATAGAAAAAAATTAACAAAGAAAAAATTAATGGAGAAAGAGCCATTATAAAAATTATATCAAAAATTCTTTTCATTTATAATATTTAGAATTTTATGTATTTCTTCTTTTTTACTTAGAGAAATCATTGTTCCTAACAACTTTTTATTTTTAAGATTTAGTCTTAGAATTTTCTTTAAATTTAAATTTCTCATAATTTTGTTTGTTTTTATAAATGGTCTAATAGTAATATATTTAAAATTATCAGATTTTACATATTTATAAAATTTTTTTTCCTCTAAATTTAAATAAATTGTAAATCCATCAATATTAATTTTTTTTTTACACGATATTAAGAAATCCTCAGAATATGGAAATGATAAAATATATTTTGCAAATTTATTTCTAATAGTTTTTATGAATTGATTAATTTCAATCCTTGAGTTATTTAAATCTAATATTCTTTGACTATCATTATCTAAACTTCCTCTCCATAACCATTGGATAGCAAAAATTTTATTGACTCCTAAATCGATCTTATACTGGTTAATTTGACTATATAATTTAAATTTGTTGAATTTTTTTTCATTAAAATCTGGACTATAACATTTTAAAATTATATCTATTTTTTTTTTTGTTTCTTGAAATTTAGGGTGAGAAAAAATTTTTATTATCAAACTATACGAATTGTATTCTTTCGAAATGTGAATTTTTGTAATATTATTCTCAACCAAAAAATTAATATAATCTATCCAATATGATACTGACTTTTTTTTTTCGGTCATTCTCATTGACCCAAAAATAATTTTATTTAATAATTTATTTTTCAAATAATTAAAAATTTACAGCACACTTCCAAATAAATCTATCAGAATCCTTTTTTGGATTAAAAGAATTTCGTCCGTGAAGAACTTCATTGTCTTTCCATATGAGTGCGTCACCTTTGTTCATTTTAATTTGAAGTAAATTTTTTTTTATTTGATTATTTTCTAATAGGAAATTTTGAAATTGCTCTTTTATATCCTTTTCATCTTGTGTTAAATTTTTTGATACACAATAATAGTTCCAATTTACATTCCAAACATTTTCCATGTTTTGTGATAATATTGGACTTTTTCTTAAATCTCCTGATCTTTCGTGAATAAACTCTAGATTAAATATTCTATTAAATAAATCTAAATTTTCCTGTTTTAATATATCTGCAACTTTTTTTGCATCTATAAATATTGTCTCTCCATTTTCTGCATTGTTATATTGACAGCACATTAAAGTAGAGTTTGGATAGTATGGGTTGTAACTACCATCAGTATGTAAGGGTTGAGCATTTGCACTATGTCGATACGCGTTCTTTATTGAAGAGTCAAATCTGACCTCCATCCAAATAGATTGTGTTTTTTGGTTGTTTCTATCTGATATTGTTGCATCCTCTGCGACTTTAAAAAAATCTCCAACTGTTTTAAATAAATCATAATAATATTTTTTTACATCTTCAAAATTTTCATTTGATTTAAAATAAAAGACTTTTTTTTCTAACTTATTCCAGTCTAATTTAAATTTTGAAGTAATATCTTTTACTTTCGTATTTTTCTCAATTTTATATTCAGATAACATTATTAATTTCCTCTAATAATTTTTTATTAATTATTTCAACATTAAATTTTTCGCAAGCAATATTTAAAGACTCTTTTCCCATCTTTCTGATTAAATTTTCATCATTTATAAAGTTTTTCATGGTTTCTTCTAATTGATCAACATTTTTTTCTTTAATCAAAAATCCATTCTTATTATTAATTACTGTTTCTTTACAGCCAGGTACATTTGTTGTTATTATTGGTCTTGAAGAAGCCATAGCTTCTAACACAGATCTTGGAGTGCCCTCTCTATAAGAGGGCAAAACATAAATTGAAATCTTTCTATAAAAATCAGATATATTATCCTCCCAACCTCTATAATCTATTTCGGCCTCTTTAAATAAGTCAATTGTCTTTTTATATTGTAGTGAATAAATACTTTTATCGAAATCACCAACAATCATAAACCTAACATGTGGAAATTTTTTTTTTATATTTTTAGCAGCTGAACAAAATTCTGAAATTCCTTTATTTATAATCATCCTAGAAGCTAATCCAAAAGTAATATTATCTGGATATACACTCTTATTATGATCAAAATTTGAAATTTCAACACCTGAACTAGGTATTATTGATTTTAAATTTTCTTTTTTAATTATAGATAAATCTAAAAATAAATTAAGATCGTCTTGATTTTGAAATAATACTTTGTTGTAATTTTTAAGTGATAATTTATATAAAAATCTACAAACAATAAAAACAATTTTACTTGATAAGGACTTTTCATAATCTATAAAAGCATTTCCAACACCTGTAATGAAAGCTAATGATTTTACTTTTTTAAAAATTCCAAAATTTTTAAGTAATCCAATAAAAATTACAGCCTTTAAGGTGTATGAAAAAATTATTTTAGGCTGTTTATTATTTAATTTGATAAATAATTTTAGCATTACATAAAGTTCTTGAACCAGATTAAATCTTGAATTCGATACTGAATAATCAGAATAACTAATTTTTAAATCTTTTATTCTTTGTTTATCATTATTTTTTAATTCACCCGCAAAAGCATGGACTTTAAATTTATTTTTTTTTAAAAATTTAATAAAACTGCCTCTAAAATTATATATTGAATTTGCTGAAGTTCCTACTAGAGCAAAACTATTTTTATTATTTAGAGAATTTAGATATTCTATGTATGAATTTATAATTTTTTGAGAGTCGAATTTTTCAAGAATTCTATTTCTAGCATTATTTCCAAAAAGCTCACATAATTCTTTATTGTTTAAAAACTTTAAAACATTTTCCTTAATAGTTCCAACGTCGCCTGGGTCATGAACCAGCCCAGTTTTGTTTTCAATGATTACGTCTGTTAAACCTACTGTATTAGATGTTACTGACGGTAATTTACATGCTCCAGCTTCTAAGGCACTTAATCCAAAACCTTCCCTATAACTTGGAAGGCAATAAACATCTGCAATTTGATGAAATTCTTGTGGATTATCGCTATAATTAAAAAAATATATATCTTCAAAATATTTTGATTCTTTTTTTATTTTTTCAGCACAATGTTGTTCATCAAATCCAACGTAAACTAGTTTAAGTTTTTTTTTATATTCTTTTTTTATTAAATCAAATGCTTTTGATAAATCAAAAACACCTTTATCTTTGTTCAGTCTGCCTAAAAATAGAATAATTTTTGAATCTCGCTCAATACCAAATTTTATTTTTATTTTCGTTTTTGTGGCATCATCTACTTGCTTAAATAATTTTGTATCTACACCACAAATTGACCCTTCACCAATAACGTCTAGTTTATTGTCGTATTCATTAAAAATTTTTTCCTTTAGAAGAAATTCTTTTTGCGTAAGACTATCCGCTAAACATTCTGTATTTAAGAAACCTATAAGTTTATCAAATTTTTTAAGAATAAATCTTACTAAGCCTTTTTTTGTATACCAAACCTGACCTGTAAAAATATGGACTCTAACATTTATTTTTGAGAAAAATCCTGCAATTGATGAAATAAAACCAGCTTTTGGTGTTATAGAAAAAAACAAATCAAAATTATTTTTTCGAAAAATAATTATTAATTTAAAAAGTGAAATTATATCTAAAAATAAATTTGGTTTTCTACTAAATGGTATATGTATTTTTTTTAAATTTGTATATTTTTTTAAAAAATCTAATTTTACATAATCTTTTTGGTTTTTTGAAAAATTAGAAATGAGAGTAATTTGGTTTTCCTTTTTCGAAAATTCGTCAATATATTTTTCTAAAAAAGCACTAATACTTTGAGTTGATGTTGCTATAATACATAAATTTTTATTCATTAATTTTTTTAAAAATTTTAACAGAATTAAATAACCAAAAATACTTTAAAAATTTGTTATCCAGCTTAAACTTTAAAAAAGTATTTATATTAGAAAATTTTCTAAATAAATACGTTATAAAAGGATAAAAATTTATAATTATGATATTATACTTTTTTATTTTATTTAAGTAACTTTTTATGTCTAAGCTTTCTGAAATATTAAATATTTTATTTGCTTTCTTTCTATTAAGAAGCTTTATTATAAATTCTAATAAATCTTTTACATTTGTGAAATAAATCTTACTTTTATCATTAGAAACAAAAATATATTTTTTAAAGAAAATTACACTTGATACATTTTTAGTAAGATTAGATTTCTGCAATTCATGTAATGCAGCTGCTCTTAAAATTAAATAGTTAAATTTATTTTTTCTTTTAAGTATTAATTTTTCAGATAAAATTTTTGTAAATTCATAATAATTATTAGCTTTGTATCTATCCTTTTTAGTATTTTCAAGATCTAAGACACCAATCGTACTAAAATGAATTAATAAAATTTTTTTTTTTTTTATTGAATTAATTGTTTGTACAAGCATTTTTGTAAAATTATAATTACTCTCTCTTAACTTCTCTCTAGACTTTCCTGAATAGCCCACAAGATTAAGTATAATATCTATTTTTGATGATGAATCTAAAATAAAATTTTTATAATTTTTTTTATTTTGTTTTTTAATTAAATTATCCAAATATAACTTGTAGTTTTGATGTTTTAAAAATTTAATTGCTTTTTTTCCTAATTCACTTCTGGAACCTAGTATTAAAATATTTTTCATTTTTTCAATACTTTGTAATAATTGCTATAAATTGAAAAAATATAGAAAATAAATGGAAGTATCATCCATTTTTGTCTCATAGCTAAACCTAAATTTGTATTCACTATTGAAACTAAAATTAAAAAGAAAGAAATGAAAATAATTAAATAAGTATCTAAATTAAACAATTTTAAATTTTTATAATTAAAAACTATTAAACTGACAAAAAAATATAAAATTAAAAATATATTCTCAAGACCACTATAAAAATAAAAAATATTTTTACTTAAATCAAATCCTATTGGCATAAATAAATAATAAAATAGTATTTGAAAGATATTTAAATCATCTACTGCATAACCAGTTTTTCCTAAATAAAAGTATGATTGCCTTTGTTCAATAAAATTTAAAATATTCAATGCGAAGGCCTTTATTTCCTGATAATTAAAAAATATTAATATTAAAATTAAAAATAAAATTATTAATGATAATCGTTTAAATAGTATTTTCTTATTATATAAATATCTTTCATATAAATTATTTAAAAATAAGGGAAATAATAGCAAACCAAACAATATTGATACATTTGGTCTGATTAGATAAATTACAGGAAAAGTGATTAAAAATAATAGAGTTTTTTTTCTTTCAAAATAAAACAGACAAATAGATAGCAAAAAAGCCAAGATTGTCTCTTTTCCTATTGTAGAGGTGTAAAAATGCCAAGATGGAATAAAGAAAATAATTTTATTTAATATATGAGGATTCTTTTCATTAATTATTTTGAAGAAAATATAAATTCCGATAAAACCAATCAAAGAAAATATTAAGTGAATATTAAAAAAATTTATTTTAAGAAAATTAAAAAATTTTACTATATAAACTATTGATGTAGTGCCCCTGCCCAAGCTAAATATATACGATTTATCGAGTGACCATTTAATATAACCATTGCTATCACTTGCAAAATAATCTTTATAAAAGAAATTTATTAGAAAAAAAATTAAATGAAAAATGAATATTAATCTTAATACAAAAGATTCTTTATCTTTTCCGATAAAATGAAAAAAAATAATAATTAAAAACAATGTAATAGTTAAATTATAAAATAATATCACTTTAAAAATATTTAATTAATTTAAAATCAAGAATTTAATTTCTGTCATTGATAATCTTATATGATAATATTGAGAATGTGAATAAATTGTTATTTATAAGAGTATAATTTTTAAAATACATGGATTTAAAAAAACATAAATCAAACTTAAATATATTACACATAATTGTTGGTTTAGGTGATGGTGGTGCAGAAGCATCACTTTTCAAACTTATATCTTCTGACAAAATAAATAATCATGTAGTCATTTCATTATCTGATTTTGGTAAATATGGCGATCTTTTTTCAAAAATAAATATTCCAACTTATGCATTAAATTTTAAAAGAAATAGACTTAATTTCATAAAACTTAAAAAATTATTAAAAATAGTTAAAAAACATGATCCAAAAATTATTCAATCCTGGATGTACCATGCTGATTTTATAACGAGTATCGTTAAAATTTTTTTTCCAAAAAAAAAAATTATTTGGGGCATAAGAAACACTACTTACAAATTTAAGGATTCTGTAAGTAGATATTTAATATGTAAGATATGTTCTTATCTTTCTCACCTAATTCCTAATTTAATAATTTCTTGTAGTGAGAAAGCAAGTAAAGACCACATTAGAATTGGTTATAGTAAAAAGAAAATTGAAGTAATTTATAACGGTGTAGATCTAAATAAATTTAAAGAAAAAAATATAAATGTGTTGGATCAAAATAAAATTAAATTCCCTCAATTAAATCATAAAAAACCATCTATTGGAATGGTTGCAAGGTATGATCAACAAAAAGGTCATAAAATTCTTTTAGAATCATTATTTATATTAAAACAAAAAAAAATAGATTTTAATTGTTACCTTGTTGGTTCAAATATTGATCAAAATAATTTAGAGTTAACTTCAATTATCAAAAAATATAATTTAGCTTCAAATATATTTCTATTAGGTCAAATACCAGAAACCGATTTTGTATATAATATTTTAGATGTTAGTATCTTATCGAGTATTAATGGTGAAGGATTTCCAAATGTGCTTATAGAGTCTATGGCATGTAGCACACCATGTGTTGCAACAAATATAGGCGATGCTAGTTATATTATAGAAAAAACTGGTTGGATTGCTAAGCCAGGTGATAGTGCCAGTTTAGCAAATGAATTGGAAAAGGCTATTTTGGAAATAAATCATCCTAACTGGCTAACTAGAAAAGAAAATTGTAGACAAAGAGTTAAAATGAATTTTGATATTGTGCATATGCTGAATAAGTTTCAGCTAACATGGTCAAGAATAAGTTAAAAAAATGTTTGTAATTAAAACTCTATTTCTTTTTTAAGATTTGTTTGTAAAATAAGTGCATAAAATGCTGCGTTGTTTATTTTATTCTTTTTATTTGCGTTACAATCTTTATTAAAAGAATCTAAAAATTTACTGTGAAATAAATCTAATTCACCTTTTTCAATTAAGTTTTTTGACCTGAAAAGTCTTTTTAAAGTTAATTCTTTAAAATGTAGTAAATTTATATTTTTAGATCCTAAACTTATTAATAATTTCTTTGTTTTTTGATTACTATATATTCTTGAAATTTTAGATATTGAACCAAGATTATAATGTCTAATTCCATGAGCTAAATACAAATATAGGCAAGGATTGCTAGGAAATAAATGAATTTGAATACTTGGTATATTAGCATCCTCAAAATATTTTAAGTTTTCAAAAAATTTTAAATCATACTTAATATGTTCAATAAAACTTTGTGAAATTATAAAATTGTGATTTTTTAAATATTTTTTAATTTGAGAAACGTCGTCCTGAATAAAATTTGTATTTTTAATACTTTTAATCTTTTCATCTATTCTCAAGTTTTTATCAAAGCCAGTATAAGTTTTAAGGTTGTGTCTAAAAATTTCTTTTAACAAATTGTAATAAATTCCATTTCCACATCCAATATCTAAAACATTTATTTCTTTAAAATTGTTTAAAATTTGAGATACAGGTAGATCATACCAAAAAAGATCAGATATTTTTCTAGAAGGTGTGTAATCTTTTCTTATTTTGCTTTGATTAGTCAAATCTTGGTTTTTAAAAAAACCAATTTTTAAATTCTTATCTTTTTTATAAAAAACAGATAAATTGTTAATTATAAAATTTATAATTAACCAAAATATTTTTTTTAAAATTCCTGGATTATAATCACCTGAAATAGTATGAAATGAAGATGATTTGTTGCTTATCATGCTCTATAAATATTTTTGAAATTTTTAAATTTTCCTCTTGTATCAATTATTATATTTGCGCTTCTTTGAATTAGTTTATAATTGAATTTATCATGATCAGTAATCAATAAAACTGCTGCATAATTTTTCAATGCAGAGTATGAAATTACTTTATTTTTTAAATTGAAATTATAATTTCTCATTTGTGGAACTTTTTTAAAATATGGATCTGAATATCCTACTTTATAATTTTTATTTTTAAAAAGTTTTATTATTTCGAGTGCTGGACTTTCTCTTATATCGTCAATATTTTTTTTATAAGATATTCCTAATATCAAAATTTTTCTATTTTTTATTTTATTTTTTTTCAAAACTTCAAGAGTTTTGTTAAAAACCCTTAAAGGCATTGATCTGTTTATTACACCTGAGAGCTTTATAAATTTTGTATTTAACCCCATTTTTTTTGCTTTCCATGAAAGTAAAAATGGGTCAATTGGTATACAATGACCTCCCAATCCTGGACCAGGATAAAAAGGCATAAAACCAAATGGCTTTGATTTAGCAGCTTCTATAACTTTGTATATGTCTATATTAAATTTTTCTAAAATCAATTTCATTTCATTTGCTAAACCTATGTTTATCGAACGAAAAATATTCTCGTATAATTTAGTCATTTCTGCAGTTCGAATATTTGGAACAGAATAAATATTTTTACAGATTGATCCATAAATCAAAATAGCAAGTTTCTTACATTTGTTTGTTTTTCCAGAAACAATCTTAGTAGTATTACTAATATTAAATTTTTTATTTCCTGGATCTTCTCTCTCCGGGGAATACATAAGAAAAAACTCTTTTCCTATTTCAAATTTCAAATTTTTTATAATTGGTTCATATATTTCCTCAGTTGTACCAGGATATGTTGTACTTTCTAATATAATTGCCTGACCTTTTTGTAAATTTTTACGTAACATTTTAGCTGACTGTTTAAGGTATTTCATTTCTGGTGAAAAATTTTTTTTAATCGGAGTTGGTAAGCAAATTATAATAATATCACATTTTTTCACATTTGATATATTGGTTGATAAAGCATAATTTTTTTTTGTTTTTAAAATTTTATTTATTTTTATATGCTTAATGTAACTTTTATAATTCTTTAATAAATTAATTTTTCTTTTATCGTTATCAATCCCCACTACGTAAAAACCTTTTTTCAAAAATGTTAAAAAAATAGGTAGCCCAACATAACCAAGACCTATTACAGCTATTTTGGCTTTTTTAGATACTATTTTATTTTTTAAAAGATTATACATACTATTAATTTATCGATCTATTGATACCTAGACAACAATCTTTAAAAATTTTAATATCATAATTATTGCCTCTAAGTATTTTAATAACTTCATCAAAAGTAGTTTTACCATATCTTTCTGGTCCACAATCTATGGAGATAAACTCAATATTTTTCAATGATTTCGATGCGCCTTCTAATATTTCAGGCTCTCCACCTTCTGCCTCTACCTTAACCAATTTTGCTCTTTTTATATTTTTTTGCTCAAAAAAAGTATCTAGAGTAACAGATTTTATTTTTTGAATATTCACATCTGAATTTATAACATTAGGTTTTAACAAGGTTGATGAAGCCTGATTAACTTTTGATTCAAAATCAAGCTGTCCTTCTTGATTCCATATAGCTAATTTCTCAATTATAATTTTTTCATTACTTAAGCAATTTAACTTTATACAATCTATTGCTTTCTGCTCAATATCACATGCATAAATAGTTGGATTAAATTTAGATAAAAAATATGTGAGCTCACCTATATTACAACCTATATCTATTACAATATCCCCTTTACTAATTTTAACTTTTTCTAGTTGATACTTCTCATGCAATTTTTTACCTATACCCTCCAAACCACCAAAGATGTATCTATTCGATCTTTCAATATTATAATAATACCCTGATTTTGATTTGCTACTTTCAACACAATACAATTTTTTTTCTACATCAAATGAAAACTTTAAAGTAAAATCAATAGGTTTTAATAAACATAATGGATAGATATACTTTACAAAAAAAAAATATAAATTCATATTTATTTTATTGGATAAGTGTCTATTTAGGTTAAGAAGTAATTTCGAAAAAAATGTTCTCATTATTTTTTTTTAGATATAAAATTTATATTTTGTAATAATCTAAATACCAACTTATAAAATTTTTAATACCTACTTTTATTGAGACTTTAGGTTTGTAATTAAAGAATTTAAAAAGTTTTGAAGTGTTAGAATAAGTCTTAATTACATCTCCTTTTTGTAAAGGTAAAAATACTTTTTTACTTTTAATTTTTAAATTTTTTTCAATCTCATTAATAAAATCCATCAAATCTTCCGAATTACCTCTTCCAATATTAAATATTTGATGAAGATTTTTAGATTTTTTATAAATTTTTTTAGGATTAATTGTAATTTTATATATCCCATTCACTATATCATCTATGTATGTAAAGTCTCTTGAATGTTTGCCATTATTAAATATTTCAATGCTCCTTTTTTCTAAAATATTTTTAACAAATTTAAATAACGCCATATCAGGTCTACCCCATGGACCATAAACAGTAAAAAACCTTATGCCTGTTGTTTGTAATTTAAATAAATAACTGTAACTATGTGCGATTAATTCATTAGATTTTTTTGTGGCTGCGTATAATTGCAATGGCTTATCGGTATTGTGTTCTTCAGAAAAAGGCATTTTTTTGTTACCACCATAAACGCTACTAGTACTTGCATAAGTAAAATGCTTGATTTTATAATTTTTTGATAATTGTATTAAATTAAAAAAACCTAAAATATTACTATCAATATAAGCATTAGGATTTGTAAGAGAATATCTCACACCTGCCTGCGCTGCTAAGTGTAAAACATAATCAAATTTTTGTTTTTTAAAAATTTTGTTTATTTTTTTATAATTACATAAATCTAATTTTAAAAAAAGAAATTTTCTTTTATTTTTATATTTATCTTCAATATTTTTTATTCTTTCTTTTTTAAGTTTAACATCATAATAATTGTTTAAATTATCGATTCCTACAATACTGTGACCTTGTTTTAAAAATTTTAAACAGGAATGAAAGCCTATAAATCCTGCAGCACCTGTTATTAATATTTTCATATTGTTTTAAATAATATTATTTACTATCAAATAATTTTTTATACTTTTTTAAATTATTTTCTACACTAAATAATGACAATTTTCTTTGATCAATATTTCTTCTTTGATTAAGGGATAATAAAATTTTTTTTGATAAATCTTTATAATCATTATATTTTGCTAATAACCCATTTTTTCCATTATCTAAAATTTCTTTTGTCCCACCTTGAATGTCATAACAGACAATTTTTTTTTTACATGCTAGAGCTTCAATTAAAATGTTAGATGATCCTTCCCATAATGATGTTTGAACTACCAAATCAGATTTACTTATATATTTGTATGGATTTTTTACAAAATTAATGATCTTAATTTTATTTTTTAAATTATATCTTTCTATTTTTATCTTTATATTTTTTAAACACTCACCTTCACCAATAATTAAAAACTTCAAATCTTTTTTTAATACGTTTATCAAATAGTTTGCTGTTTCAATTAAACTATCAAAATTTTTTTGCTTACTGAGTTTTCCAACTGAAATAATTTTTTTTGATTTCCCATTAAAAAAATTAAAATTAATTTTTTCTTTTGAGAGTTTTTTTATTAAATTTATGTCAGTTGGATTGTAAATTAAGCGATTCTTATCTTTTTGTATTTTAAAAACTGAATTTGTCTCTTTATAAACAGCTTTACAATTTGAGACTACGTAATCTGCATATTGATAAGTAAGCTTCATAAGATTTAAAAATATATATGATTTTAAAGTAAAAATTGGGATTTTATATATGTTTGATTGTCTTATGATTAAACTAAAATTAAACTTAAATAATCTTTTAATAATACATAAAAAAATATTAGTATGTGGCATTGTTGTTAAAACAACGCTAAATTTTTCTTTTTTAAAAATTTTTATTAATTTAAAAAATGTATACCTTAATCGATTTGATTCAAGATTTATAAAAATGATATTTTTATTAAGAAAAGCTTTATACAATCCATTAGAATTACCTGTTATAAAAAAAATCTTATATTTTGACTCTTTTGATGTTTTGTTTGCTATATTTAACAATACTTTTTCAGCACCTCCTGTTTTCAGAGAAGGTAAAAAAAAACAAATTTTTTTATATTTTTTGTAGTATTTTCTCGAATTTTTTTTCATAGTTTTCGGTTGACATTGTTCTATTAAAATTTTTAGTTACGTTTTTACTATAAATTTTAATTTTTTTGGGCGATTTTAAAAAATATAAAATTTTATTCTTTAAATCCCTCTCATTTTGATCTTGAAAAAACTTTGCATTAAAATTGTTTTTAAAATAACACCTGGTTCCAGAAGTATTACTCATTATGACTGGCAATCCAAATGATGCAGCTTCAAGAACTGAGATAGCGGCTGGCTCTCTCGTTGAGGGAAGTATAAAAATATCCGAATTTTTATAATATTTTCCTATTAAGTTATGAGCAATATTTTTTTTTAGAATTATTATCTTTGTAAGATTATTTATTTTAATAAATTTTTGTATTTTTTTGAAATGTTGTTTTTCCTCAAAATTTTTTACCTGTCCTACTATAATTAATTTAAATTTATAATCATAATTGTTAATTAACGATTTAATAGACCTACACAACAATAAAAAATTTTTTCTTTCTCTAAACTTTCCAATTGATAGTATATTGATATTTTTTTTCTCTACTTTATTTTTTTTTTTAAAATTTTTATCTACAGCGAAAGGTAAAAAATAACAATTTTTTTTTATTTTTTGATTCCCAAAATTATTTATAGGACTAAACCATGGGATATTTAAAATATAAGTTCTAAAATAAAATTCAAATTTAAACCAAATATAGTTTATAGTTTTTTTTTTTACATTTAATGTAATTTCATTTTGATCGTACAAAATGATTTTTTTACCCATTAATTTTAAAATAAATATACTTGTATAGCTTAGTAACTTATAATGATGTCTAATAATAATCAGATTTGGGTTTATTTTTTTAAAATATTTTATTAAAAAAAATATATTAGGAATGAAACTACAAATAGAATAATCAATATTTCTTAGATTAAAATTTAATGGAAAAAAGAAACCTTTGCATAATGATGGCTTGATCAGGCTATGATTTTCAATATCGCCTACATATTGGGATAAAAAGTGAACTTCATATTTTTTTTGAAGAAGTTTAATTATAGGAAACTGATTTGTATGGAATCTTGGTGCTATAAATAATATTCGCATTAAATTAAAATTTTCTCATATATTTCTTTTTGATATATTTGTGGATTAAATTTTTTTTTAAATAATTTTAATGTATTTTGCTTTTTAATAAAATATTTTTTATCCAAAATAAAATTTTCGAGTCCTTTTGCTATACTTTTTTTATTCCAAATTACAGAATATCCAATCCCTTCTTTGAGTATCTCTTTTTGGAAATGTATTTCTTTATTAAGAATAATTGGTATTTCACAGCTCATATATTCAATTATCTTTGTTGGACATGCCTGTAAATACATCTCAATAGGTGGTATTATTGAAATTCCAAGACATGTGTTGTTCAAATAATTGTTAACTTTGTTTTTTTTTATCCTTTCAATAAAAATAAAATATTTTCTAAAATTGTTACATCTATTAATTAATTTAATTTTTTCATTTTTGTTAGATCCAATAAATAAAAATTTTAATTTTTTTTGTTTAAATTGATTTTGGTTTTTTTTTAAAAAAATTTTTATAGCATCAATAATAAATTGTAAATTTCTCAGTTTTGAATGTGATCCAACATACGTTATGTAACGTATTTTTTTTTTAATATTTTTTTTTGACCTTTTGAAATCAGAAAATAATGGAATTACCATTTTTTTTTTAAATTTAGGGAATAATTTAGTTAATCTTTTTAGACCAAGATCTGAAACCGATATAATATTTATTTTAATATCTTGTAGAAAAAGAAAAATCATTTTTTGAAAAAAGCCTTTAATTTTATTACTTAATTCATGAGGGAAACTACTTTGATAAATCAAATTGTCTTTATTACCAGATATTAAATAAGCACCTAACAAAGCCAGGGGGTCGTTTCTGACTAAAATATTTAGTTTTTTATTTTCTTTTTTTTTTAATTTTTTAAGAAAAAAATATATTTTTACTAAGTTGTATATTCTGTTTAAAAAATATCTTTTTTTTAAAATTGGATAGATAATATAATTTTTATTTACAATTTTTTTTTTAAGATCATTACTTTCACATAGAAGAATTACTTTAAAAAATATATTTTTTTTTAACAAAAAATTTATTATAAATGAATGATCACTTTCTAGATTTTTATCAACTATTGCAATCAAAGTTTTTTTTTTCATTTTTAAATAAATACTTTTAAAAATTTGTTTTTATTTCTAATACGTTAAACGAGGAGTTTTTAAAATTTGAAATATCACCTTTTTTTAAAATTTTTTTTAATTGGTCAATAAAATCACTTGTATCTATGTTATTTTTTTTAAATAAAGATCTGTTAAATTTTTTTTTGTGTAAAATATTAAAATCTCTATTACCTAAATAATACAATGATGACGAAGAATTATTATTAAAATTTTTTGTAAGTTTTGAAACTGATGCAGAATTATACTGTCTAATGCCGTGGCCTCTATATGTATAGTAACAATCAACACTTGGAAAAAAATGTAAATTTAGCATTTTTCTTTTATTGGAATAATTTATGCAGTCAGATATCTTCTTAAATAGCAAAATGTCATTATCCAAATGTTCAAGAGCAGATTGAGAAAATATAATATTATAATCGCCTAGATATTTGTTTAAATTTAAGTAGTCATCTACAATAAAATTTTTTTTACTATTTTTTAATAATTCCCACTCCTTTTGTTTTTTTATATCAATTCCTAAGTACTCATAGTTATTATTAAATATTTCATCAAATAGTTTTACTTGAACTCCTTTCCCGCAACCTATTTCAAGAATTTTTATTCTGTCAAAGCTATATTTAATTTTATCCCAATCATAATCTAAAAAAAACATATTACATAATATTCTAGATGGAGAACTATTTTTATAATTACTAATTAATTCTAAATAATTTTTTTTTGGTTGAAAAATTTTTTCTTTCAAATTTTGGTCTAATTTTCGAGTTTTAATATTATTATTGATATAATTAAATATTAACCACAAAATTTTTTGTAAAAAATTCAATTTTTTATCTCCACTTAATATATGAAAAGATGAGGAGTTTTGTGAAAAATATTTCATTTTTAATTTATTTTTTTTGCCAGCATATATGATCTTTCTCTATCACATTTAATTAAAGTAATCTCATATTCTTTAAAATTAAGATGTAAAAAATTTTTAAATTTTATCATTTCTTTAAAAGTATCTGAAACATCATCAAAAAAAATAAGATCATTTTTTTTTTGATTTTTTCTTATGAACAAAAATTCATTTAGAACTGTTTTAAAATTGTGAGCACCATCTAAAAATGCAAAATTATATCTTATTTTACTATACCTATTTTCTCTAATAAATATGTATGACCAATTTTGAATAAATTTAATCCTCTTTATTTCTTCTGACCATTTCTGTAATAATTTTGCTCTCGATATACTAGAAGTATGATCGGAAATAACATTCCAATACATATTCAGGTTATTTGGTATGATATCTATTGTTGTAATTGAACCTTGAATTCTTGAGTCAATAATTGCTTTAGACATACAAACTGAAGAAAACCCTCTTGCCGTGCCTGTTTCTAAAATATTAATATTTTTAATTTTATTTTTTTTTATATGATCAAATAATATTGCATATAAAATTCTTCCATGTTGATAATTAATTTTACTTTTTTTTTTAATTACAATTTGTGTTGCTAAAGCAAGATCATCAATGAATTTTTTTTTTATTTTTTTTTTAAATTTTTTTTCAAATTTATCAATTTTTGGATATTTTATATTTTTAAATTTTTTAAAAAGATTGATATAATATTCCTTTGTTTTTCTAGGTTTTAATCCAAATTGATGCTTAGGAAATGGAAGAAAAAAATATTTAAATTGAAAAGGTAAATATTTTAATATTAAAAAAATAAACTTGTTATTTAACTTATAAAAAAAAATTTTTAATATTTCAATCATTTTAAATTATAGAATTTTAACCTAATTAAAAAACTAATTAATTCAGGTATGGCAAAAAATATTTTGCTGGTTATTGAATAATAACTTTTTCCAAATGTTCTAGCTTTGTGACTAATTATTACTTCACATATTCGTAAATTTGAAAAAACAAAGATTAACGGGAAATATCGATGATCGTTTTTTAAGAATTTTTTTTGTTTTAAATATTTGGTTCTAAAACCAACAAAAGATCCAGTAAAAGATTTAAGTTTTTTTTTTGAAAAAATACTTATTATTTTGTCAAATACATAACTTAAAAATAACAAAATAAATTTATGTTTTCTATTTTTTCTAAATCCAACGACTAAATCAAAATCTTTTTTAAAAGCTTTAATAAATTTATGAATATCTTTTGGATTATCCTGTAAATCAGAATCCATTCTTAAAAAAAACTTACCTTTACAAATTTTTAGAGCTGATAAGTAACATTGGGTTTGACCAAGATTTTTTTTATGAACTATGAGTTTAAAATTTTTTTTTCTCTTTATACATTTCTGTATAATATTTTTTGATAAATCATTTGACCCATCGTCTATAAAAATAACCTCATGTTTTGTTTTGATTTTTCTTAAAGATTTTATCAACTCAGGTAATAATACCTTTAAATTTTTTTTTTCGTCAAAGAATGGTATTATAATTGAAAAAAAAATATTATTTTTTTTTATCATAATTAAAATTAAATTTTAATTATATTTTAAATTTAGATTTTTTACTATCGATCAAAAAAGCTTTGACTGTTTCTTTTGTTAATTGTTCAAATGATTTTCCAAAATTTTCAATCTTTTCAATTATTTTCGGTGGAACAGTTATTATATGACATCCTAATTGCTTGGCCTGCAGATAATTATATGGCTCTCTCACGCTTGCCCAGAGTATCTCAACGTTCTTAAATTTTCTTGCATAAAATATAGTTTTTTTAATTTCAGGGATTGGATCTTTACCAACATCACCTGCTCTACCTGCAAAAACTGAAATTATTACTTTAGTTTTTTTATTTACACATTTTAATATCTTTTTGGATTGGCTAGCTGTGTAAACTGCAGTTATATTAAGTTTTATTTTTTTTTTATTTAATTCTTTAATTATTTTACCTGTAAATACTCCTTTAGAATTAATAACTGGAATTTTAACGTAAACATTTTTGCCCCACTTGTTTATTTCTTTAGCTTGATTAAGCATTGAATTGTAACTATCTGCAAACACCTCTAGAGATACAGGTTTATCCCTACAAATTTTTAATATTTGTTTTGAATAGTTTTTATAATTTTTTGCTCCAGCTTTTCTCATAAGAGATGGGTTTGTTGTAAAGCCCTGAACAATTTTTTTTTTGTCAAATTTTTTTAAAATTGATTTTTCAGCAATGTCACAAAATATTTTAGTTTTCAATTAATACCTATAGATTTTTTGTAATATCTTCTGTCATTTTTTTAGCATCGGCAAAAAGCATTAGTGTATTCTCTTTATAAAATAGATCATTGTCAATGCCTGCATATCCTGGGGATAAACTTCTTTTAACAAATAGGACTGATTTACATTTTTCAACATCTAAAACGGGCATACCATATATCGGACTTTGAGGATCTGTCTTCGCCACAGGATTTGTTACATCATTCGCACCAATTACAAATGCAACATCTGCATTTGCAAAATCATTGTTTATTTCCTCTAATTCAAAAACTTCGTCATAA
>MDTG01291241.1_pt1 | contig 24162 bp, 22 predicted proteins | sample 811421 | NCBI WGS metagenome assembly MDTG01 (sample SAMN05326645, study PRJNA326480) | marine metagenome | isolation source: seawater | place: Pacific Ocean: South East | collected 2011
ACGACAAATGAAATCATGCCCGTCCCCTTGGGCATTATCCGTTGGCCTCTTTCGTAATCTGGGTGGCTAGGGAGCGAGGGGTGAAGTGTGCGTTCAATCATAGGGTGGGCCTCTAGACGTTTTGCGATCTCGGCGGCGTTGGAACAATGTACCGGCATTCTAACTGCTAAGGTTCGCATTCCTCTCTCTAACAAATAGCAACAGTGAGGATCCGGAGATCCTCCAAAATGGACTTTCTTGGGGAACATTTCTGCGATTAAATCAGCACGACCTACGACTGCCCCCCCAACTATATCAGAATGGCCACCAAGATACTTGGTGGTTGAATGAACTACAAGATCGCATCCCATTGCAATTGGTTGACAGCCCCATGGAGACGTGAAGGTGTTATCTATAACCAGCAATAGATTGTGTCTCTTCGCAATCTCTGCCATTGCTTCAACGTCACAAATTTTCAGAACAGGGTTGGATAAAGTTTCGATATACAACATCTTTGTATTTTCTTCAATTGCCGCTTCGTATGAACTAGGATCCTGCATATCTGCCATACTAACTTCTATTCCAAATCGTGGTAATTCTTGTGTCATCAACCCATATGTTCCACCATAAATATCGGTGCTGGCAACTATGTGGTCACCATTTGATAAAAGGCCCATTAATGTCGTCGAAATTGCAGCCATACCGCTGGCAAATAATTCGCCATCTTCTGCACCTTCCATCGCACAAATCTTCTCCACACATGCCTCTGAGTTCACACTCGACAATCGAGAATAAATGAGCGTGTGCTGGGCTCCTGCTGCCCAGCCTGCATATCGTTCATCGGTTAGGTGATATGTTGAGGATTGGAAAATAGGGGTGTTAACTGCACCTTCAATCTGTTGTGTGCCTGAATGAACTGCTCGGGTGGCGAATCTTTTGTCTGAATTGTCATCTGCCATAACAGTCGTGGGCATAGTCCAGCACTTCAACAAATGGGAGCGGTAATATCACACAGAATCTTGTGCAATCCATTCAAGATATTTTTTCTCTGCATGAGCTGAAAACCAGATTATTTGGGGAGTGTCATACGGGTGATTGTTTGTAATGCTGCTGACTACATCTTCCACTTTGGATGCTTGTACTTTGACTTGGAGACGCCATTCTTCTGCAGATTGTATCTCCCCACCCCAGCGATATGTTGAGCGGATTCTTTCATGTTGCACACACCCTGCACCAGCATCTACTAATTGCTGAGAAAATGCACCTACTTCGGCTTCTAGCCAGTCAATTGGTAAGGTGGTTTGGATGATTGTAATTTGGTCCGCCATGCGGTGCCGAGGGAGTAAATGTCCATGAAACCCCCTCCCCAACACTTGAAGGCCTAATGCAATGTCATAGGAAAAGGTGAGGGCGATGGATTGGGATGAGCCGATAGATTCTGGCCCTGTTCCTGCAAGTGGTTCTCAATTTGATGTCATTGTGGTTGGGGGTGGTCCAGGAGGCAGTGCCACTGCTACTTACATGGCTATGAAAGGTGCAAAGGTTCTACTCCTGGAAAAAGCAAGTTGGCCAAGAGACAAAACATGTGGAGATGCCGTTGGAGGAAAGTCTCTGAAGCATGTTGAAGAATTAGGGGTCAAACCCATACTCGAAAAAACTCCTCATTTCCGAGTGGATGCTATCGTATTTGGCTCACCTAATAACAAGGAGGTGCGAATTGCATTACCAGAAGACGAAGTCGAAAATCGTGAGGCTGGATATAGCCTACCTAGGAAACAATTTGATACTCTTCTCTTCCGTAATGCGACTGAAAAAGTGCTTGGCGCTGGAGGATCTGTCATTCAAAAATTTCTGGTGAAAGAAGTTCATGTTGAAAACGAGTCGGTGACTGGTGTCACGGGCACGCATGGTGGTGAAAGTCTCAACTTTAATGCTCCAATAACTATTGGTGCTGGCGGTTATACTTGCCCCGTTGCAAGGGCAATCACTAGACATCATGATGAACCAATGGTCGACAAATGGCACTACTGTGATGCATATCGAGAATATTGGACGGGAGTGGAAGGTTGCGAAGATTGGAAAGGTGCAATTGAAATTCACTTCATAGATGGTGTAGTTCCAGGTTATTTCTGGATTTTCCCGGTAGGAAATGGCGTGGTAAATGTAGGCATCGGCATGGTTATCGGAGAGCGTGAAAAGGAGAATACGAAGCTCAAGAAGCTGCAGAAATGGGTAATAGAAGAATCTCCCAAATTCAAGAAGCGATTTGCCAACGCGGAGATGGTTCCGAGAACGGGCAAGGCATGGCAATTGCCATTTGGTAGCCCAAGGAAGAGTGCTCCTTCCTTCCAACCAAGGCGATCTGCTATGGGTGGCGCAATATGTGTCGGAGATGCAGCATCACTAGTGGATCCATTCACTGGAGAAGGTATTGGCAATGCTTTACTCTCTGCAAAACTTGCTTCAACAGTTTTCGATCTGAAAATACATCAAGATGGTTTTACTAAAGAATCGGCAGATGAATATCAAAATAAGTTGTGGAAAGAACTCTCTGCGGAATTAACAAACTCATACAAACTACAGCGTTTAGTCAAGAAAAAGTGGTTAATGAATTTCTTCATAGGTAAAGCCGTCAAGAAAGACGAGTTGCAAAGAGCACTTACTGATATGATCGCTTCTAAGGAGGCCCAGGGCCAGTTCCACTCAAAATGGTGGATGATTAAGACACTCTTATTCTGAGGTATGTATTATGAATGCGGATTTGAAGGGTATTGATGCTGTTTTCCTTGATTTGGATGGTACAATCTATCTTGGAGGTGACTTAATTGGTGGGGCTTTGGACTTCCTTGCTCGATGTGATGAGAAGGGTGTTAAGCGTTATTTCTTATCAAATAACAGCAGTAAATCAGTAGCACAATATGTTGAGAAATTAGAAGCCTTGGGGATTCCTGCAACTAAAGACGAAGTGCTATTGTCGACACATGATTTGATTGCTTGGCTCCATGGCTTTGACTACGACCGAGTCTATTTGGTTGGTACTGAGGGCATGAAAAATATGCTTGTTGATGCTGGATTGACCATGGATTCGGAAAATCCTGAAATTGTGGTTCTCGGTTATGACACTGAAATAAATTATGAAAAGATTTCAACCGCTTCAATACATCTCCATAAGGGAGTTCCTATGGTAGCGAGTCATCCAGACATGGTGTGCCCTTCGCCTGACGGGGGCTTGCCTGATACGGGCGCGTACATGGCCATGTTTGAAGCTACAACAGGTGTTCAGCCGGTGCATGTTTGCGGGAAGCCGCAGCCCGCGATGATAATGCATAGGATTGGTGAGTTGGGGTTGTCGCCGGAGCGATGTGCAATGATCGGCGATAGGTTGTATACAGATATGGCAATGGCAACCAGAGCCGGTGTCAAAGGAATTCTTGTGTTATCTGGAGAAGCAACAATGTCTGATGTTGAGCAACTGAGCGAAGGGGCTGAGCAATGTCCTGACTTAATCGTAGAATCTGTCGATAGTTTGTTGCGTTAATGGCGTGAAAGGGAGTGCCCTGAAATCGAGGCCTGTGCCCCTTTGGGATGGGTGGTATTCAAGTGCTCATTTGGAAACTCGATGATTGTGAGTGTAAATCCGTTGTCAGGGTTACCATCATGTGATGTTGCAGCATTGCCTCTTGTTGAGGAATGGCCGTTACTTCCTAATCACTCAATTCACATGGGGAGGCTTGAAGCGTTTGGCGTCATAGAACTTGATGAGGTTCTAGATGCAATGCGTCAATGCCCAAGAGGGGTTCATGGACTCCCTTTCCCATTAGAAGATGAAATTCAGAATCTTGATGCTTCTAGTTTACGAGTGCCTTGGTGGGTTGATACAAACATGCCACATTCATTGTTACCAGGTCTCTTTGAAACGTCACAGATTCTCCAGTTGCTTCAAGTTACACGTGGCGATTCTGTACTTTTACTAGGGCCTAGAGGGAATTGGTGGACTGAGTTGCTGATGTACATTGGGGCGTCGCATATCGTTGTTGTTGAATATGACCAAACCCGAAGAGAGGTCCTTGAAGAACGTTGGAACTCCCTAAGGTTGAATATTGTTGCAAGTGCTTTTGGTTGTGATGTGGAGTTTGTTGGAGTTGGTGATCTGGAGGATGTGATGCCAGATGGTGGCTTTGATCGATTACTATCTACAGGAATGTTCCAATCGCTTCCTCTAAATTTGATGATGCGAGTAAATGAGGAAGGTTATGCTGTTTTGCCAATTCTCAATGAAGGGAGAAGTATGCTGCAATTGATTCAGCATCATGGCAAAGGTGAATTGATGGCTCAATGGGTTGCCTGCTGGGAAGTTGATGCGTGGCCTGAAGAGTTCCTAATTGCACTTGAAACAAATGATTTTGATGAGGAGTTCGTTCCACTTGATATTGATTCTAGGCTAATTGAAAACGCATGGCTTGAGGCTAATTCACTACCAACTCGGGACCGGTTTGGCCCGGCAAGAATGTTGGATATGATAGAGCGTGTTTGGTTTTCAATAGATCCTGTCCATACTGATGTAATCGATGGTGAAGTGGGTGGTTTCAGAGAAAGAATGGCTGATGATTTGTTTAGGATGGGTCATGTTCTACTGCAAATGGGAATTTTTGAGTTGGCAGCCGAACATCAGGGTGAATCTTTCAGACTTGCACCCACTGCTGAGTCTGCTACTTTCCTAGGTTGGGCACTCTCTGAAATGGATGATTTGTGGGGTGCATTGGGTTGGTGTAGAAAGGCCATAGAAACTGATGAACGACTTGGTAACCCATGGAATGATATTGGTGCCATACTTATGGAAATGGAACAACCTGCTGCTGCCATACCTTGGTTAGCCAATGCAACTCGTTCTCAAAGATACGATGCGCAAGGACATCCTTGGTCAAATCTTGCAAAGGCACATGAAATGTTGGGGAATAAAATGGCGGCTTTCGAAGCGGCCAGAAATGCTCTTGAGCATTGTCCTGATGATGATAGTTCTTTGAGAATCATTGAGGATCTTAGTGGATTCCTACTCTGATTGCACCTGGGGTGTAATTAGTACATTACTACCGTTGCGTTCGATAGTGGGGAGGTCGAAGGTGGAAAGTGAAGGTAATACATGCAAGAAACAAGTGGGTGAACAGGCAGGAGGGAGGTAGTCTTCACCCGATTCCGACATCACAAATCTCAACCCATGTCCAGCGGGTAAAATTGCATCAATAGCTTGGAATTCCATCATCATCACAACGGCTGAGCCGGGCGTTACTGTTTGGGCTTCATATCCACCCGCATGATATCTTACGTCCATCGTAGCATGTCCGAGTCGAATGCCTGTTTCTGCATCTTGCATTTCGATGAATACTTGTCCTCCATCAAAATTCGGAACGACTGTCAGATGGAGAGGGGCGAGTCCTGCAATATGTGTGTCTGAATTGTCATTGAATGGATCACAATCAACCGTCAGTGTATCATCGCCACCTACAATGAATGACCCAGTTCCCACCCATGTCCCGGATGAGGTGCAGGATGACAATTCCAAGTGCTGGAGTTCAACATCTTCTGGCGGCCATGTTTCCTCAATCCTCCATTCACCATCATTGCGTTGAACTTGGGCGTGAAGTGGGGGTTGTGGGCCTATTCCTTTCAGATAATACTCAAACCACTCAAAGAGATCTTGTGCCCAATCCCATCGAGTCATGTTGTGGATTGCTTCACCACCGTATCCTGAATCCTGATTGTTGTGTTTCGTCCATTGATCTGGATAGTTATGCTCCCACTGCCCTATCATGCCAGCGACATCGTAGCCGTTGTCGATGTATTCCTGATACCAATTCACCCCTGGGGGTCCTCCGAATACTTGGTGTGGATCTACGTTCCAATCTTGAAGTCCTTGGACCCAGTAAATACTGCCATTGTAGGTGCCAAGGGCTTTGTCGATATGGCTGCGCTCGTCGTAATAATTATCCATGTATGGATCGAATTCTCCGAGGCCATAGCGTGTAGGCCCCGCAAGGAATCCTTCGACTACATCACCACACATGTTGTCAAGATCATCGTCATCATAGTCTAGAATACTACCGCCATAGTTCGAGTGCATTACCTGACTCCTAGCTTCTGCGCTTCCATTTTTGTATAGGAGGGGGCCAAGGGCGGTGGTGCCCGATATGGGCACAATGGTTTTCAGATGTGGGCTGCCTTGGGCTGCGGCCTCCCAAGCAGTGGCGCCTTCGTAGGATTTGCCATAAATAGCGACGTTGCCGTTGCTCCATTCTTGTTGACCCAACCATTCAACAGCGGTGTGAATACTCAGTCCTTCACCATCTCCTCTATAATCGAAGCAACCAGTGCTCTCTTCGGTGGCGAATACGGCGACTTGCGCGAACGCGTAGCCGTGTGGAATGTAATTGTCGTAGATGAATTCACCGCGGCCTGCGCCAACCACATTGGTTGGTGAGGATTCGTCCCCCGGTGAGCCGTATGAGAAATATGGGCTTACTACAGCAATGACTGGGACTTGTTCGCCTTCTTGTGTGTTTGATGGTAGCCAATAGGAAAGATGAACGTTGGCAGAATTGGGGCCACCTTCCCAAACACCCGTAGTATCAACCTCGATGTTTGCTTCCTGCACATCGAGGGCGAAATGTGGACCAGGTTCAAGCAAGAAGCTATGAGTATGACTCGTATTCCATTCGAGGTTGTGCCTGTCCCAAACGCTCGGGTATATTTCCTCAATTTGTTTGGTCGCTTCTTCCTCTACACCAAAGCAACCGGACAATGATGTAACCAATAGAATGGCGATGATAGCACTCGCGTGCGTACGCCGCCCCATAGGGCGGCGGGGCTATCGATTGGATTTGAACATGGTGTTAATTTTAATCCTTCACCGATTGAGGGAGGGCGGTGGAACACATGCGTGTCTTGATTTTTGGAGGTGAATATCCTGCACATCTTCAGCACGTACAATCGGTTTTATCGGCCTGCGAAGAACGGGGTATTGAATATGTTTTTTACATCGGGAAAAATGTGCCTCTTCCTGGTACGTTTGCCCCACGTAACCCTATTCTTCACCGGGTTCGAGATTTTCTTTGGGATCGATTTTCATGGACACCTAATCGGTTTAAGAAGGGAAATTTTCGATGGAGTGGGTGTAGTGTCCAAGGCGGTTCTTATCACTGTAAAGCGATTAAAAATTTGCTGCCATGGAAGCCAGATCTTGTGCTTGTTGTTACTCCCCATGAAGGTCATGCCAAATATCAACTAATTCCATGGGCTAACAGAGAAAAAATTCCTGTGCTATCGATAGACCATGGTATGCCAACTGTTGCTTGGAAATGGGGCACATATAGGGGTTCTATGATGGGTTGCACTGCCAATGCTGTCTGGTCGGAAGTTTGCAAGAAAGTCAATTCAGAATATGGTGCGCCACCTGAGTTGCAGATAATTACTGGCTCTCCATCGATTGATAATCTGCAATCCGTGAAGAGTCGTTCTGACTTTTGTGAAGAGTATGATTTAGATGGTGCGCGGAAATTGGTGCTAATGTTGGGCACACATCGTAGTGAGGTGAAGGTGCCCTCAGATCATGTTTTCAAGCAAATTATTGACACCTATTCGCGTAATGAAAAATATCAATTGATTTACAAGCCTCATCCGGTGGAATTTATGAATGGTGAAATGCTCAAAATACCAGAAGGTGTGCGTCTTTTTACCTCACAGGAAGAGTATCTGTCATTGGTTAATTGTGCTGATGTGGTAGTCTCTCCAGCTAGTTCTGTAATTGTCCCAGCGATGGCGTTCAAGAAGTTGTTTGTGAATACGATTACTTTGGAAAACAAAGGTGCCCCAAAGGAAAGTTTGAAGCGTTTACAAGAGGTTCTCGGAAAGGCGGTTTTTGCTCCTGAATTGGTGCATGATGTGATTGAAGGGAAGTTCGAGGTTGATGTGGTGGCTTCCAAGTTTGCATTCGAGAAATTTGGATACAAAGATGATGGTGGGAATGGTGCTCGAGTATTGTCGTTGGCAAAGCATCTAGCAAATGGTGGGGCTCCTAACGAGTGGGTAGATGATGTCTAAGAAATTAGTGATTATTGCAAATCCATATCCTTGGGTGAGTCAATCCGGAGGTGCCACTTCGGATGGGATGGGTGGGCTAATCAGTAAAATGAGGAGTTATGGTGTGAATGAGGTGCATTGGGAAGTTGTTAGAAATCACATTCTATTTCCTTCAAAATTGGGAGAAATATTACCTCAATCAGACGAGTGGGTTGGTGATCGTCCCGTCTCTAAATTTGCACATACAGTCGACCCGTTTGTTCATGACATTGTTCCTCTCGTTTGTATGAATCGTCATTACCATGGAGAAATTAGGAGCTTTCTTCAGACGAAGTGGGCCAAGCAGCGGTGGAATTTACTTGCTTCAAACGCAGATGGTGAGCGGATGGGAAATGGACATATCATGGACCATTTGTGGGCAGAAGTCGAAGAGCATGCGACTGCTTTGCTACGAATTGTTGTCGAAAGAAGTTCAACAGGCGTCCATCTCGACTTTACTCGTGGCGTGTCTCTAATTGGGTTTGGTGCTCCGTTACGTGCTGCCTGGGCTGCCTTTGAAAATGGTGAAAAGGACTTAGATGCCCTAATCACAATTGCAAATAATTCTGAAGTCGAAAATGGGCCTCCTTTCAGCGAGTGGTTGGATGTGTCCGATGCTGTGCATCAATTGCGGTGTGACCTGACGCTTCGAATTGTTCAACGAATGTTGGAGAATGTTGGTCTCAATTCGGAACAAGTTCACATTAGGATGTTGTTGCGTGATTCTAAATTAATGAGGGAAATGTATGGAGTTGATGTAATTGATTGGATCAATTCTGATTTGGCAACGGAGTTCAGTTTCCATAATGAGTGGGTAGATGGAGAAGATTGTGAATGGTGGAGGTTGTCTCCTCTTTCAGCATATGTTGAGGAGTGTCATAATTGTGGCTTGTTGTGTTTAGCTAGTGTGGATTGGTATGGTACTGGTTTATCCTCTAGGCTTCCTGTTCGTGATATTGCACACCATGTGCCGCTGGAATTGCCTCCCCCCACTCCCCCGCCAAATCAAAATGATTTGGAAAAATGGGCAGCAGATGTTGTAGAGATAGGAGTGGATGGTGTAATGTTGTATGATGCGCATCTTGGTATCAGAGGCGGGGGTTTGAAAGGGGCCTGTTCTAGGTTACGAGATATCCTCGGGCTCTAAGCCCAACTTTTCTGCAAGTGTTTCCGCCATGAGCCAATCAAACTCTTCATCTATATCGACTGCGGCGTAATCTGGCATGGTATAGCAACCCATTCTGCCACCAAGCCTGCAATTATCGCTTTCCAATATACTGCGTTTGGTAATGTAAAATGCACCATTTTCCTTACGTTGATTTAGATTACTTTGGCGCATTGGTCGGTCCTTTGGATCGTATGAAGGGGTTGCTGTGCCATCATCCTGAATCCTCCATGTGAATGAGTGGTCGTTCACCACAGTAAGCAATGAGTCGTAATTCCCATCTACGAATTTTTCGAGTGCTTGGTCGAAATCTTTCGATGATGTGAATGGGCTTGTTGGTTGCACCATTAATACAATCTGTGCATCTCGTCCTAATTCATGTTCTGAAATTGCCGCCATCAGGGATTGTTCTGATGATACTGTATCGGTGGCATCTTCTGGCTTGCGTTTGTGTACTGGACAATTTAGCGATGTGCCTATTTCAAGGATTTTGTCATCGTCACTTGAAAGTAGTACATGATCGATATGGGTTGCATTCATGGCAGCTCTTAGGCACCACTCTGCCAACGGTGTACCTCGAAATAGCCGCCTATTCTTCCCAGGGATGCCCTTAGAGCCTCCTCGTGCCAGAATCACTGCAAGAGTGGTCATGGAGACGCCTCACTTTACTCGACGTAGTTTTGCAATCATTGGTTTCTCTCCGTCATAAATTTTCTTTATTCCGTCACCAATTGCTGATTCATATGCTCGAACGTCTCTGACTAATTTGGCTAGACCTGCTGGTTCTAAACTCGCCGCATGGTCTCCTCCTTTCTGCGTCCTATCGAGAGTGAAGTGGCGCTCAATTATTTTCGCACCCATTGCTGTTGCGGCTATATCCATTGCAATTCCCTTGTGGTGGCCACTGAATCCTATGTCACAATCTGGATATTTTTCTGCAAGTGAGTTCATGTAACTCAGATTAAGTTCTTCAAATTTTGAGGGGTAGGTCGATGTGCAATGGAGAATGTATCTATGTTCAATTTCTTCATCGCGCAACCAATTGACGCATTGTTCGATTTGGTCTTCGGTGCTCATTCCTGTAGAAATTATGACTGGTTTTCCTGACTTGCAGGCTGCTCTTACGGTCTCTTCATCGGTAATACTTGCACTTGCAATCTTGAAAATCGGCATACCAACGTCGGACATTTGAGCGGAGCTGACTGGGTCCCAAGGAGACACAAAGTAAGCGATGCCTAATGATTCTGCATGCTCTTTGAGTTCGGTATGTTGTTCGACGGAAAGTTCCAGGGCATCTCTGTGTAATCCATATGTGTCAGCAAATGCGTTTGGGGAATCATAGGGCCTATCGTACTCTTCATCTGTGAGGAGTGTTCGAGTGTGGCGCTTTTGGCTTTTTACTGCGTTTACACCAGATTCTGCTGCAATTGAGATCAATTTTTTTGCGTGCTCAAGATCTCCTTGGTGGTTCTGGCCGATTTCTGCGATGATGTATGTTTCACCGACAGCAATTGCTTCTGCGATATTGGCGGTTGCCATGTTGCGCCGTCGTGGGATTCATTCTTGACCTTTGCCAATGGAGAAAAGCTCAATTTCTGCAATAAAGAATGACTTCGCAGGCCTCCCTTACTGCGCCATTGCCTCCTGCTTTCAAAGATACCCAGTGTGCAGCATCTCGGACGGTTGGCTGGGCGTTATGGGGTGCCAAGCGGAGGCCTACTTCATCGAATGCTAGTAAATCTGGCACGTCATCACCCATAAAGGCAATTTCATCATCTGACAAGTCATGTCTTGCTTTAATGTCTCTAAGCACTACTGATTTGTCCTTCGCTCCCACGTGCAGTTCGGCCATTCTCAGTTTCTCCATTCTGGCTCTAGTAATTGGGCTGGGTTCTCGGCTGACTACTCCAACTAAAAGGCCTGAATTTCTCAGCAAAGCTATCCCGTGCCCATCAATTACAGAAAATCTGCGTTGTTCATTACCGCCCGAATCAAGGAGAATGGTTCCATCTGTAAATACGCCGTCTACGTCGAATAAAATGCATTTGAGATTGCGCATTTTCTCTGCCACTGTTTCGGTTGGTCGTTTCCAATCTCTTGGCCAGTTATCTCCAAGACGTGTTTCTTGATCGGTGATTTGTCCCGATTCAAGTAACATTTGAATTATGGCTGAGATGTTTGCTCCTTCCCTTTTCCATTCACTCAAACGATGGTGTGCTGTACTTCCATCGGGAATGCTGAATGACTGTATAATGCGCGTCATAACCTTGTGAACGCATAGTGTGTAATAATACAGTTGGTTATTTTGTGTTTTCTCTTGGTTGGATGTTGGGATGGATGATAAGTGAAATTGGATACCACCACTCAATGCCGAGAGAATTGTTGCTGAAGCATTCTCGTTACAACAAGGTTGGAGTTCCGTTTGTTTCACTAACTGAAAAGGGCATTGATTTGTTGGGTGAAACTAGTGGTAAATTACTTGACGATGATGGGTTGGAAGTGCCTTGTATCTGTGGAGAAAATCAAGATATTGGGATTACTCGAGTGGATAGGCATGGCCTCCCTTACCCCTTATTTCTCTGCGAGGCCTGTGGCTTGATTCGGATGAATCCGCAACCAAACGAAGCAGATCTTGTTTGGTACTATTCGGAATTGTATAGGCCCTTGTATACTCAAACAGAAGATATTGCTGGCCTTTTTGAGAGTAAATTATGGAAAGGGGACCTTGTTGCAGATGTCCTTCATCAATGTGATGTTTTTCGGGATTTCCCCTTTGTTTTGGATGTTGGGTGTGGGGGTGGTTGGACGTTAAAGCGATTTCATGAAAATGGGTCCAATTGTGTTGGATATGACTATTCAGAGGATCTAATCCAATTTGGGAGAAATCAGGGCTTGGATTTACGTGTGGGTGGACTTGATGAGGCGCTTGAAAGTGATATCCTGGCGGATTTGGTGATTTTCTCACACGTTTTAGAGCACGTTAGGAATCCTGAAAATGAAATAAGAAAATTGAAGCGTTTGTTGAAGGATGGTGGTTTACTATACATTGAGACTCCGAGTATTTATCGAATTAAAAAGCGGCTTTACGGAGACTCTTTGCTTTACTGGCAGCGTGCACATTTGTGGGAATTTCAATTAGAACATGTTGTTTACTTCGTTAAAAAATGTGGCCTTTCGGTTGTTTACGACCATGATGATGGTGACAGTTGCTATGTTATTTGCAAAAACGAAGATGGTGGGGGTGAAATCGAGTTGCCCATTCTGGGTGATCGAGTCAGTAGACTAGTATTAGATTTCGAAAGGCAAAGAAGTTCCCTCAAGACGATGGTGTCCAAACGCTGTGGTAAATTGCGCTCAGTAATCGGGAATCTGTTACGGCGGTGACTTTACTCTTCAATTGGCTTCATCTTGTCTTTCTTAGCAGCTTGCCGGGCTCCTTCAACCGCTCCATGTGGGAGAAAATTGAATTCGGGGACTTGTTCATCTAGTTTAGCATCTAATTCGGTTACCATGCGCCGGAAAACCTCGAGTTCGGGGATTGAAGCAATCCATTTTTCCATCCAATCACACTGTGCTTGAATCTCCTTGTCTTCAGGATGTTGTGTTCTCAAAATTGTCACGAGGTGACCAATAATAAGGGCATCACGTGGAGTCAGAAGATATGTTGCAAAGGGATTTCTTTCTAATATGACGTTTTGGTGTTCCTTCCAAAGGGTGAGGAAGTGGTCATAAAACCAACCAACAAACATAACGAAAAGAATCACGGCTGCTGAAATTGATACAAATCCCCAATAGGTTGCAGGAATGCCAAGTAGAGTTTCGTCGCCTTCGAATCGCCAACGAATATATGGCCAAATATTCAGTGTTAGTAGTATAACCCAAAATCCCATCGAGATTATTGATTGGGACTGCTGGAGGCGCCAATATTGTCGCATAGACCACTTCTTGAGGCCGCTCGGGTTGTCAGCGACTCCGGGGGTGCCCGTGACTGCTTTCGCCATGTTAGGGGCTCAAAGACCCCCTCTTTGACAGTTTCCGCCTTTGGTCAGTGCTAAACGCTGATGTCGATTGATTGATGGGTCTTCGTCTTCCGTAGGATTGTATGGCAAATGGTATGGTGCTCGTTACTGGTGCTGCTGGATTTATTGGATCTCACGTGGTTCGCGAATTATTGGAGCAAGGTCATACGGTTAGAGCGACCGTTCGTAACCTAGAAAATGCTGAGTTTTTGAAAGGTTTGCCTGGTGCCAGTAAATTGGAAATTGTGGAAATGGATTTGTTGTCCCCTGATTCTATTACGGGTGCCGTAAAAGGATGTGATGATGTAATACATTGCGCAGCAGCGTTGTATGTTGGAGTAGACGATGCTCAAACACAAGTTGTTGATCCCTCGATATTGGGGACTCAAAACCTCTTGGACTCTATTGACTCTGTTGGCGGTATCAAACGAATCGTACATACATCTTCCGTTGCAGCAGTTCGTCGCACCCATTTCAATAGTGGGCGCGTATTTACTTACGAGGATTGGTGTGATGATGCTTCCGTGGATTCGAATGCTTATGGGTTCGCAAAAGCCGGGGCTGAGATGCTAGCACGGGGTTGGGTCGCTTCAAAGGCGGAGGATGTCAAACCACGCTATGTTTCAATCAATCCGTGTGTTGTTTTTGGGCCCGTCATGTCAGAAAGGCATCTGAATGGATCAATGACCATTGTTGATCATTTGTTAAAACGAAAATACCCTTTCTTGGTTAAGATGAACGTCAATATTGTCGATGTAAGAGATGTTGCCAAGGCGCATGTAAAGGCCTTAACCTTGGGCCCAGATGGTGGTAGATATATCGTTTTCAACGAATCTCTGTGGATGAAAGATATTGCCAACATATTACGAAAGAAAATCCCTGAAAGAAAATGGCCAAAAATACTTCTGCCCAAATTATTGACGTATGTTCTTTCAGTCTTCCACCCACAACTGTCATTTGCATGGGTGAAAAAGAACATTGGCACCACTTGTAGCTACAATGTTGAGCCTGTAACAAAGGATCTAGATATGTCATGGACACCTGTTGAGGATTCTGTTTTGGATGGTGCTAAATCAGCGATTGATGCGGGCTGGAGATGATTTCTTCGAGGCGAAGGATTGAGGAGCGAGTGTGCAACCGGTCAATTCGATGGGGCCGGGTGAAGTGTGGGGTTCGCGATGGGAAACCTGCGATAATGCTCTGGCTCGAAAGTATATGCAAACAGTTTGTCGGAAACAATCTGCAGTGATTGTTGCTGCTGATTTGCGAACTATTGATGAATTAAACATGCTCCTTGATTTGATTGGAGAATATATTGCTGCACTCAAAACTCATGTGGATTTGGTTGATGATTGGACTCCAGAGGGTTGGGCAGGTCTTTGTGAGAAAGCTAAATCGTTGGATTTGTTGATTTTTGAAGATCGGAAATTTGCGGACATTGGTAAAATATCAAGGGACCAAATGGCTGGAGTGTATGATATTCGTTCTTGGGCTGATGTCGTGACGGCGCATGGGATATCTGGCCCCGATATTGTCGATGGTTTGTCTGCCGCCTGGGAGGATGTTGGACGGAGTGGTGGAGTCTTGCTTTTGGCGCAGATGTCAAGTAGAGGGAATTTGTTAGATATTGCAGGTTACACTGATGCTATGGTTGATGCTGGTGTCGCTAACAGTGGTGTGTTTGGATTCATTGGTAATGGTAGTCGGCCTGATGAGTTGTCAGTTCTTCGAAGTAAGGTTGGGAATTCAAAATTAATCTGGACTCCGGGGGTGAATCTTACTACTGGCGATGGTGAAATGGGCCAACGTTACGGGCATCCTTCAGAAGCTATACTAGCAGGAAGTGATGGGATTATTGTTGGTTCTGGAATACATAAGTCAAATGACCCTGCTTCTGCGGCTAAAGCCTATGCTCTTGAATCGTGGAAAGCTCTTCTCGAAAGAAGGGTATAGTGATGTTGTTTATGGGGTGTGATTATGAGTGGGTTTGGTTGGGTTATTGTTCTCGTTTTATCTGGGATATTGGCCCTAATTGTTTGGTTTCAATGGCGAGCTTACGCCACGTTGGACGAGAAAATCGAACAACTGGATGAGGGTTTGGTTGATGCATTAAATACGCGGGTGGAGAAAATATTGGATGCTCCGCCCGGTAGTATGATTATGCCTTATGCCATCTCTTCTTTCGTGCAAGTCCAAGGTTCACATCAAGAAATAGTAGGCACCAATGACGCCCAACAATATCAGTAAAGTGAGGATCTTCAACTTCCAGCGCTTCTTCTTAGGTGCAGGTGCAACCTCAGCCGTTGGAAGTGGTGCAGGCAATGGCATTGCCATCGATACTTCGATTACGTCCTCATCGTCCCTCTTAGCACGTTTAATATCGACATCTTCTGGATACAAAGAATCTAGATCTTCGAGTCCGGGGGCTGCAGGGATGTCTCCCATTATCATCTCCCAATTTTCCTCGATGATTGATTTTATGACTGGTTTTTCCAACCATGCTACTGCGCCTGCTGAATGTGTTGCGTCGGCTGCGAGTTGTCTCTGGTGCCGCGGTGCCATGAAGACAATTCGGGCATCAGGATCTGATTCCCGCATTTCTAAAGCTGCAACGTGCCCGTCTAGTGTAGGGATGTCTAGCGCTACGAGTGCCATATCAGGAGCCAGTTTGACGTAGGTGTCTACTGCTTGATCTCCATCCTCGCAAATCTCGTATTTCCAACCCATTTGTGTGAAAACTTGTGAAAGTCGCATGGCACCCATTGGATTGTTGTCAACGATGAGGACCAGTCGTGCGTCTGGGTCTTCTGTTGTAGTCACTCTCACCATGTCGCTCACCTCGTCCGAATCTGCCTGCGGTCATGAATGGCTCGGCTAAAATCACTCTTCTTCATCGTCTATCAGAGTATCTGAGGGTGCGGTCTCTGGTGATGTGAAGGTCTGACGTAGTGCTTCTTGACGGGTTTTTTCTTCCTCAATCTCCTTTTGCCGATTGGGTGCTTTGACAAATTGCATCTTTAGTTCTGAAATGAGACCACGCAAAATATTCATTTCAATCTCATCAAGATTGCCTTTTGTTCTCTTATCAAGTGTGTCGAGTAAGTCAATTGCTGCCTTCGCTTCGCCGAGATTGAAGTGTATCATGCCTTCCTCATCTGTTACCAGGCCCAAATGTAACATTGCACTGCGTTGTAACATGTGGATTAACGAGAAGAATCTCTGACTTTCTTCTGATTGCAAAATTTCATCCATATTTTGTCACCTAATCAAACATCATTTGCAATAACCAATCGGGGTCGAATTGTTTCAAATCCTCATATTCTTGGCCCACCCCTGCTAAGATTATTGGTCTCCCTGTTGCATGTGCAATGGAGAGGGCGGCGCCGCCTTTAGCATCAGTATCTAGTTTGCAAAGAACTGCTCCATCGAACTTGAGCATGCGTTGGAATTCAACTGCTTGCTCCACAGCGTCGTTCCCAGCCAATGCATCTCCTACGAAAAGTACGAGGTGGGGCTGTGCGACTCTGTGGACTTTCTGCAATTCGTTCATGAGGTTGACTTTGTTTGTCATACGCCCTGCAGTATCAACAATGACTATGTCGGCCCCTCTGGCTCTTGCACTTTCTACTGCATCTCGAGCGATTGCTGCGGAATCTCCTCCTCGTTGACTGGATACGCAACGAACGCCGATTTTATTGGCATGAGTTTCTAACTGATCGATTGCTCCTGCACGGAATGTATCTGCTGCTGCAAGAACTACTGTTTTCCCTTCGTTCTTCAGACGATGTGCTATCTTGGCTGTAGTTGTTGTCTTTCCAGTCCCATTTACTCCAACCATCATCACTATCACTGGTGTGTCTCCGGCTTCGATCATTTGGTCAATGGTTGAGTTGAAATCCCAATATCCAGCGGACAAAAGGCTCCTTAGGGCCCTCTTGAGGCTGGCTTCGATGACCTTAGTTAGGTCTGCTCCCTTACGTAATCGGCTGCCGATTAACTCCTTTCGAATGGCATCAATTACTGTGTGGAGGGCTTGGCTGCCCATGTCTGCTTCAAGCATGACTAATTCTAATTCTTCTAACAATTCATCCAAGACTGGGCCGTCCTTGATAATCCGGCCACCCTTTTCGACAACTCCTCCGCCTAGGTCAATTTCAAATTCTCCCCCTTTTTCAGTTTCAACTGTTTTTTTGACTAGTGACATTCGGGGGGCTTGCTCAACCTCGACCAATTTCCTCCCTGTTGTTGAGCGCATCATATGTAAATCGACTTTTGAGCCGTCTGGCCTTGTGATTTGTTCGACGTCGTATCCTTTTTTTGCTAAGGACTTCTTCTCTTTTTCCTTTCTTTTCTTTTCACGTTCAAGTTGCTTGCGCTCTTTTTTCGAAAGATTGGCTGGAGGGGGTTGATGTGGTTCTTCGTCCCAATCATCCCAATCGTCTTCTTCGATATGGTCGTCAGATGTTGGTTTATGAGCACCTTTTGTGAGCCTTGTTGGTTCTTGGATATGTTCAATGTCGTCCCATTCCTTTTCCTCTGAACTCGAAGCAAGCACTTCGTCGGCTTCGTCAGTTCCCTCTTCAACTGTTAGGGAATCGATATCCGTTTCTTCAGCGACCTCATGGACGCGCTTTCGGAATCGATCAAAGAATCCCATCAAATCACCTAATCGTCGAGTGTTAACTCAGTACCGTGTTTACGGCGTCGCCTTCTGGGTTGTTTTTCCTCAGGTATTGAATCGCTGTGTTTTTCCTCAGTTGCTGCTTGTAATTCTTTTGCTGCGGTAGAAAATGTGGTTGCCAATTCAGCAACTACGCGTTCTGTATCGGCGAACTCTGCCTGGAGTTTTGTATGCACATCTTCGACTTCTGCCAAACGACTTTCTAATATCTCGATTGCTGCTTCTCTACTTTTCTCAGCTTGTACACCTGATCCGATATCTATGATTACGTTATTACTTTGAGGTGTTGCGGGTAATTGGACCCCGGCTCCTAATGGTATCATTGTGGGTTGTCCTGTGTCTAAGGTTTTGATGGCGGCGATAACGCCCAACTGCTCCAACCGAATTTCGGTAAGGCGTGTTACCTGCTCTTCAATACGTGCCATCTTCTGGCGATTCATCTCTACTAATTGCGCAATTCGCTGCAATTCTTGTTGGTCCATAGCCGGGCCTCCATATATCTCGACTTGCTTACCTAACATGAAGCCGTCGATTCATGTCTCCCGTTGTCCTGAAGGACTTGGTTGGCTTCGCGAGTGGTATGCCCGTGCTTGCTGCTGTACTGCTGTGTGGTGGAAAAGGTAGTCGTATGCTCGCAGGTGGTGTGACCACGCACAAGCCGCTGTTGGAAATTGGTGGTATGCCTTCAACACGATATGTCGTTGAAAGTTTGCTTGCGGGTAAACTAAAGTTTGCTCAAATCCTAATTGTTGTACCACCTGGTCGTGAACAAGAATATGAGGTTGCGCTAGATGGTTTGGGGTGTCGAATAATCACTCAGAAACACGCATTGGGAACTGGTGATGCTGTTCATGGTGCACTAGATTCTCTTCTTTCGCCTGTTGAACATGTGTATGTTTCATTTGGTACACAGCCCCTAGTAAAACAGGAAACCATTGAGGGGGTTTTCGATGTTCACAAAGACAAAGGCCTCGGATTCACACTAGCCACTGTAATTATGGACAATCCATATGCTCCTCTGGTTCGAGATCGAAATGGATCAGTGACTGGCTCACTAGAGACTCATTTAGATGGGGCTGAGATGCCAAAACGTGGAGAGACCAATATTGGTGCATATTGGGCTAGTAGAGAGGCTCTTGAGGGTGTTTTGAGGGATTTGCACAACTCGATGTTTGTGCAAACAGAGGGGAGATATTCGACTAATTCAGGGGAGTTGGGTTTTCCGAACGAGATGGTTCGAGCCTGTTTAGCCGCGGGTCTTTCAGTGGATGGGGTTCCCATCGCGAATGAAATTGAAATGCTGGGGATTAAAACGCCTGAAACGCTGGCTGCGATTAGGGAGATTGTTGGCGGATGATTTCAAAAATTAAAAGAATTGATCGTGTTGTTATACTAACTGGTGCCGGAATTAGTGCGGAATCTGGTATCCAAACATTCCGTGCTTCTGATGGGCTTTGGGAAAATCACCGGATAGAGGATGTTGCTACGCCTTCTGCGTGGGAAAGAGATCCCCGCTTAGTTTGGGAATTTTATCAGGGCCGACGGCGGCAATTGCTCGAAGTGGATCCAAATCCTGCGCACGATGCTTTGGTTGAGTTGGAACAACATCTAGATGAGTTTCTATTGGTTACGCAAAATGTCGATGATTTGCACTCAAGGGCTGGTTCGAGGGAGTTGATCCATATGCACGGAGAGTTGCGAAAGTTACGTTGTGAGGAGTGTGGAGATGTGATTGTTGCAATGGGTGAGGAGGATTTGAAGGAGGAGTATGTGGCTTGCACGAATTGTCGTAACGAACGTTTGCGGCCGCATATTGTATGGTTCCATGAAATGCCCCTAAGAATGCGGGATATTGATATCGCTGTTGCTGATTGTGATATCTTCATCGCAATTGGGACCAGTGGGCATGTGTATCCAGCAGCAGGGTTGTTGAGTGTTGCTTCTTCCTGTGGTGCCCATTGTATTGGAATTAATCTTGATCCGCCCCAAAATGTCGGGTTGTTCGACGAATTCCACCAAGGAAAGGCTGGTGAAATCTTGCCTGGATTGGTGAGCCAGTGGATTGCGACTGAAGATGATGAATAATCACTCTTCTTCGGTCGCTGCTGCAGTAGAGAAATCGTGAGTATCTCTGAATGCAGAAATGACTGTTGGCTCAGTGGAGGTGGTTGGCTCTATCTTGGTTACAGATTCGATGTTGACAAAGCGTCTGTTTACTCCATGTCGACTGCCGAAGAAGGAGTATATACGGTGACGGGCGTCGACTTCGTCAGAAGCGACTATGTCCTTAGTGAAGGGTTGGACTTGGCGCCCATTGGGAAAGGTTCCGGTTGCTCTAAAGGCCTGCATCGGGGCGGGCGACCCTCCTTTCCCGTTTAAGCACACCGTCTGGGGTGACGGGGAAGGATTCATAGTCAGAACGGCATCCAAAGCGGATATGCAAGGTGCTGTGCCTAATGCTCAGACGATGATGTCGGAATGGGAATATTTGATGTTAGGGGGCGTGTTGAAGTGAATATGCGTGGGACGATTTTGGTTCTCTCGATTTTATCTGTCGCGCCCATGGTGGGTGCGTTGCAGTTTCCAGAGCCTCCCTCGCTTGACTCGGAGTGGATTGTTGTAGAGGACGATGGTTGGACTTATTCAGAATGGAGCGCTCTTAGAGAGACTGGTTTGGAACCTTTGCGCCAAATATCAGAGAATGAATTGCTCGTCTGGGGTAATCATGGAACATACCAACTTGAGGCTGGTTCTGTGTTGCGAGGAGAGAATGCGGAAGGGTATCTGGTCGTACTCGAGCCGCGATTGCCTTCGGAAGTTCAACTTGACATTATTTCGATGTTTGATATCGAGAGTCTGAAATTGGCTGGTGTGGGGAGTGCTTTGCCAACCTCGTTTGAGGTACATGGCGTCAACCCGACTTTGTTTGATTCCATTCCTGGTGTGTGGTGGGTTGAGCCATTGCTGGAAACGAAGGCGAGGAATGCTCTCGCGTCTAGTATTATGGAGAACGATTCCATGGATAGTCATCCAGCCTGGGAGTTGGGGTTGAATGGTTCTGGCGTCATTGTTGGTGTTGCAGATTCGGGAATTGAGCTGGATCATGGTTGCTTTAGAGAAAATGAAACTTCAATCGGTGAAATCGGATTAAATCATAGAAAAATAATCTTAGTGAATACGACTATTGATGATGGAGATAAAGTTGGACAGTCGGATTACAGACATGGGACTCATATTGCGGGTTCATTGGGATGTAATTTGTGGCACGGAAATGTTACGGAAGGTACCAGTCCCTCTCACGGTGCGCGCATATTGTTCCAAGATGTCGTGAATGAGTCGGGATGGTCGGAGCCGAGTGTGGATTGGTTGCTGGCCGAAGCTCTGGTAAATGGGGCTGTGATTCACTCTGATAGTTGGGGCGATGATACAGAATCTTACACATTACGCAGTTCTGAATTTGATTTGTGGCATCGAGATGTTCCTTGGTCGCTTGCTTTCATCGCACCAGGAAATAACCCTTCCAAATTCTACGAGCCTGCCAACGCTCGAAATGTGGTTTCGGTAGGCGGTTCGATGACTGAGAATACTTCTACATTGTATTCAGCGTCATCGCATGGGCCGACCGAGGAGGGTTTGCGTGGTAATTTCATCGTCGCCCCGGCTACAGGAATTATATCTGCCACAGCTGATGGAAATGTCACTTCTTTCAATGACGATATGCGGGCAAGTACCGGGACTAGTATGTCTACCCCGCTGGGCGCCTCAATAACGGCTGTTATTCAGCAAATGGTTCAAGATGGTTGGTTCAGTGAGGATGGTTTTGTGCCTTCAGGTGCCATGCTTCGTGCATTATTGGCTATGTCTGCGGAGTCTATGGAAGGAGGTCAGCAGGGGTCTGAATCTGTTGGGCCGGCACCTGATGCCTTGCAGGGCTGGGGGCGTCCCAATCTAGCGAATTTAATTGATTTTGATTCGAATACTACGAAGGGTATTGCAATCATTGACTCTTTCATGATGGATGAACAAGAGCGGATGGAATTGGTCAATTCGTGGTTGTCTTCAAATGGAAATCGGCCACTTGAGCAAGTTGTTAATTCCCACTGGAATGGTACGAATGCCTCGGGGCCGTTTTTGAAGAATGGAGAGCATGTTGGATTTGAATTTGAACGTGTAGTTGGGGAGGATTTGGAAGTGTTCCTCTCCTTCAATCAAAGACCTTTCGGCACTGTCTCAGATAATTTGGATATTGTCATCACTTTACCCAATGGTGCCACGTTCAGATCCAACGAACCGTTAGAGGGGACTGAGCGGTTGAAAATTAGCAGTGATGTTCTCGGCTCCATAGAATCTGTGTGGGTTGAAGTTCGTGCCATCCATGTTGGTGTTGGAAACCATACTGATAGTCTTGGGAGCGATGGGGACATGGTTGGTTTTGGTTTGGCGGTTAAGGGGGTCGTGAGCGAAGTCATTGAACCCGAGCTCTTTACCTGCCCTGATTGGACTTTAGTCGAAGATTCTCAAGAATGTGACTGGGATGAAGATGGCATCATTGATGTCAATGATCCATTAATTGGAGCATACATATTGGATTCCTATGAATCAACTGGGTATGGGGAGGTGCCTTGGGTTAAATTCAATGATGATGGTTCTCAATATGTAGTAATAAATTCATGGCATTGTAATGGCAGCGGTTGTATGAACAATCCTTCTGACAGTTGGTTGCATATTCACAATACTTCCACTAGAGAGGTTGTCAAGTCGACTTGGTTTGAGGATCATGTTGTAGATGCTGATTGGTCGCCTGATGGGGAATATCTAGCCCTACTAACAAGTAGTAATTTGATCAATATATATCAACCAAGCAATTGGGTAGGTGATGATTGGGAAGGAGAGGATGCAGTAAGTACTTTCCAGGCGAATTCTGCATTTCCTGGAGGAATCAAATACAGCCCAGATGGTTCTATGATCGCTGTGGTTAGTTACTACAACCGATGGACTGAAATAAATGGAAATATCGAAATTTACGCCCCTCTTTCTGGTGAATTGTTAATGCAAGGAACCCCGGACCAGGAATATGGTAAATGGCATGAAAATGATTACTATTACTCTGTGGGTTGGAATCTGGACGGGTCAAAATTAGCTGTGAGTGGATATGAGGTCATGTACATCTATGATGTCGAGTCTTGGACTATGGAGTTGGCCATCCCAGAGGATTATATGGTTCTTCAGTCAATTGATTACTCGCCTGACGGGACGATGGTTGCCGCTTGTTCTGGCTGGGGTGATGATAATAATCATGAGAACTTTGTCGCTGTATACAATGCCACTAGTGGGTCAAAGATGTGGTCGTATGCCTCGACCACGCCGTGTCTAGATGTTGCTTGGTCACCAGATTCTGTTCTTGTGGCATCCTCGCACTCGTGGTGGCGCGATGATGGGGCGAACGTGAACATCTTCACAGGCATTGATGGTGTGCGAGTTGATGTTCTCTCTGTGAAGCCAAATGGTGGATGTAATTTTGAAAATCATAACTGCGGGAAGGTCACGAGTGTTGATTGGCATCCTAATGGGAGTTACATCATCTCAGGAGTTAGTCGACATGATGTCGGGGTATACCATTGGTTGTTAGATGAAGCTGGTAGGCCAGATATGTGGTCGGGTTTAGCTGGCTCCGTTGAGATCGGCTGTTACAATACACAAACGCAGAATTGGACCAATGAAACTCGCGATGAGTGTGAGGGTTGGGCGTGGACAGAACAAACCCCATTGAGTTGGCAATATGATAACGAGACTGGCGATTATGGTTATCAGGAATACACTGGATGTGTAAATTGGATGATAATTGAGGTTGAAGAAGATTATGGATTTTGGACGGTTATGATGACTGACGATACCAGGGATGTTTGTGAATCGTATGTTTGGGCAATTACTGATGGGGTCGTTTTAGAGCCTCTTGTAGAAGGCTGTACAGACCCTGCATATATACAGTACAATCCTAATGCAAATTTAGATGATGGGTCTTGTGGGTGTGATGGTATATATTCTGATGGTGTATGTTCGCCGCATTATTATGGTGGGGGTGGAATAGGTGATGGTCTGAGCTACGGCTCGCCCCCTGCTCTACTCCCTCCTCTTGATTTTTCGGGCATGGACTTGGGTCCCTCTGATGAAGAGATTTTCTTCTTTTGTTGCCTGCCTTTCGGTGG
>MDTG01010019.1_pt1 | contig 24160 bp, 21 predicted proteins | sample 811421 | NCBI WGS metagenome assembly MDTG01 (sample SAMN05326645, study PRJNA326480) | marine metagenome | isolation source: seawater | place: Pacific Ocean: South East | collected 2011
AGTTAGAGGTTAGAGGTTAGAGGTTAGAGGTTAGAGGTTAGAGGTTAGAGGTTAGAGGTTAGAGGTTAGAAACTAGATTAAAATAGCACAAGGAATTTGTTATGAATTTTGAAAACTTAGATGTATGGAAACGTTCGGCACGGTTAAGTGCAGATATTTATAAATCAACAACTAAGATTAAAGATTTTGGCTTTCGAGACCAGTTAACGCGTTCAGGTTTGTCTGTACCTAGCAATATTGCAGAGGGGGTTAGTCGCGAAAGTTTTAAAGAAAAAAGTCGATTTATCGATATTGCGAGAGCTTCTCTTGCTGAAGCAAGAACACAAATTTATATTGGTATAGAAATAGGCTATATAAACCGAGATGAAGCACAACTTTGGATCAAAAAAACAAAAGAGTTAGGTGCAATGCTAACGGGCCTAAAACAACGCTTTGATAAAAGACTAGAAGCTAGTGGCTCTAACCACTAACTTCTAATATCTAGCTTCTAAAGGTCGTTATTTATAACTCTCATACGCTTCTTTCATGCGCGCTAGGTTGTTGTAAATGTAGCTTGCATTTAAGCGGCCCTTATTAAACACCGTATTATCGAGTGTGATTGATGATGTAGGCGCATAAGCTTCATTAAATACCAGGGTATTTACATCATTACCGATACGTGTGCCAACAGAAGTACGCCACGCAGCTTGGCCTTTTAACTGACCATAACGCGTGACATTCATGTCTTTACGTGGAGTAAGCGGAATGCTAATTGCGACACCTATTTTTTGCGATTCAGTATCTTGATAATATACACCTACGTAGCTGTCACCAAACCAAAAACGGCTTTCTAGCTTATAGCCACTGTCTTCGTAAAAATAATTACCGCCGGTGGCGTGTAAAGTAATATCGTGTTCTACCCAGTTGTATTGATAAGAAAGCGTTTGATACTCGCGAGTCGCTCTGTAATCAGCAAAATCAAAATAGCCTAATTTTGCACTTACTTTATGGCGACCTTCAGGGCTGAGCCATGCTGTTTCGTTAATAATCGCTTTGTAATCAAAATAATCTTTATAAAAACCTATTTGCGTTTGGTTATAAAAACCAAACGGTAACGCAAAGGTTTGATACAAACTTGCATTTACAATGCCTTCGTCAAGGCTGTAATTATCAAATACTTTACGGTCTTCAAAGTCGTCGCTTTCTTCAATGATAGTTTGCGCAGCCACATTAATACCCGCTCCTTTCCAAAGCGGTATATCAAGTGTTGCACGTGCACCTACCGAGTAATCAAAAACACCAAACTCAGTAGCATATGTTGATGAAAGCACAGGGCTTACAGTTAAACGAGGCTTAAAGTATGGGCTTGCTTGTGCTTTACCTGCCCACACAACCCCCTCTGGGATACTCGCTCGACCATGTTGAATATTTAAGTCAGGGCTTATTCCACGCTCTATAAAGGCACGGTAGTTATCAATATTTCCCTGAATGGCGATTAGTGGTAAATCCGACTTAGATAATTGAACACTAAAGTGCTTGTTTTCAATACTAACATTTTCTGTAATGCGACCAAGTACAACACCTATCGCGTCTACGTTGTTGCGGTTAAATACCGAGTTCTCAAAATTAATAAAAATTGTACTGGTGTTAAAACCAACTACCACATTTTCAAAGCCGTCATTTAATAAAGCATCTTTTAATTGCTGAACTTGGTCACCTAAATTTGCATTAGACAGCTCTTTAGGTGCTTTATTAATATTAGCAAGCGTTAATGCCTTAGGTTGTTCTGCAAGTTCTGGAGCCATGGCAGTATGAATAAACCCTACACCATGGTCATTCACTTTAGCCATTGGCTTAGTGCTAACCGGTGCAACATATGGCGCTGGTTCAACAGGTTTATAATTACTTTTAGCTTCATCAGACAATGGTAGGCTAAAGTTAACACCCCAATAGGTGTCTTTTTCTTCAGAAAAATCGGTACTGCTGTAAAAACGGCTGGTAAAAGTAAGCTCACCAATTTCGTAAAGCCACTTTTTAGGTACTGTAATACGTGCAGCTGCATTTACTGCTTCGGCATCGTACTCGGTTAATACACTAAACCACTCGAGTGGTTGCCACTCAATTCCCGCAAAGGCACCGTCCATTTCACCTGTGCGGCGGTCACTGCGGCCAACACCTGCACTGAATCTAAAATCCCATAACTCTTTTGATGCCACTACATAATAGGTTTCGTAGTTATTGGCTGCACCACCTATATCTTTAGCGCCTACAGCCACACTAAACCAGTTTTTTGGAATATAAGGTAATTGATACTTAGCGTTAAATGATAAATCACGAATTTGCCCACGCCCTTCGATTGAATAGGTATTATCGTGCATTGTACTTGATGCTATTTGACCACTGACTTCTAAGCCATCAAATAGCCCAGCAGAAAATATAAAGTTATGGCCATCTACATATTCCCGCCCAAAAAAATCTAACTGATTATTAAAACCAATATCGGCAGTGCCTTTTAATTGCACCTTTGCATTAGGGGTGTTTATTAAACCTGTGTAACCAGAGAATGATTGATACACTTTAATGTCATCTGCAGCAGCCGGTAAGCTTAATGCAGCAGCACAGCTTAAAAACAAGGTATTAAATTTAGGCATAGGTGAGTCCGAGTTAAAATTATAAAATCCTTAATTAAAGTAAATATAACATTAGAATCAAAAAACAAGAAGATAGTACGAATTAAATAGTGACGAGTTGCGAGTTGCGAGTTGCGAGTTGCGAGTTGCGAGTTGCGAGTTGCGAGTTGAACAAGATTTTGTTTAGGGGGAGGATAAAGCAAGTGGTTAAAAGCTATTAACTAACTTCTAACCACTAAATGTGTTGTGTGATCTGACTTCTGAAATCTAATATCTAACTTCTTATATTTGAAATCTTTTTGTTAAACCGCTTTAAGGTGCCTTTCTGTAGGGTTGACCATTTGCGTCACAAAATCAGTGAATTCAGCGCCTAATTTCTCATCACGCATACTGTATTCAACAATGGCTTTTAAGTAGCCCAGTTTATCACCACAGTCATGTGCGCGGCCGCTCATATGAAAAGCCTCAACAATTTCGTGTTTCATTAGCTCGTCGATCGCATCAGTTAGCTGAACTTCGCCGCCCGCACCAGCGGGGGTTTTAGCCAGTAGTGGCCAAATAGCTTTCGACAATACATAACGACCAACAACCGCTAAGTTAGAAGGCGCATCTTCAGCTTTTGGCTTTTCAACCATGGTTTTAATAGGGGCGCTTTCGCCCGCTTTAATTTTTACACCGTTTATGTCGGCAATACCGTATTTGCTCACATCATCAAAGGCAACAGGTTCAAGCATAATTTGGCTTGCTTTAACCGCTTTAAAACGCTTGATCATCGCAGCAATATTCTCGTTTTTTTGATCTGCCGTATACGCATCTAAAATAACATCGGGCAATACAACCACAAAGTCGTTATCACCAACAATCGGTTTAGCACACATTACTGCATGGCCCAACCCTTTAGCTTCGCCTTGGCGTACATGCATAATGGTTACATCTTCAGGGCAAATAGAACGTACTTCATCAAGTAGGGTACGTTTTACACGTTTTTCGAGTGTTGCTTCAAGCTCAAAGCTGGTATCAAAATGGTTTTCAATGGCATTTTTAGAACTATGCGTTACGAGTACAATGTCTTTAATGCCTGCAGCCACACATTCATTCACAATATATTGAATGAGCGGTTTATCTACTAATGGCAGCATTTCCTTTGGAATAGCCTTAGTCATTGGCAGCATGCGAGTGCCCAGCCCTGCAACAGGAATAACGGCTTTCATAGTAAGTCCTTGTTTGAATTTAATTCTATTTAAATTGAAATTAACAGTTTTAAGCTTGATATAAAATGAATGATTGTTAGGGTACGAGATGCGAACAATATTATTTTGGAATAATAAAATTCAAAGAGCAACCGACAAAAACAGTGGGCATTATGCATGCATGGCGCGTTTTCGCTGCAACTTCTCTTTAAAAATTCGCGGCTAAAACGCCTCCTACAAGTAAAACGCATCACACAGTGGGAGGCGTTTTAACGCCGAAAAAGCAAACCTTTACAGCGGCATAAAACAGCCTTCTCGATTTAGCTGTACTAGCTCGCCTCTCGTAAATCGTTGCCTACAACCCTTTTCGCGCGAAATAAATTTCACGCCTACATTAAACCGTAGGCGTTATGCTTGCATGGCGCGTTTACGTAGCAACCTTTTTTTAAAAAAACATCAAATATACTTTGTTAATTTTTTAAATTAACTACCTTGCCTTGCTCTGCAAAGTCATTGATATTATGACTTGTTGTTTGTTTAGCATTCCAAACCAGGTCACAAATACCATCGGTCGGATTAAAGCCGGTTGGTGCGTCTAACAATAATTGTCTTATGGTTTCGTGATCAAAGTTATGACAAGCGATATCAAGCGCCTCTAAAAACACATTAAGCTCTGCTAGAGGCAGCATAACTTCATTCGCAGTCATAATGCGCTCATGCGAGGTTTCGCCTACATTGTCACCAATTAATAGCTCTTCAAACAGCTTTTCACCTGGGCGAAGGCCTGTACACACTATTTCTATATCACCATGCGGGTTGTTTTTATCTTTTACTTCAAAGCCAGATAAACGAATCATTTTTGTGGCTAAATCGATAATTTTTACCGACTCGCCCATATCAAGTACAAATACATCGCCCCCTTTGCCCATAGCACCTGCTTGTATAACAAGTTGTGCGGCCTCGGGGATGGTCATAAAAAAACGAGTAATATCTTGATGAGTTAACGTTATTGGGCCGCCTTCACGTATTTGCCTACGAAACAATGGTACTACCGAGCCACTTGAGCCTAAAACATTACCAAACCTTACCATACAAAACCGCGTGTTATGGTTTTTACCTTTATTTTGGGCCAAACCTTGCAAACATAGCTCTGCCATACGCTTTGTAGCCCCCATAACATTAGTAGGGCGCACTGCTTTATCGGTAGATATAAGCACAAAGGTTTCAACTTTGGCATTTACAGCAGCTTTAGCCGTGTAATAAGTACCAAAAACATTATTGCGTACACCTTCAACAACATTGTGTTCAACTAAAGGTACATGCTTATAAGCTGCCGCGTGATAAACAGTTTGTACACCAAACGCTATCATTACTGTTTCAATTCGGTTAATGCGCTGTACAGAGCCCATAATTGGAATTAGTTCAACATTAAGTTGATTATTAGCGATATACTCTGCTAATTCTTTTTCTATTGAATATAAACCAAACTCACTTAACTCAAACAACACAAGCTTAGTTGGTTTTTGCTTTACTATTTGGCGGCATAACTCTGACCCTATTGAACCACCGGCCCCCGTTACCATAACCACTTTATTTTTAATATTAGCGGCCAATAAATGCGCCTTTGGTGCAACACAATCGCGACCTAATAGGTCTTCTATTTCAACATCTCTAAACTCAGAAAGCTTAGCTTTACCCTCTATTACATCGGCCATACCTGGAATAGAAAGCACCTTAATAGAAAGCGGCTCAAGCTGCGCTAAAATTTGTTTACGACGCGCTCTACTCTCACTAGGCATTGCTAGTAAAACCTTACTTACTTTACCTCTGTTAATTAGGTCGTAAATATCTTTAAAGGCAATAACAGGAATACCTTGAATAATAGAGCCCTGCTTTGTTTCGTCGTCGTCTATAAATGCACGTACAAAGTACTCTGGCCCTGCGCCTAAAGCTGTAGCTAATTGTCGGCCCGACGAACCCGCACCATAAATAACAACCGACTCTTTATTTGCTGTTGTTAATTTACCAATCATCGCACGTACAACAATACGTGCTCCGCCCACTGTAAGTAAGCACAGCCAAGCAAAAATAAACGGCATAGTACGGGGTATTTCTACACCAATAAAAAAAGCAAAAAGTACCAAAGCAATCGTGCTAATAAGGGTGCCAATTACAATTGCCCATAAAGCTTGCGAGTTCATATAACGCAGTACTGCACGGTACAAGCCTAAATTAATAAAAATAAACAGTGCAGTTGGCACAAGTAGTAAAAGCAACATCCAGTTGTCTGTTTTACTAAGCGGTGCAATGCTATCGAGCCTTACTATTAACGCAAGCCAAAACGCTGATATTATAAATAGCGAATCGATAAAAAGAGTAATAATGCGCTTAGTTGCACGCGAAGAGTTTAAAATAGAGCGAATAATATTATCCACAACAAGTTCCCTGTCTTGTTTTTGCCGATTAACATACCAACCTAAGCTGACTGGCTGCTTAACAGTTGTTAAATTTTCATGAATTATAGCTGAACCAAATGAATCTAGCCACCAAACTAATACAATATCATTAGCTACTGATTTTTATAAAATAAAATTACTTAACTTGTGCCACTTAACGCCAAACTTTCTCTTTAAGGAACAGCGCTCCAAGCAATTATTAGTTTTATATTCTCAATTTATTTAAACATTGAAGGCTCGGCAATACAGCAAAACGCCCAGCCCCCAATGACAACACAAAAATAACTAAAGTGACATTACTTACTCGCCAGCTCAAACACGTCTTTTAAAACTTGCACTGACTGTGCGATTTCATCAGTGGTAAGTGTGGGGTGTACTAAAAACATGATTGAAGTTTCGCCTAGTTCTACAGCGTTTGGTAAACGCTTTTCAGGCCGCCATGGTGTGTTATCAAAGGCTTTCTCAAGGTATACCTCTGAGCAACTGCCTTGAAAACAAGGTACACCACGCGCGACTATTTCGTTCACTATACGATCACGATCCCAACCTTCGGCCAACTGTTCAGGTTTAACAAACATATAATGCTTGTACTCTGCATGCTCACAATACTCTGGCACATCAACTAAGCGAATACAGTTAAAGTTAGCTGCTACGTTGTCTAACTCAGTGCCATAGGCTTGGCGTTTGGCGGTCCAATCGCTCATACGTGTTAACTGAATACGGCCAAGAACAGCTTGCATTTCGGTCATTCGCCAGTTAGTGCCAAAGCTTTCGTGCAGCCATCTAAAACCTGGTGGGTGCTCTCGGTTATATATTGCATCGAAGCTTTTACCATGATCTTTATAGCTCCACATTTTACTCCATAACTCTTTAGTGTTTGTGGTAACCATGCCACCTTCGCCACCCGTGGTCATAATTTTATCTTGGCAAAAACTCCACGCACCTACATGACCAATACTACCAACCGATTTACCTTTGTATTTAGCACCGTGCGCTTGAGCACAATCTTCTATTACATAAAAACCATGCTCAGCGCTTAATGCCATTATTTCATCCATTTCGGCTGGCATACCCGCTAAGTGAACAACAATAACTGCTTTAGTTTTTGGCGTTAATACTGCCTTAATGCTTTGTGCAGTAATAGCTTGGCTATTTAAGTCAACGTCGGCAAATACAGGAGCTGCACCCGCAGTTACAATGCTACTAGCCGAAGCTAAAAATGTACGCGGAGTGGTAATTACTTCGTCGCCTTGGCCTACACCTAATGCTTTTAAAGCAAGATCAAGCGCTAATGTTCCATTACCCAAAGCAATTGCGTATTCACTGTTGGCCCATGTCGCAAATTCTTTTTCAAACTCACGACATTCAGTGCCTGTCCAATAATTAACTTTATTCGATAAAATAACGCGGCTGACCGCATCGGCCTCTTCTTGTGTAAAACTAGGCCAAGGAGAAAAAGGGGTGTTTAACATTTTAAATTAAATCCATCTAAGAGCGATTATTAACTCTTTTTATCGCTTTTAACTACGACTGCTGGCGAACCAAAAGCAGTTACATTTGCAGGTAAACTTTTAACAACTACACTACCTGCACCCACTAAGGTGTAATCACCTACTGATATTAATTGAATGATCTGGCTACCAATACCAATCCAACAGCATTTACCAATTTTAACTGCTCCAGCTAGCGCTGTATTTGGACAAATATGCGAATACTCGCCTATTTTAGTATCGTGCTCAATAACTGCTGATGTATTTATTATGCAACCACTGCCAATTTCAGCAAAGGCATTAATAGCTGCGCCAGCCAATACAACAGTACCCGCAGCTATTTTAGCGTATTGGCTTACTGTTGCAGTAGGGTGTACTAATGTGGCCAAAGAAAAGCCGCGCTGTATTAACTCATCACATTTTTGTTTGCGAACTTCGTTATTACCAATAGCGATGAGCACCTCACAATGTGATGAGTCACATAATAATAAATCTGAGAAAGTACCAACAATATTCCAATGCTCAAGCGCTGTTTTTTTTGGGAATGAGTCATCATAAAAGCTAACTGCGTAACCAAGCTGCTCAGCTAAATCGGCAACCACTTTACCGTGCCCGCTTGCTCCTAAAATAGCAACTACTGGCTTTGTATTAGTCATTTTTACTGCCTTTAAAAGGCTCTATAGTTACATGACCGTCTGCACTGATACCTTCTCGAATAAATACTTTTTTAATCGTTAAAAACAGTATTTTTATATCGAGCCAAAAACTTTGATTATCAACATACCATACATCAAGCTTAAATTTATCTTCCCAGCTAATGGCATTACGCCCATTTACTTGTGCCCACCCTGTTATACCGGGGCGCACATTATGGCGGCGAGCTTGCTCGGTACTATAAAGTGGTAGATATTGCACTAACAATGGCCTAGGTCCCACCAAACTCATATCGCCCATGAGTACATTAAATAGCCCAGGTAACTCGTCGAGGCTAGTGGAGCGTAAAAAGGCACCAAACTTAGTCATTCGCTCATTATCAGGCAGTAAATTTCCGAACTTGTCTTTAGCATCAAGCATGGTTCTAAACTTCATCATTTTAAAAGTTTTACCATTCAAACCAGGTCGGTCTTGGGTAAATAAAATAGGCGAGCCCAATTTAAAACGAATAAGTACAGCAACAATAACAATTACAGGGAGTAAAGTGAGTATTGCACACAAGGCAATTAAAAAGTCAAAGATACGCTTCATTTAAATAACTCCATAAACTTATTCCCTAATGTCGAAAAAACACGCTGCTCGACTAAAAATCGATGCCCATTTTCACCAAGTGTATTAAGTTCAGTTACACTCATTTCTTGGTATTTTTTAATAGCCTCTACAAATGATTGTACATCTTCTGCAGGAGTAAACTCGCCACAGTTCGCTTCATTAATCATGGATGGATAGCCTGAAAACATACAGATAACTGGCTTCTTAGCATACATATAATCAATAAATTTATTTAATGAAATACCATATTTATATATTTTTTCATTTTTTACTGATGCAACCAAGATATTAGACAGCTTTAGAACTTGCTGAACTTGCTCTTTTTTAATTGCTGGCGCAAAGGTAATATTATTAAGCCCCTTGGCTTGTTCAATTAACTGATCTTTTAGGTAACCATCACCTACGAGTAAAAAATGCACATTAGCTACCTGTTCGCTCTGCATAACTCTTGCAGCACTAACAACATATTCTAGTGCATTAGCATCACCCATAGTACCTGTGTAAGTAACTATAAATTTATTTTTAGGTATATAATTTTCTATAAAAGCTGAAGTTAACTCTTGTTGATTCTCTGTATAAAAATCTAAATTAACACCTTGCGGAATTGATACAACTTTACTGCCTAGCCCGACTTCATTTTCAACATGTTCTTTTAGGCCCGGCATTGTACCAACTATTGAATCTGAGTATTTATAACCTAACTTTTCAACTCTTGACAATAACCAAATTAATGGATGTTTATGACTAAACCCTTTTAGTTCAATAAGGGTTTGCGGCCAAATATCACGCACTTCAAAAATAAACTTAGCGTTGTAAAAGCACTTATAAAAACAGCCAGACAATACAGATAAAATTGACAGTGACGATGCAATAACTACATCGGGTTTTTCATATTGCTTACGGGACGCCATCATCAACACAAAAAACTCAAACCAAAGCCAACTTAAAATACGTTTAATGCTCGTTGCCTTGCTGTATTTTAAAGTATTAACCCAAGTGACTGTATAGCCATCGTTTTCCATATCTTTATAACGAGACTCAAATTCAGGCAAAGTACTATAAAGGTGAGATGAATTTGAAGTTATCAACCGTACATTATGTCCGGCTTTTGCAAACTCGTTACAAAAGCTAGCTTGTCGAGTGTCTGCTCCGTAAGCATTTACATTTGCATATTTTGAAATATACCATACTTTTTTTTTCATAAAAATCAGCCGATTAAATACTTAATTATCTCTTACTGCTCAAAAGCAAAAACATGCAATAAACTTATTTCTAAGTTAACTTTGAATAAAGCTGAAACAATTTCTCTTCTTCAATCTGCCAGTTGTATTTTTTAAGTACAGCATCACGCCCTCTAGCCCCCATAGCTTTGGCGACTTCGAGATTATTAGCAAGATAATTCATAGCATCAGATATTTCTTTACTTGAGTAAGGGTCTACACAGATACCGCACTCATCTCCTATTACTATGTCTTTCCATAATGTGATATTTGAGGCTATTACAGGAATGCCTGAGGCCATATATTCAAACATTTTAACCGGTAATGCATCTTTATAATTTTCAATCGGATGCAATGTAACTAAACCAGCAAAAGAACGCCCTAAAACAGTTTGAATGTCCTCACGATTTAGCCAACCAAGGTCATCAACCTTATTCCACCCTTCTAGTTTTACTACGTCATCCTGCACTTGTTTTTCTAGAAAGTTGCCAGCTAACAATAAATTTCCATTAGCTTCACTTCGCGACATCGCATCCACAATCTCATAAATCCCCCTAACTTTAGTAATTCCTCCAAGATAGCAACAAGACTCACGATGTGAAAAATTAGCTGTATCGATTTTTATAAACTCTTCAACTTTAGGATAGTTATTAACATCAACCGTATTAGGGTTTATGTTTAGAAATTTATCGCGGATAAAGGGAGTAGCAGCCACAACAGCATCAACTCTCTTACATAAATAACTTTCGTAATAATGCGCAATTCTAGAAATTACTTTTGCAAAAAAAGGATGTAAATACGGTTTACTTAATATTTGAACTGGTAAATCTTCATGTGCATCAAAAACTACATTTTTACCTTTACGCTTTAAAAGTAACGCAACTAATAACAACTCAGGATCGTGCAGGTGGTATATAGCTGCGTCTAAGTCAACAGCAGCTTTATACACTTTGAAAACAGTATTAGTCATTCGGCTTAAGCGCTTACCACTCTTAAATCCAACATCAATAATCGAAACACCACTTTTTGACTCTAAGCCTTTTCCGTCAGCAACTATTAATGAAACATTGTAACCTTTAAAGGCAAGTGAACAGCACATTTTTATAAATATACGTGTATCATACCGAGTATGGGCTGAAGTCAAATGACATATTTTTATCTTTTCTTTCATAAAAAACCTGCTGATAAATCTCTTATCTAACGACAAAATCTTCATTATTAATTAAACATCTACATTGAGCACAAAAACATACCGTCGGCAATAAAAATAGAAACATACAATGTAAATTATAATTATAATTTAACTCTTAGTTATTTTGGTATATTCAGATGTCATCTTTTCAGAAAAAGCTTCATATGAATAGGTTTTCAAACAATGGTTTCTAAGATAGTTTTTATCAAACTTCATACATGTCACCTGTAACATTGCTTGAGTTAACTCTCCCTCAGAATTATTGTTTACCAAAACCCCTAACTTTGAGTTTGTAATAATTGACTCTGGACCGCCACACTTTGTCGAAATAGAAGGTAAACCAGCACTCATAGCTTCAATAATTACAACACCAAAAGTCTCAATTAAACTCGACAAAATGAAACAATCATGACTTCGATACAAATCCTTCAATTCAGAATGGCTAGCATAACCATACATTAAAACTTTACTTTCCAACTTGTGATCTAAAACATATTTGGTTAAAGCATTATATTCTGGTCCATCTCCAACGATTGTCAGTTGAAGATTCGGCTTAGCTGCCAGTGCAACTTTAAACTCTTTAATCAGTTGCAGTTGATTTTTTTTCTTATCTAAAAAGCCAACATTAATAAACTTAAATACATTATTATCACCTTTAGTTGAGGCAGCATTTTCGATAACGAATCTGTTTGTGTCGACAACATTAGGTATATACTTAAAATTCATATCAAAAATCGAATTAAGTAAAGCTGAAAACGGCTCACTTACTGCAAAATTAGCATCAGAAAAACTGTAAAACATTTTGTATTTTTTTACAGTTTCCTCACATACAAGTCCACGAGAAAATGCTGTCGAGTGTTCGGTTATCACATATGGAATAGAGTACTTTCTTTTCAGCTCATAAGCACTAGCACATACATCAGAATTATGCACATGTATAATATCTACTGAATTTTTCTTTATGAATGATTGATTCAACTTATGCAGAATCACATTTCTAACAAACTTATTAAACTTGTTTAAATATGGGATGGCAGGAAATAAAAAAATTTGCTCTTGAGACTCTCCAGATCTAACAAACCCAAATTTAAATGACTTTCTTTTCAGACATAATTTCATTGAAACTGGAATGACTGCAATCACAGTAACACTGTGTAATTTACTTAAAGCTTTTACCTGCTGCTTTACAAAAACAAAACTAGCTTCGCTATATGGGTTTGGGTAATTTGGTGTATTTATTACTACTCGCATAACTGCTACCTCCTAAAAACATTAACTATTTCGCTCGATAATGCTAAGAAATAATATAACATTATAAAAATAATTAGTTGCACTAGAGGAAAGTTATCAAACTCACCTTTTGGAGAGGCAAATAAAAAATAACCTATTACATTTGCCACTATTACAAGCTCCAAAAAACTAGATGAGCGTTTGTATCTTCTATCAACCAGATAAACTAAAAAACCGAGAAAGATGGGAAAAATAAACAACCCTAGCAAACCAAAGTTTAAGATTGCTTCTCCAGGCATTGTCGGTGGTAAAGCACCACCATAAATATCTCCAAAATAATTTTCCTTGATATACAAACTTGGAATGAAGGTGGCGGTATCATTTGAAAATAACTTTATTAACGATGAAAAAATGGATATGCCGTGCATAGGTGAATCACTAGCGTCATAGTATTTCTCCATAATAAAGTACTCAACTAAAACATTGGGGGTATTACCCTTATCAAACAAGTAAAATGTAAACAAATCAAAAAGCTTATCGGACTCCATTTCTAAGCCATTCAATGAAAAACTTGAATACACCCTGTACAAATAGAAGATAAAAAACACAAATAAAAACAAATAAAAATACTTCAAAAAGCGATAAAAATAAAAATCCTTACTCTTATAAAAAATAACAATTAAACATATATAATATGACAAAGTATTAGTTACCCTCCCTTTACTAAATAATATCAACGTTATTATAGTAAGGCATATAGATAACTTAATAAGACTAATACTCCCTTTTGAATACATATGAACATAAACGAAACCAGAAAACATGGAGAACATGTAAAAAAACGTTGTTCCACCATCAGAAAACTGTTCATTCCTAATAGAAATAGTTCGAATGTAATTAATAAGATCAAACCCTGAAACTGTATAGACATTCCATAAAAAGTTCAAAAAACCAATCATTAAAAGGATATCAACCAATAGATATGGAGGACAAAAGTTCACCTCAACTTTATCAGTCATTTTTAGTTCTTTAGATTTTAAAAAGAAGTAAACAAAAAATAATAAAACATAAAAAAACGTATTTGCAATATATATATATAATAAATTTTCACGTTCAAAAAATGGCAAATTGATTAAAAAATCAGACTGAACGTCAAAAAATAAAAAATATGCCTGTGTTATTATTAAAATTGGTAAATAAGATACTAAAAAAAATGAACCATTAGGTTCTTTAGCACTTTTAAGAATAATGCCAATTACGAGCAGAAGTGGAGAAATTACTATCAAGAATTGCAAATACATCTTTACATCCCCAAAGATTTTTCATACTGATACCAAAGTTTCGCGTACCAGAGCAATATAAAAAAAGAAATCGAACTTGACATCCAAGAAATCATATATAGTAATAGCTCGAAATCATCTTCCCCACTAACCCACAAAATCAAAAAAGGCAGAGTTCTTGATAAAAAATAAAAAAATTCAAAGAACATTGATTTTTTTTGCTCTCCTAGAACGATTGGGAAAAAGGAAAATTGAGAGCCAAAAAATGAAACAATAAGCCAGGGCGTCAATATTTTGATATATCTAGCACCTTCAGACCAAGTTTCATCGAAGAAAAAAGTGAAAATCTTATCTAAATTATACATTAAAAAAACAATAATTATACATAGAAAGCTCAACACAAATATAAAACCAAAAAGCTCTTTCAATACACTTTCTCTATTATTAATTTTCTTTGTAATATGGCGATACAACACAACCTGTATGGCTTTTGAAATTATCCCTAGAGGAGCTTGCACTATTTTATAGCCAAAAGCAAAAACACCTAATATATGACTACCATAAAAGAAAGGTATTAAAAGTATTAAAGAGTTTGTTGTGAGATTATTTAACAAGGCTTGAGGTGCTGAATACTTAGGGAAGTCAGAATATCTTTGCAAAACCTGCGCAACATAACCCTTTTTAAAAGAACTAGTTGTTACTTCACTTGAGTAAGCTAAAAAAAATGCTCCCGCTGAAAAGCCAGCAATCACACCATAAACCAAACCAAATTCTGAGATGGCAAAATACCCAAAACCTAGAGAAACAAAGCATTCTACTGAAGATTTTATAATTCTACCTAGAGATAGGACCCCATACCCTTGCTCTCGATTTAAGACCTTTTCCTTCAGGATGTAACTCATTGAAAAGTAAAGAGCTACAGGTATAAAAATTAATAAACCATCTCTAATAACCAAATATAAAACTGAAGAAATCAATACCATTACCACAAAAACGATAAATTTGAATTTTTGACAAAAATACAATATTGCACGTGCATGCCTTTCTTTTCCCACAGTTACAATTGCAACTTCATACCTTAGAAAAGCTACAGCTGACAATACCCCCACCCAAGCTAAAATTGTTGAATAAAAACCAAATTCAAGTGGAGTATACAAATTAGAGAGAATTGGTAATGCAAGAAAAGGGATTACCTGTGAAAAAAGTGACCCCAAGAAAATAAAAAGAACCCCTTTAGCCATTATTTTTCTTTATTATTCGAGCAGGAACACCACCTATTACAGTGTTATTTGAAAATGATTTAGTAACTACAGAATTGGCACCAACAATGCAACCTTTACCCAGTACAACCCCTTCCTTTATAAAAACATTATCGCCAATCCAACATTCATCACCAATAATTATATCCTTTTCAACATGAATAATATCACCAAGGGAGGTTCTTGTTGGTTTTGACATACTATGAGTTTTACTTTTAATATTTACGTTATAACCAATTGCGCACCCACACCCAATTTTTATTGTGCTTCTATCTCCAACCTGTAATTGAGCAGCATTTATGTACGTATATTCACCTATATATATATTATTTTTAGGGCCTGTGAGCCTGCAATCCACTCCCAAGACTACATTATCGTCAATATTTGGAAATTGACTTATTAGTTTCTTTTGTGACTCTCTTCTCGCCCAATTCATTATTTTAATAATAATTTGAGCGATCATGCTATTTACCATCATAAATACCCATGCATAGGTAAGCTAAACACTGATTTAGCCAATTTTTCTGCAACTGGAAAATCCCCTGCTTGATAACCTAACTTGCTAAATGCGGTTTGCTCGTGCATGCAGGTACCATAATAAATCATGGTGGGTATACCTTGCTCTTTATACTTTGCCATCTCTTCATCACGATTGGCAGATACAAGCGTATACTGTGCCCATGAGCTTGTATAACCCGTTGGTACTTGTGGGGTTTGATATCTATCTGACAGAGTCTTCTCGTAATTATCCGCCGCCCTATTGCGATTAATTAGCTCTACCGGGAACTCGGCTAGTTTTTCAAGCAATATCGCGGCTTGAATCGTATCAAGGCGCGAGTTCATACCAATGCGGATGTTATCGTATTTATCTTTACCCTTGCCGTGTACGCGGTATGATTTTAGTAACTCTGCATACTCATCATTATTAGTAAAAACAGCACCACCATCGCCATAACAACCCAAAGGCTTAGCTGGGAAGAAACTCGTAGTGGCTATATCGCCAAAGCTACCAGCTCGTTTGCCATCAATTTCACCACCAAACCCTTGCGCCGCGTCTTCAACTAGCTTTAAATTGTACTTATCTGCTATTTTTTGAATCTCGGGGTAATTTGCTGGTAAGCCAAATAAATCAACCGCAATAATCGCTTTTGGCGTTAATTTACCCTCAGCAATCGTCGCTTGGATACGCTTCTCTAAATCGACAGGGCAAATATTGAATGTTGCTTTGTCAGAATCAACAAATACAGGTGTTGCCCCTTCGTAAGCAATTACTTCTGCCGTTGCAAAAAAGGTAAAGGTTGGGCAAAAAACGGCATCCCCTTCTTTGATACCTAACACCATCATAGCGAGCGTTAAAGCATCTGTACCGTTTGCACAGGTAATGGCATGCTTAACACCCACATAGCTTGCAAGCTGGTCCTCAAGCTCGTGTACTTCTGGCCCCATTATATAATGGCCATGGTCTAACACTGTTTGTATACGCTTATCTATTTTAGTTTTTAAGTGCTGGTATTGCGCAGCTAAATCTATGAATTGCATTTATGAGTACTTCTAAAAATTATTGAATCGAAACAAAGCCGTTTTCTAATTTGTATTGCTCACCTGTGTGCTCACATGTAGCAATAGCATTTCCTTCGAGCGGCAAGTCTAACTGCTCACCATACTTGCTTATCCAGCCTATTTGTTTAGCAGGTACACCTACCATTAACGCGAAAGGCTTTACATCTTTATTAATAACAGCGCCAGCACCAACGAGAGAGTATTCACCTATTGTCACACCGCATACTATTGTGCAATTAGCGCCAAGTGTTGCACCTTGCTTAACAAGCGTATCGCGATATTCTGTTTTACGCTCTATAAATGAGCGCGGGTTATACACATTAGTAAACACCATACTAGGGCCGCAAAACACATCATCTTCTAGGTGCACATTATCGTAAACTGATACGTTATTTTGTATTTTTACGTTATGGCCAATGGTTACTTTATTACCGATAAACACATTTTGACCTAGCGAGCAGCCCTCACCAATTTCAGCACCACCACATACGTGAACAAAGTGCCAAACACGTGTGTTTTCACCAATTTTTGCGCCATCATCTACAATGGCACTATCGTGTACATGATAATTCATGGCTAAAGTACCTTTGAAAGTAAGGGGTGCGCTTTATCACTCGCAACTGCAATTGGCATTTCACGGATTTTTTCGACTGTTTCAATTGCCACACGATTCTCATCAACACCAAAGCCGTTACCTGCCAAAATATTTTGGTAACTTTGAGTGTGTAGGTCTGTAAAGCCACCCGAAAACTCAAGCTCTTCTGTGTTAGTGCCGTCATTTATCGTAATACTACGGTAAGTTAGTTTTTCACCCTTTACAGCGTTTTCAGGTAAGTTATTTGCGTCAATTGACAAGAACCATTTTACGCGAGCACGTTCATATTCAAGGTAACCACTTGAAGTTTTTTCGTCTCTAAAATGAACTTCGTTATGCTTTAACTCACCAAAAATAAAATGCAGCATGTCATAAAAGTGAACACCAATATTGGTCGCTACACCACCCGATTTATGGTCAAATCCTTTCCAAGATTTCATATACCATTTACCACGTGAAGTCATATACGTTAGATCGACATCAAAAACAGTGCCTGCAGGCGCAGCAGCAACCTTTTCTTTTAAGGCGATAATTGATGGGTGCAAGCGTAATTGCAAAATTGAATTCACTTTAGCACCATATTTTTGTTCGTATTCTTTTAAAATATCCATATCTTCAGAATGCAGAACCAATGGTTTTTCGCATATGACATCAATACCATTTTTTAATGCGTACTTCATATGAGGCGCGTGCAAGTAATTAGGGCTACAAATAGAAATGTAGTCAATCTTATTTCCTTGCATTGCTTGGTCTTCAACGTATGCGGTAAAGTCTTCAAACTCTGTAAAAAACTCCGCTTCAGGAAAGTGGCTATCCATAATACCCACAGAATCGTTGATATCCATTGCAACCAATAAGTTATGACCAGTTTCTTTAATTGCTTTTAAATGACGGGGTGCGATATAACCTGAGGCACCAATAAGAGCAAAGTTTTTCATATTATTTTAATTCCTTTATAGTCTGATATCGGCTTCATGTGGTTTTAGAACGTGCTTTACATCATATAAAACGTGGTTCTCTTTACCTAATGCACGTAAGTTTGCTTCACCCATTTCTTTTAACTCTGAGTGGTCAACAGCTAATACAACACCATCATATTTGCCTTTCTCTAGCGTGGTAATTAACTCCACACCATACTCATGCTTCACTTCAGCCGGGTTTGCCCAACCATCATATACATCTACCGACATATTAAAATCTTGAAGCTCTTTAACAATATCAATAATTTTTGTATTACGTACATCTGGGCAATCACCTTTAAAGGTAAAGCCTAAAATAAGCACTTTTGCTTCATCGATATGAATTTTTTTGCTCGCTAACTTTTTAACTAATTGGGTGGCAACATACTCCCCCATACCATCGTTAATACGACGGCCCGCTAAAATAACCTCGGGGCGATAACCCACTTCTTGTGCTTTATGAGTAAGATAATAAGGGTCAACACTAATGCAATGCCCACCAACAAGCCCAGGTTTAAATTTTAGAAAGTTCCATTTAGTTCCCGCCGCATTTAACACTTCTTCTGTATCAATACCTAAGCGATTAAAGATTTTTGCAAATTCATTAATAATTGCAATATTTAAATCACGCTGCGTGTTCTCAATGACCTTAGCAGCTTCTGCGACCTTGAGTGAGCTCGCTAAGTGAGTACCAGCAGTAATGATAGAGCCATATAGTTTATTTACAAACTCACCAACTTCTGGGTTTGAGCCAGACGTAATTTTCATTATTTTAGTTAGCGTGTTTACTTTATCACCAGGATTAATTCGTTCAGGTGAGTAACCTGCAAAAAAGTCTTCATTAAATTTTAAGCCTGATACTTTTTCGATGATTGGTAAACACACTTCCTCTGTTGCTCCGGGATAAACGGTTGATTCGTATATAACGACATCACCCTTTTTAACAAACTCCCCCAGTAATTCAGATGCTTTACGAAGTGGTGTTAAGTCAGGCGCATTGCTTTCATCGATAGGCGTTGGCACTGTTACAATATAAACGTTGCATTCAGCTAAATTTTGCTTATTACACGAAAACGTTAAATGCTTAACATCTGCAAGCTCTGTATCACTAACTTCAAGCGTTGAGTCATGCCCTTTTTCTAGCTCATCGACTCGTTTTTGGTTAATATCAAAACCCAGTACAGGGTACTTTTTACCAAACTCGACTGCTAATGGGAGACCTACGTAACCCAAGCCTATTATGCCAATCTTTAGATCCGTTAATGAATCGCGCATTTTAATACTCTCTTAAATTTAAAAAATACTTATACTGCCAAAACACAAAACCACCTTTCACTAAACATGAACAGATAATTCATTATCACAACTCAAAAGCAGAGCAGCTTTACTCCAAATAAAACAATTTAACTGCTTAATTACCACCCGATTTATATTCGTAATTGTAATAACCATAGTAACCATATGCATTGCTTGCTTTACGTAATACGCCATTGAATACCACGCCTTTTACATCAATGCCATTTTGCTCAAAGCGGTTACGGGTAAGCTCTATTTCACGCGCATGGTTTTGGCCAAAACGTGTTACTAGCAATGTTGTACCGGTGTGGGCACTGACTATAGCTGGGTCTGTTACCGCTAAAATAGGCGGTGTATCAATTATTACAATGTCGTACTTGCTTTTTATTTCTTCGACTAGCTTACTGAAGTTGCTGTGCATTAGTAGCTCAGAGGGGTTTGGTGGTATTTGGCCCCGTGTAATTACGTCGAGGTCTTGCACTTGCGAGTGCTTTGTTACTTGCTCTAGATTTAAACGGCCCGATAGGTAATCACTTAGGCCATCGTCCCACTGCATACCAAACTGGGTTTGCAGGTAACCTTTACGCATATCGGCATCGATAATAAGTACCTTTTTACCACTTTGTGCTAACACCGTTGCAAGGTTGACCGATATAAACGACTTACCCACACCCGGGCTTGGGCCCGAAATAGCAATCAGGTTGTTTTTAGACTCCATCATCGCAAAGTGCAAGCTGGTACGAAGGCTACGCAACGCCTCTATTGATAAGTCAGCTGGGTTATCAACCGCCAGTATGGTTTTAGGTTTGTTACGGCCTTTTTTAGCTTTGCTAAAACCAGTTAGTTTATCTTGGTAGTCTGAGTACGGTACGCTTGCGTAAACTGGCAGACCTAGTGCTTCAATTTCGTTAGGGTCTTCGACCCCTTTATGTATCGCTTTTTGTATTAATACAATAGCTACAGCTAGCATGCCACCCAGCATGGTTGCCATAACAACAATCAGTGCTTTTTTGGGCTTAACCGGTTTTGAGGTATTTACCTCGGCATGGTCAATTACACGTACATTACCCACAGTGCCTGCACGAACAATATCGAGCTCTTGCGTTTTACTTAAAAGCAATGTGTAAATTTGGTTGCTTACCTCAACATCGCGCTTTAAACGCAGTAGCTCTTGTTGAGTTTCGGGTAGGTTGCCAACCTCGCCCACTAGGTTTTGCTTTTGTTTTTCGACCGCTTCTATTTGTTCAAGCACCCCTTGGTAGGTTGGGTGGCTGTCTTTAAATTTACGGCTTAGCTCTAAGCGCTTTAGCTCAAGCTCTTGTAATTTAGTTTCAAGCTCTACCACTTGCTCTAGTACGCCTTGCGTTTCGAGTGTAATGTTGATTGATTGGCGTTGAATTTGGTAGTCGTTAAAGCGCTGCTCGGCGTATTCCAGCTGCTTTTTAACCTCGGGTAACTGTACCTCTAAAAACTCGAGTGACTTTTGTGCCTCGGCACTATTGCGCTCTACATTGCGGCGTACATAAATAGCGGCCACTTTATCGAGCACTTTTTCGGCGTAGCCTGCATTTTCGCTTTGTAAGCTTAAATTAATAATACCCGAGTCTTTACCTTTTTCGCTTGCACCAATTGCAGCTTGTAAATCTAAAATAGTATTTAAACGATCTTGACGTAAAAGCGTAAACTCGGTGCCAGGGCGCGCAATTAAACTGCGAATTGTTACGTTAAATTTGCCATTTGTTAGCTCTTCGCCCACTTTACCTTCTAAAATAACGTCGCCGTCACCATTTAAAAGTGTAAATTGTTTATTATTGCCAGTGCCTTCACCAGCAACTAAGGTAAAACCTGTACCGATTGCTGAACGCGGTACGTCAAACCTAAATACGTTTATGCTCTCGCCACCCCATGCATAGCTGCTTGCCCCAAAACTAGGCTCCGCTAGGTCACCATTTTCTACTGGAGTAAACTTACGAAACGCTCTGTTACCAATTACAGGAAACAGCTTTGGTTCAGCGATAATATCGAGATTTAACGTGTCGACGGCTTCGCCAATGACAGAGCGTGATTTTAGTAACTCTATTTCGGTTACCGCGGCCGAGGTACTTTCGAACATACCGGCCATGTCATCAAAGCCAGGTACCGATGCGCCACCGTCTTCAACTTGTATCATGGCTGTTGCTTGGTAAACCGGAGTAGAAAAAACCGCGTAAAACACACCTACAGCCATGAAGGCTGCCGTAATTGCCGCTATAAAGTATTTGCGGTCAATTAATGCACCTAATAACGCCATTAAATCGATTTCTTGGCTTGCTTGTTCTTGTTGGGTTCTATTTTGTTTATTTGCTGCTAATGCAGTGGGCTGAGCATTCATGTACTAGCCTTTCCTTATAAATACTTTTGCCAAGCGCTACACGCGCTATCGATTAATTCGTAAACATGCTTAAAAGCCTCTTGGCTTTGACGGTAAGGATCGGGTATTTCTTTATCGCCTACCCACTTACCAAGCAAAAATGTTTTACCGCGAGCCTGTGGGTAACGCGCACACAAGTCATTTATGTGGCGCTGCTCCATCACGAGTATTACGCTATTATTTGCAACAAGGTTTGAGGTAATTTGCCTCCCCTGATGCGCGCTCATATCAATATTATGCTCGTTTGCAATTAACTGAGCTTGGGCATCGGCGGGTTTTCCTTCAAGGGCTGTTAACCCCGCCGACGATACAGTTACATTTTTACCTTGCAGTTTGCTTTTTAATACATATTCGGCGGTTGGGCTGCGGCATATATTACCGGCACACACAACTAATACAGAATCAAACATACCATTTAACCCTTAGTTTGTGTTTGCTACGTCGTTTACTGCATCTACCGTACTAACAGAAGGCAGTAGTAAGCTTATTACACGGTTCCAACGGGCAAGCGGTGCACTTGTTACATATACAATATCGTGAGGTTGTAACTTAAACTGCTCGGCCAATACTAAAGCTGCCACATTTTTAGCATGCAGTTGATATACATCGGCAATTACACCGTCGGTTTCTAAATTGCGTTTACGTAGTACAAAAACACCGTTAGCATCTGCCGTGTTTTCGTTTAAACCACCCGCATCACTTAATGCTTGCGCTAAATTTAAACCATAACGATTAACACCCACTGTACCAGCGCGCTTAACATCGCCTAATACAAACACTTTTTGCATATCGTTACGGTTTACGTGGACAATATCGCCATGTTTTAACAAACGATTTTGTGAAATATCACCTTTAGCGTAAAAGTCATCTAATTTAATAACTTCGGTTTTATCACCGCGTGTAAATGTCACTGTTCGCCAATCGGCAGATTCAGTTAAACCACCGGCTTGGTTTAATGCATCAATTAATGTAAGTGGAATTTCGGTTACTGGTAGTACGCCTGGTTTATTTACCTCGCCCGTGACATAGGCTTTTTGGCTTCTAAAACCAACTATCTTAATATCGACCTGTGGGTCTTCGATAACGCGGCTTAAGCGCTTAACAAGTTCTGCGTGTACTTCTTGTACTGTTCTGCCAGCCGCTTGAATATTTGGTGCATATGCATACGTAATTGTGCCATCGGCTTGAACACGAAAGCCATCAAATTCGGCAGTACGCTGAACAGCCGCTGGTATTGTAAGCTCTGGGTGATCCCATACACCTATCGTTAGTACATCACCAACGCCTAATCGGTATTGGTAGTCAGAGGTATCAACACCGTCTAAGCTTGTTGGTTTAGTATGTGTAACTTGAGATTGTTTTTGCTGATTAATTAAAGAAGAGTCGATGATTTGAATATTGACTTTATCGAGCTCCTTCTCAAGGTTATCTACTTTTTCACCCGATTCGATTCCTTCAAAATGGCTACCGGGGATGATTGTACAGCCAGTCATTGCTAGTAACGCAAATGACGTCACAATTGTTTTACAGCTAAGCGCCATTGTTATTTCCCAAATAATTTTTTAAAACGTCCAGTTTAAATAAACCCACAACTGTTTATTTTTTTGCTGCCTAATTAAAGCATGGCAACCATTGGTTCGCAAGACTGAGTGTTTAGTAAACGCTCACTTGTGACAGTTTTTTGCAAAATAGTTAATGAATGCATCGAGGTTCTTTAGTACCGATTGCTTTTTCTTTATGTTTAGTGTTTTCGCGCGAAATAAATTTCACGCCTACAAAATACACGCACCATACACGTGGGAGGTGTTTTAACGCCGAAAAGGCGAACCCATTCAGCGGTATTAAACAACCTTCACGGTTTAGCTCGTATCTCGCTTCTCGTAACTCGTTACTTATAACCCCTTTCACAGCTAAAGCAGTTCCTACAAGTGATATTCATACACCGTTGGGGGGTTTTAACGCCGAATTACATTTGACCTTTCGCGCGAAATAAATTTCATGCCTACAAAAGACACGCACTACACACGTGGGAGGTGTTTTAACACCGAAAGAGCAAACCTTTTCAGCGACATTAAACAACCAGCTCAATTTAGCTCGTATCTCGCTTCTCGTAACTCGTTACTTATAATCCCTTCACAGCTAAAGCAG
>MDTG01320404.1_pt1 | contig 24159 bp, 24 predicted proteins | sample 811421 | NCBI WGS metagenome assembly MDTG01 (sample SAMN05326645, study PRJNA326480) | marine metagenome | isolation source: seawater | place: Pacific Ocean: South East | collected 2011
AGTAAAACACCACCAATAATCAAAGGCATCTTTGACTTTTTATCAGCGTCACCCTCAGTCGCTTGAGAAGTCTCTCCAGTGACTTGAGATTCATCTTCATACAAATAATCTTGAGAGGGGATTCCGACATCTCCATAGTATTCTTCATCTACAAAGAACTGTTCTTGAGGAATTTCTTGCTCACCGTAGTATGGTTCATCTATAAAGACTTGCTCTTGTGGAATTTCTTGATCCATAGCTTGCCCTTGATCCGTAGCTTGCCCTTGCCCTGTAGTTATTCCGGGGAAAAATGGACCTGTAACCATTCCACCCGGAACTTGAGCAGGTCTTGATGGAGAAGTTACACTGAGTCCCGGCATGAAGCTAGGGAACTTTGTATTTGTAGGTAGAGGGAATCTACCAGCAGGAAACTTCATACCTCCTGGTACAAATGTTGACGCTTGGGTTGGTATCCGCAAACCATCACTTGGGGATACCACATTTGGTGTGATCTGTGGAGTTTGCCTTACTTGTGAAGCAACCACACTTGCTCGTGTAAGTAGCCATGTATTCAAAAAGGTTTGTGTATGTACGTCAAATGAATGTCGATCTATATTTGATGACCGTAACATAAAGTCTACAAGGAAAAGTGCCGACAAGAAATCTTGAATCCGAGTCTCTACACATTTCGAACCTCTTTTTGACCGCAAACCTTTCACTGTTAGCTTGTAACTCATGGATGGTGCATTTAAGAATCGAGCAACTTGAGTAATGTCGGCATTTTGTAATTGCGCGCGAATAACTCTGAAAATGATGTTACCTGTACCTAAATCTTGAGGGTATCGAGGTAAAACGTCATTTAAGTTGTTAAATAAACCAAGAGTAAAGTTTTGGTTAGGTGTAGAATTCAACGCTGCATTTTTAATGTTTGCTGAATTGATTTTTGCTGAATACGGATTAGATGGGAGGAATCGTGACTTTACCAAAGCATTATATGAAGCTGCAATTAGAAAGTCACCTTCTTCAAGAGCAGAACCATTAGGTTTTATGCTATAGTGGCAACTTGTCTGAGGATTTGCACCCTTTGTAGGTGGCTTGTAGCAAGATGCCCAAACAGATTCAATTTGTCTTTTAAGAGTTGCTTTTTCATTTGCAGAAAGTTCATTGAATGTGATTGCTCGACTTGATTGGCTTGCAGGTGAAGTGCCTAACCCTGCGTAATTTGAACTTCCAGAAGCACCTCCTGTCGAAACACTTTGCACACTAAATCTTACAGTTAAATCAGCAGGTCTAGCTTGGACAACCCTTACACTAGATTGCTCCATACAACAATCCATGTAATACTTGAATAACTTACCAAGTAAGACTTTGCGTTGTGCGTAAATTGCATCTACAAGAGATTGTGCAGTTCGAGCAGCTGCGAGAATCACTCTTTTTTGTGTAGCGTTTGCTCGACTATACTCACTCGAATACAAAGTATGTACTAAAGTAGAAATAGTTCTGTTTTCCATATTACGAAAGTTTAGTCCCAAAGCTGTATTTCCAGGACCGTTTGTAACACTTGATAAACTAATAATGTCCAAAAGATTAACAAACTTACGATCAGAAGAACCACCTTTGGGCAATTCAATAAGAGGACTAATCCTCTTGAAAGAACTAAAGATCAAGCTACTTTTAAAGACATTAGTATTATCATCAAATGCAGGGAAGTAACTAAACTCATTGTTAATTACTGCATTTGTATCTCGATTTAAGCGAACTGTGGAAAGGGGGCTACAACCCCATTGTTCTCTTTTTACAATGACTGCTGTCTTTGCCATTCTTACACCTGCGGCTTTCTTAATGAAAGATTTTAAATCTCTTGGAATGAGACTTATCTTATCTTAAGCTATCAGCAGACTGCAAAAAATAATTTAGTCCTCATCAAAAGACAAATTCTCAATTTGCTCCCAAATGTCATAAGGTAACCATTTAGGATGCTTCATTACTGTAGTGTTGTAAGACTTTGCTGCCCAAATGTTTTGTGCTGTTTTCACCCCTATAGGCAAATGAACAGGGTTAATAAGGAGTCTTTCTTCAAAATGTATGTCAAGGTTCTGTAAAGCCCCTTTGATAGATTGGTCCATACTTCGATTTCCTTTTGAAAAACCGGAACTCATGTGAGTCAAAAGCTCCTTTGTGAACACTCTACCACTACCCATACCCCAATTCTCTAAATTGTGTCCTTGAGCATAACCCTCAAAATGCCCAAAGGTTTGTTGGTCTGTATCATAGAAACAAAAAGGTTTGATTGCGGACCAAAAACCATTAAACTTTGCAACTTCTATTAGTTCTCCAATAGTTTCGGGGTGGAAAAAGTCGTCAGAATCTATCCATAATAGAAAATCCACGTCGGTAACTTTTGCATAATCCAAGATTGCATTTTTTTTATTTCCTAAATCGTTAGACATGTAAGACATTGTAACTTTTGGGTCTTTATGTCGACTAAGACTTTTTAGATCTTCTTTCTCTCCAACAAAAACTGCTTTTACATCGAAACCTTTCCACACTAAACTTGGGATTAAATACTTACTCATGTACTCGAAAAATATACATGTTAGATTAAATCTTTTGTGGATAGGTACACCTATTAAGACAGAATGTCTTGTCTCTGAAAATTTAAGCGTACCTTTTCCAGGGTCTAAGAAATATACTTCTTTGTAGCTATTGGAAATTAAATGATTACTTTCGTAGCCAAATGCATGGTGTGCAAGCTCCACATACTTGAGATTTGCATGAGGTAGAATCTCACCTTGTTTTGTAAATACTGCGACACACTCAAAGTGAGAAATAATCTCGCCTTTTCGTCTTAGCTCAATGATATTCTGACCCTCTGTGTCACAAAGGTATGCTGAACAATCTTCTAAACTTAAATCTTTTGGTGCGATATTCGGAATAAGATCGTCAAGTTCGATTATTTGACTGATTTCATAGTCTTTAGAAAAATGGGAATGTAGGTCTGCGTACCAATACTTGGAAAATGACATTCTTAGTTTAACTTCCATATTGTATGTAAAAAAAAAAAGTGCTAGGAGTGTATAGCTCTAACTTGAAAACTTTAAACCAAACTTGCGGAGAAAGATATAATAAATGCTTCATATAATCCAAACAAGGTATAGTGTATATCATCCTTACCCAAAAAAAATGCCTAAAAGTGCAGACTTTTGGAATAATGTAGGTGTCACTGAAGAAGACTTTGAGCAAGGTGAACATATTGTAAACAAAAAAGGCTCTGAATTCCTATATTCAGACGGTAGAATGGCTCACAAGTTCCATTGTTTTAAGTACTTAACATTGCCTACTGTACAAGCGGCAATGGATAAAGTGGAGAATGCAGAGTGGTGGATATATGTGTCACCATCTCAGTATTTCCCAGCAAAGCACCTAAATGATTTAGTAGAAATAACAAAAAGTGACGAACGCATTAAAATAATTGAGTTTGACTTTTTAGATGGAAAGTACCTCCACTTTGGCGATCATGCTCAGAAAGAGTTAGCTGCTCGAAATCTAACAACAAGATTCTCCACCACTCGTATAGATGACGACGATGGTTTTTACTCTGACTTACTATATGAAGTGGAAACTACAGCACTAGGAGTAGAAGAACCTTTTGTCTATGTAAGTACTTGGGGAGTGAAATGTGAGGTTTTGCCCGATGGATCTTTGAAAGAAGGTCCTCTATGGGAACACCAAAATGGAAAAAGTCAGCATGCTGTGGGTCTTGTTGCTGTCGATGAACATGTGATGCGTCTTGGAAATCATGGCCAAATTCAAAACAAGTGGCCAAACTTAAAAATAATCCGTAATCGAAAGAAAAGAAAAGCGTTCTTCTTATCTTGTCACGTATTATACACTTGTTCTAGTCGAACACTGTGAACGCACATTCCGCAAAAGACCTAAATGTTTCGTGTAACCTACTGTGTCATGTGCTGAAAACTCTACTTCGTAAAGTCTATCTTTTAACTTTGAAATTGTGTAGTCTTGTGTGGAAGATAATAACCTTGCGTTATCTTCAATTACTTTCGATACACCCTCTATTTGTGCAGGAAACTGTGTACTCGTAATAGAGTTTTCCACTTGACGATAAACATAAGTAAATACATCGCAAAACACAGACTTACACGCTAACTCCATTTGACTGTACAAACTAAAGTCGACTGCTCCAGTAAGTCCTAAGACACGCATACCACCTACCCTATGAATTGCCCTCGATCTAAAAATACGTAAAGGGTGATAGAACATTCCATTCAAGAGTCTCATTTCACGAGTTGCACTTTCACACACCCAACCGTCTGTCAAAGCTCCTTCTTTTAAAACTTTGTATTTACTATATGCAATATCAGCATCGCAACGATTGAGTCTATATATAAGGTGATCTATTGCATTTGGAAGTAAATAATCATCTGCATCTAACTGAGCTATAAACTCACCTCTGCAAAGCTCAATTGCTTTTTTGAAAGACTTCTCTGCTCCTAAATGAGTATCGTTATTGTAAATCCTCAACGTAGCAGCTAAACTCTTAGGCAACTTTGCTTTTATTTTGTGAATGTCACAATCAGAGTCGTTCACAATCACGATTTCAAACCTATAAGTTGTACTGTCTTGCACTGAAAGTAAACAAGTTTCCAAGTATTCGAGCTTCTTGTAGTTCGTAACAAACACTGAAATATAAGGAATTTCACCGGGTTTATTTTCATTTCTATTATATACAGGGACAAGATCTGACAAAAGAAGATTTCTTTTCTCTAAGTGGACAGACCTTGGGGTTTGAAATTCATCTACATGACATTCAATGTGAGAAGATAACACATTTTTTTGTATGTGAAAGTACACTCCTTTTTTATACGCTCGATATGCCCATTCATTATCTTCACCTCCCCAAAACTGAAATTGTTCATTGAACTCGCCTACTTTATCGAAAAGAGATTTATGAAATCCTAAGTTCCCTCCGGAACATAATCTCCAACATGCATTTGAAGACTCGTAATCTTTTGAGTTTTCAATCCGTTTTAATCTCCAATCTTTTCCTTTTAACTTTAGATTCAAAGACTCTAGGGATTTCTCTCTGAAATCGCTTGGAGCTACTTGGTCGTTTACGAAGTACGAGTCTCTTAACCCTATACTGACTACATTTTTGCTTTTTGAAATTATATCTAAGTGTGCTTTAAGAAATCCAGGCACAACCGCAAGGTCACAATCTAGTATAATGATGTGGTCAAATCGTGAATTAAGTATCCCTAAATTTCGTGCTGCAGATACCCTATATCCCTCGTCTGCTTGGAATAGATACTTTATACTTAGTGTGCCATAAAACTCAATAAGGTTAGGTCTATATTCTATAGGGCTGCCATCGTCTACAATGATAATCTCAACTTTAGATAAATCATAACTTAGTCGAGTGATAGAGTAGAGTGTTTGAAGAACGGTACGGGGTCTTTTAAAGTAAGGAATGATTATAGAAACGCAAGGCATTTCTGTTTCTGTACATGCTCTTAAATTGTTACTTGATAGCCAAGAAGTTGAATTTGCAATGCCCTTTAAAGACGTAAATGTTTCCATATTAATTCTTTAAATGTTGCAGCTCTTGTATAATGGGCTTAGGTAACCATGAGACTCTAACATGATCTACACTTATATCCGCTAAAGAGTATTTGTCAAATCCCCATATATTCTCATTCGTTTTTACACCTATAAACAACTCACTATTTTCACTTTCTATGTAAGGTATAAGCCGACTTTCTTTCGGTACATTAAATGTTTGCAAACACTCACGTATATGGAAATCCATACTTTTATTTAAAGGAGGAAAAGGGTTTTTATCTAGGGCAAGCATTATCTTTTTTGTAAAGACTCTCCCACTACCCAATCCCCAACCATGAAGTTCTTTTTTTTCTCCATACCCTGTAAACACACCAGCTTTCATTGTGTTTATATCTAAAAAGCAACACCCTTGCACAGAAGACCAAAAAGAATTCGCCCTTGCTTTATCTATAAGCATGTCTAATGTTGTAGCATTGAAAAAATCATCACTGTCAATATAGGTCAAATAATCAAAGTCTGCTTCTTTTGAAAAGTCCAACAGTATGTTTTTTTTATCCCCAAGTATATTCTCATGGTTCAAAAAAACAATATTTCCAAACAACATGTAAGGTCGAACGACATTGAATTCTTCTTCGCCACCTGCAATGACTAAAGTTGTATCATATCCTTTTTCCTCCAAGTTAGGAATAAAGTATAAGCTCATATATTTTAGCCAAACATCAAGCAAAGCAAACCTTTTGAATACAGGTGTACATATCGCAAGGGTTTCTTTAGAGCCTTTTGACTTTACTGTACATTGTCCGTAACTAGGTTCTACTGTATGTAGGCAGTTCCCTACTTGAAAAAAGTGTCCCCTTTTTATTGAGCTAATCATCTTTTCATTATCAAGTGAATTGCTCGTGCTTATGTTTTGAAACACTGCTATGCTGCAAACAAACACATCTTTTCTTGAGGTGTCACCTTCTTTTATGGACATATATATATTTTCTTCAGGAGAAGAATCTACAAGATTCAACACAAAGTTTTTGTGTCGTTTGACTTTTATGTCTGTGTACTTTTCTTTGATTTGTGTAATAGTTTCAAAAATGGAACTTTTTAAAAGAATCAAAGATCTCAGATTTTCTTCTTGCAAACAGAAAGACTCTCCAAACTGATTAGCGAGATCGTGGATAAAAAAGTCTATTGCAGTTTCTTGAGACATATTACAACTCTCCCTTGTTTATGCCACTAATTTGATGTAAAGCATTTAGACAACAATTTAGTATTATAGTCAAGAAAAAAAAGTATCACCTAAATAACTGGAGAAAGAGAAGTCTCGCATGGTGAAAAGTGTACAAGGGTCAATGAACTTTAGCATACTAGACTCAATGTTTGTAGATGTAAAAAAGTCTACTATACGTGAATCAGAAATTACTCTAGAAATCGAACATTCTACTACAAGAAGTGCTTACGTAAAACTGTGGAAAGGTAATCTAAATGGAGATACTTTACACCTTTCGTTTGACTTTGAAACAAACAGTAAGATTGACACAGAAAAAACCGAAGCATATATAGAAGTTAAGTGCTTAGAAAGTTTAGATACTCCAAAAATCTATCTTATCGACTTTTCACAAAAAACAATTTCTTTTAGTGTAACCCCAACAACAACTTGGGAAAATACTGAAATATCTCTGTACTTCACACATATATTTCCTCCTTTAAAAGATACACGTAGAACATTTTCTATGAGGAATATAAATCTAAAACGCAACCAACCTTTGACCTTTTGTTCACACACGTTTGAAAATGTGAATCTGGACACAGGAACTAGCTTTAGAACTAAAGCCCTAGACGATGTACTCTTAACACCGGGGAACTATACTCTACAGTTTGACCTTGAACATTCCGAAGATATCTATAAACTAGGTGTCGTCTTTACTTCTAAAAAAAATATAGGACACACAGTGTCCATACCTTTACTTTTGGAACAAAGCGTAGAGTTTGAAATTCTAAAATCTGAACATTTCACAGTTAAAGTTTACGCTCTATCCGAAAAAAAGACAAAAGTTTCCCTACCTAAACTGTCGATTTACACAGATAGAGAAGATTGTACTGTTCAAGAACGACCTAAAATGTGTGTTGTTATCCCATCATTCAATTGTGCAGAGTACATAGAAAGATCTGTATCTTCTTTGTTAAGTCAAACTTTTGTACCTCATGCAATTTACGTTATTGACGATAAGTCGTCAGACAATACACAAACTGTGGTAACAAGATTGAAGAAACGATCTCAAGAGAAAGATGTTTTGCTTGAGAGCATACGTTTAGAAGCTAATTCCGGACCCTACGTAGCAAAGAATATGGTGATTTATAGTCAACTTAATAACTTTGATTACTTTGCTCTACAAGACGCTGATGATTACTCTAAAAACACAAGACTAGAAAAACAGCTAGACTCTATACTCGAAAAGCCTCAACAACTCGTGAGCTACACGTTCATGCAAAGAATGTCGGGGGATAAATTAATAAAAAATAGAGGACTTGACGCAAGGAGGTCTTACGCTACAGGGTTGTTCAAAAAAGACTACTTCAAGAAAGTCGGATTTTTTGAAGCAGCGAAATTTGGTGCTGACGATGAGATGTTCAATCGTGCTTGCTTAACTCACTCTAAGAACCATGCAGTCGTGCTGAATGAAGTCTTGTACTTTGCAGAATATAGAGAGGGTAGTTTAACAAACGGTCAAGAAAAGGTAAGTGTTGATAAAAGTTCAGACTTTTTGTCTGGACTAAGAAAAGAATACGCACAGTCGTTTGGTAAAAGATACAACGACAAAGCAAGAAATGATAGTTACAAAACTAATCCCTTTTACACACACACAACAACACCAAAAGAGTTGGCTTCATTTTCCCAAATTACATTAAATATGGCTTCATACCCCCCTCGATTTGAATCTCTTACTAAAGTTCTTAAGAACATATATGGATTTGTAGAGGATGTTGGTGGAGTAATCAATGTATGTTTAAATAATGTCAATTCTGTACCTCGCATGATGAAAGACTTTGAGCCTTTAAAGAGTATCAATTTCTTTTTCCCTGAAAGGGATGTGAAAGATAATGGGAAGTTCATTAATGTAAGACAAGGAATTAATCTTTGGCTAGACGATGATATTGAATATACACCCTCATATCTCACACACATGATGTATAAGTTAATCACGACTCCATCGAATACTGCAATATGTGTACATGGGTCTAACGATGGATCAGCTTACAGCATAGATAGGAGAGTAAGACACTTTAGAGCATACTACCCCAACACAATAGATTGTGAAATTGCAGGAACAGGTACAATTGCTATGTTAATAACAGAGCCTTTTATCTTGAAAAGATTAAAAGAAATAGCCAATCATAAAGTTACTGGAATGGTGGACTTGTTATTTGCTCTTGAGTGTCATAAGCTCGGAGTTAAAATATTGAATGTAGACAAGAACTTCAGTTTGCAACCAATGGAACAACCTCAAGAGTCAACAAACTTGTTTTCTGAAAACAAGAGCAGAAAAGAGCAGATGGACTCATATATAACAACAATAAGAAGATTGAAATCTTTATAAAGAAAGGGCTTGTATCTTATGAATGTTGTAGCTATGGGAACGTGCCGAATTACTGCATGGAGTGATCTTTTGTTTGCGAAAACTCAAGTATCAAACGTAGATCCGAATAGAACTGAAAAGTTTACTGTTTTTTCATCGAGAACATCAAATGTGAACATTTACCCAAATCCCACTGGGTATTGCACTTCCCCACCTGAATTTTTAGATTTACTGAATGTTCTTCATAGAAGTACTCCTTGTATAGATAAAAATAAACACTCTACAGTATTTCCAGAAATTCATAAGTACCTACCTCCAAACGAAATCTTGACAAACATCTCCTATGACATGCTACTATTGGAAATCTGTAGCCGACGCTTTTTAAAAGCACCTGACACATTTAAAGAAGCGTTCTCTTGGCAAGGGAGTACGATTCCATATAAGATTATGGATTCGAGCTTCAAAAACAGTTTTGACTTTGGCTCATTAGATAGCCTAAATCGGTCGAATACATTTTTAAGTGACGAAGAAGTAGAATACTATCTCAGCGAAATTATGTCCATAGCTCAAATACCTCCTTCAAAAGTACACATACTAGGCAACTATGTATTCAATCACCCACTAGAAAATGGGGCTATACTCCCACCCTCTGTCGAGTATTCTCGCAAGAAAATGAATAATGCCTTATCTGCAGCATCACATAAGCTCGGTTTTACATATCACGACTTTTCAAAAGTTTTGAGTCTTGAAAAAGACGCTTCTGGTCTTTTAGATACCTTTCACTTGTCTCCGAAAGGAATCGAATCACTTTCAACTCATTTCTCCAATCTATTTTAATCTTAAGTAGGTCACATGAACTTTTTATTCACAACAAATTTTAGCGTTATTTTCAGACTCAATCCTTTACCCAAGTATGGAACTGTTCGAAAAATAGCAAAAGAGCATGGATTATCTATTGATGATAATGAAAAACTAGCACCTTTATTTTTAGACTATATGTTTTCTGAAGAAAGAATGGGGTATAAGTTTTTAAGTTTCGAGCATCTTACACTACCCTCTGTTGTACAAAGCCTTACTCCTTTTCCACATTCAAAATGGGTAATCTACATATCTAAAGAAATGCCTTTGAACTATCAAGAGCGACTTTACTCTCTTACAAATCCTTATCCTCAAATAGAGGTCACACTTCTTCATAAGCCAGTCCACGATAGACCAATACATTGGAAAAGTGAAATTGAAAAAATAACATCTAACAATGAGAGATTTTGTACAATCCGTTGCGATGATGACGACAAGTTGCCTGAAAATCTAACCTCGAACATATACGATACAGCAAAAACAAAATCGCAACCTTTCATCTACTCAAGTGATAAAGGGTATGCTTGCTATATGAAACCTAGTGGAGAAGTTGTATTAGGTAAAAGACTTACAATAGGAAAAAATGGAACAAAAGGTGTGGATGTATGGGGACTTCCTACTCAAGGACTAGCCTATATAGATGGAGATGTTACACTCTTAGGTAACCATACAACTATCGAAGACAGGTTCCCGTCAATAGAAATTGTAAGAAATTGTTCAGATCACTACTTGAGTAATCATCACAGTGATTTCTGCACATCTTCTAAAGCTTTCAAGTAAGTTACTGCAAATATACTTTTTTGTTTACTTTATCAATCATACTATTGATGATTTTCAAAACTTTCTCTGCGACTGCATTTCCTTGATAGTCTTCAACAACTCTGCGAACATGCTTTGTGTAGACACAAATCTGAATAGCGTTCAAGATATGTTCACAGTCCCAATGAGACACGATTGTAACTCCCTCATCCATACCCTCAGGTCTTTCATAAGAGTCTCTAATTGTGACTGCAGGAAACCCTAAAAGACTACTTTCTTCCATAATAGTACCACTATCTGAAACCGTACAATAGGCTTTTTTCTGCAATTCAATGTAATCTACAAAACCAAAAGGTTCACTCAAAATAAGCCTTTCTTTTTTGAGTAACATCTTAATTGTGTCTTTATAAGGCTCTAGTAGTTTTCTAGTTTTAGGGTGCGTTGAAAATACAACAATCTTTTGACGAGCTAATTGCTCAAGCAACTCAACAAGCTCTTTTACGTATGTGGGATTCTCAATATTTTCTTCTCTATGGATAGATAAAACAACATAATCCTCTACCCTCAAATTCAATGTAGACAATACAGAAGAATTTTTATCTTTTAAACTGTTCAGAACTTGGGGCATTGAAGAACCTACTTTAAATACAAACTCTGGGTGTAAGCCCTCATTTAGTAAGTTTCTACGAGCATGCTCACTAATTACCATATTTACATCTGCAAGATGATCTATGATCTTACGATTAACTTCTTCAGGTACTCTAGCGTCAAAACACCGATTTCCCGCTTCCATGTGAAATATTGGGATCTTTCTTCTTTTTGCTGCATATGTACATAAACAAGAGTTTGTATCTCCATACACCAAGACACAATCGAATTTATTGTCTTCAAGCAATTTATCAAACTTAGAAATAGACTGTGCAACAGTGTCTATTCCAGAATGCCCTTTGGCATCGAGATAAAAATTAGGTTGTCGTATCCCAAGGTCATCAAAGAATACTTCATTCAAAGTATAATCGTAATGTTGTCCTGTATGCACTAATGTTTGGTTTGTGAAGCGGTCGAGTAACTTTATTACAGAAGATAACTTAATAATCTCAGGTCGAGTACCCACTACAGTACACACATTGTACATTACTGCACCCCTTTCAAGAGTGCTTGCACTTCTCTGTTGTTCTGTAACAAGTAAATAACTTCAGGCACTGATAGCATTCGTGTAGAATCACTTGAGTAAGAGTAGATTTTCTCTGACTTCTGACCTTCTGAAAAGTATGTGTTGTAATTCAAATCTCTATTGTCACAAGGAATCTTGTAATAGCTTTCCATATCGACTGCGATTGCCATGTCTTCTTCATTGACAAGGCTCTCGTGCATTTTTTCGCCATGTCGTTTACCTATCATTTTTATTTTTATTTCATCTTCTGATCTCCTAAGCAACTTAATCACTGCTTTTGCAAGCACCTCAATTGTTGCAGCTGGAGACTTCTGAACAAAAATATCCCCTGCTTTGCCATTTTTGAATGCGAACAAAACAAGATCAGACGCTTCATCTAAGCTCATTAGAAACCTTGTCATTGTAGGGTCTGTGACTGTGATTTCGCCTTTTTCTCTAATCTGCTTGATAAAGAGTGGAACTACTGAACCCCTTGAAGCAATCACGTTACCATAACGAGTACCACAGAACATCTGAGACTCACTACAGTTACGAGACTCTGCCACCATTGTCTTTTCCATCATCGCTTTTGAAATACCCATTGCATTAATAGGGTAAACAGCTTTGTCAGTACTTAGAACTACTACTTTCTTCACAGTATTATCATACTCTTTACACGCAGTAAGTACATTTGCTGTGCCTAAGACATTTGTTTTAACAGCTTCTAAAGGAAAAAAGTCGCATGACGGTACTTGCTTTAAAGCTGCCGCATGAAAAACATAATCTACTCCACGAACTGCATTACGAACTGCTTGTAAGTCTCTTACGTCACCCACGTAAAACTTTACTTTTTTAGAGTTCAAGGCTTTTCGTAAATCATCTTGCTTTTTTTCATCTCTAGAGAATATTCTAATTTCTTCTACAGAGTCTTCCCAAAGAAGTTTTTTTACCATTGTAGAACCGAAAGAACCTGTTCCTCCAGTTATAAGTAATCTACCGCCTATCATTATGTATAATTCCTTGTTTTATTGTGGTTCTTATCAGTAAATCCATGTTTCTTCCATAATGCACTATGAGGTCTAGATTCTTTTACCTTTGACGAACTATGACTATCTTTTGTATAGTAGTATAGAATCAAAGACCTACGAGAAATATCGTTAGGACAAGTGATTGGGTCTGGCAATCCATGATACGAAACGTCAGACGTTTCAAAGAAAATAAGTTTATTGGGTGTAGGTACAACTTCTGAAACAAACTGTTCTCCTGTCTCAGAGTATATTTGAAAATTACCACCCCATGCACTATTCCAAGTATCGCTTAGATAGAGAATTGCATTTGCTCGTCTATGTAGCCCAGAAGCGTCATGGTAGTTTCCATCCACATGTATATCGAGATAATCTCCATTAAAGCTTTCATTCAAGCCACCACCACTAAAGTAAGGGTCTGAAAGTAGCTTAGGGATTTCAAGATAATGCGAAAGTTCTTTCAAAAACAAAGAACTGTTCATGTAAAGTACAAGGTTTCTTAATCCATTAGGAACATCAAATATAGAACTCCAAGTAGTTCTTCTTTTCCTTTCAACAGCTCCTATATTCGAGGTTTCCCATAAACTGTCTTCTTTACTTGGAAAATGAGACTTTACTGCCTCAAAGACTTCTAAGGGCAAAAAGTCAGGAACTTCGTATACTGGGAAGTGAGCGTCTACTTTTTGTGCCGACTCTTGAATCTTCAAAGAGAGACTTTGAGCTTGTTCTAAAATCATTTGCTTTTCCTTTCTAAACGCATACGTTCGAGCATTTCAAGATAACTCGATTCTATTTTAAATGCCTTCTCAGAGGGAATCAGAGACTTATCCACTTTTTTCTCTGAAGACACTTCAATTATCAACTCTCTCTCAAAAACATCATTTGCAAGAGTAAGTAAATCAAATTTTGAGATTTTCTTGTTACGAGACACTTGGTGTAATCCATGACTTGGGTTTTCTAAATACCACACAATAGCGTCTGCGAGTTCAAGAGTAGAGATTCCTGACCAATAACATTCACTATAGCCTTGAATAAAAGACCCTTTTGGTTGACTCAAGAACCAATGTATCAATCCACTGTTGTCATTTGAATTAGGTTTGTCTCCTAGCTCAAGTCCAATAATTGAAGTTCTTATCGTGAGGTCTTTATCGTTGCGTATTTCACCACGATGTTTTGACTTTCCATATATATGAGTCTCATTTGGGAATGTATCGTCTGTGTAATTTCCTGCCTTACCATTAAATACACAATCTGTACTTATATGTATCACTTGGGTATTCGAGTCTTTATAGAATTCTTCTAAAAACTTAGGCAAAATAGTATTCACAGTTATTGCATTTTGTATGTTGTTCTCGCATGCCTTTACAAGCATACCAATGCAGTTTACAACAACATCAACTTCTAAATTTTCAAAAAACTCAAACCAAGAGTATACATTCAGAGCGTCAAACTTTACAATGTTTTGCTCTTTGTACGAGCTTGCAAACCGAGAAGTACCAATTACAGTATGCCCATCTCCAACAAGTCGGTCATAAATCACATGACCCGCCATACCTTTTGCACCAAGAATCAAAATCTTCAAAACAGTTAATACCTTTCTCTTGAATTAACAGAAAAGTATTAACCCTTACATTTCAGTATTTCAATAAAAACTTAACTTTTACCCCCTACGTTTGAGGAATACCCACGTACCAAAACCTACAGCTCCAACAAGGGTTGTTGCAAGAAGCACCTTTCTAATCTTCTTCTTAGTCGCTTGCCCACTTGTGACCCGACTGTCATCTTGTGTTTCTTCTAGATAAGCAAGCATATTTCCTTGAGGAACAATAATTTCCTCGTCTACAATCTGTCGAGCCAACTCCCCATCAAGACCATACTTATTCATTATATATGTCGCTCTACAGTTCTTATCACATTCCCAATGCCAAGGCTCTTTTTGATAAGGGGCAATATTGTACTTTGGAGCAAGTACATCTCTCATGTATTTGTATGCAGGATCTCTCCTAATCTGATTTACTGCTTCGGATTTTATAGGACCTCCAAGGTACAAGTCAAACGTATATCCTGTATTGTGAGCAGACTTACCCGGTGGGGCAACCCATTTTCTTGCAGCCGACACACTGCCATATTTCTTCAAAGCTTTTTGGAAAAGTCGATCTTGATGCTCATAAGTTCTAAATCCAGAAACTACATCGAAATAAGGGGCATTAAACCCTGCTTGTCTTGCGTCTGCAATGAGGTCTTGAACTATTTCAGTAACCGGCCAAGCGAGTGGTTTTTCTCCATAGTATGAAGGTACATTATGTAAATAATCTTCTGGGGGCATTTTACGTTCATACTTTGGAATCCTTGCCATTTTCTTCACCTTTTCTGTTGAGTCTTATACGTCTACGGTATATAACTCTTTAACATACCCATTCAACTGACTGCAAAAGTGAAGTACTTGAAAATGCAACATACAGAGAAAATTAATAATTCCCACAAACAAGACTATGACTTAGAATTGCTCAAAATACATATTAAACTAATCAAGTCGATTGCTCAAAATGGCCACCTCTCTCACTTTTTACAAGACCCCGAATCTTTGGCAAACGTAAACACTGAAAACAAAAATCGGTTAATTTATATCAAAAAAGCAATTCATTATTTATCTATAAAAGAGCCTAAGTTTATAAGCACGTATATCCTTGAACCTTTTGTCCATCAGTTTGGTGATTTTTGTAAGAGACATCCATTACAAAAAAGGTGGCCGAGCTTTGTCGAACTTGGCTTGGCTTTCAGACATATGACATCATCATATATATCAGAGTCGTTCATAAAAAAAAGAACTAAATATTACACACTCAGAAGAATAGTACGAAATAACCCTGGTTGGGATGAAGCTTGTAATCGTGGACAAAAAGGTCCCGTACAAGAAGGACGAAAATTACATTTCAGAGAAAACATTTCTGATCTTATCGAGGAATACTGGGTGTACTTGAAAGAAACAAAAAAAGAAAGAGAACGGACAGAACAAAGTCCACACTTTAGACTCTTTGCTGAGTTCTTTTTAGCTTTGTGTGACGCTAACGAAATCCCTGTAAATCGTTCTCTAACTGTAGAAGTAATCAAAAAATTTGAGAAACTGAATGAAGCTTAATTACTTTGTAATATCTTTTTTCGTCATGTTAGGTTCACTTGTTTTTGTGATTCTGAATTATATCTCTTTATACAATGCTACACAAGATCTAGAGCATGAGTTAAGACTTGCTCAAAGGGAACTTGAAAGACTAAATAAAAAAGTAATCGCTCCCATGATAATGTGTGGAGATCTTCAACTTGAAGTCATTGCTCAAAACAAACTAAATGACACGCTTCAAGAACAGATTATTCATTTAGAAAAACTCGAACATATATGTCAAGAAGAAGAACTTGAGTTCCAAAGTCTAAATTTTAGAATCCAAGAGTTAGAAGAAGATTGTAAGTGTAGGTAGTTTACCTAAAGACCACCTCTTACAACATTAATTGCTTCTCTAATCATCATAGCTAAAACTTGAGCTTCTTGACCTTGAGTTGTCCATTGTGTAGGAACAAGATCAGGTCTTCCTGGAACAATAGGACCTTTAATATAACCAAACGGCCCTTGTCTTCTATTTTGAAAAGGACTGATAGGTGTAGCCGCCATTGTTTGAAAGTTCATAGGTGTGAAAGGAGGGGCTGGGTTTGTTCTTGAGTAAGTGTACGAAATCGCATTTTGGATTTTAGCACTTGCAAGTTGTTTCAAGCTGTTCGACTGATGTGGGTCTTTAATCACTTCAGAATTTGCAGCTTTCAGCAAATCTCTAATCGTATAGAAGTTTGGATTTTGCCTAAATGACATTCTCAATGCTCTTGTTAAGTAGAGGTACGCTTGCGAAAACATAATTTTCTTCCTTTCTGAATTAGTGGAATGAATGTCCTATTCTTTGTCTAAGACTACAAATTTATTTTTGCAGTCTCATTCTTAGTTAAGGTAAGTTTCAATGTAACTCAATTCTGTATTTGGAGTTTGTAATGTCAACTTATTGTCCTCCCATGCCACATTATGCCCGATCTTTAGGAATTACCGATTGTGACTATCTCCAACTCGACCCTTATGTAAAAGAGCAAATGAGGCTACAACACCAAAATACAAACTCACTCAAACCGACAAACTCGGTGTACACTTTAGGAGATTACCCTATGAACCATTCACCTGTCCTTTTTGGATACCCAAATCACATGGGTCGACCACTTCTTATCAGCCAAGCTAAGAACTTTTCACGACTTCGATCAGATAACCAAGCATACTCGAAGGAAGTCCCCGGATTCCGATACACAGGTTCCGGTGCAGCATTCAGTGACAACAACATTCGTGACATTTGGAGTGGTCAAGTGCTTGCTCTTTGGATTTCAAATGGTCGAGTTTTTGAACAGTACAAAATGAATGGTATTGTAACAGAAAATGGTCACTCTCCTACCAACCTTGCACCTCTAAAGATGAAAAGTAATGGTCAAGTCACTGAAGACCTTTCTGTATTATTGAAGAAAATGCCAAGAGGTGCAACTGCAAGATATGTTATGGGTCCTGATGGTGTATTTGGAAATGCAATGGACGACATACTTTCAGAAGTTGCACGTACAGGCAAAGTATTTGGATTTTCAATCCCTGCAGCTGCAAATAAAGTATTTGATCGCTTGCTTTCAAAGTATACTTCAAATGCAATTCAAGCAGCTAAAGCACAAGCACAAAGAGGACAGACTGTTCCAAGTAACGACCTTCCTGAGACTCCTGCGAATATGTTACATGGTGAAGCACAGGTTGCTGCAGGTTTGAAGCAAACAAGACCCTCACATGGTGATGCTTTGATCACACCACCCTCAACTCCCACTGTACAGCCTGCGATTCCACCACAACAAGGAAAGACTACAGTTACTGAAGATAAAGAAGAAGAAAATAACACTTTACTTTATGCAGGTCTTGCAGGTGGTCTTTTGCTCATTGCAGGTGTTGGCTACTACTACTACGAAAAAAATAAATAAGATAAGAGAGTAAAGTATGTCTTTCCCAAATCCTAACTCCGATAAAATGGTTGTTCGCAAAGTTCCTCATTTATCAATTGAGCAAACAGTTGATAATATGAGAACGCTTGCTTGGGAAGGACAGACTTCTCCTTTAGTAAGGCAGTTTGCAATTGAAACTCTAAGACGAGTAAAACCCAAAGACTCTCTTTCTGAAGTGGGTGCATTGTACCATTCGTGTTGTCGAGAAATTCATTATCTCGCTGACCCTCTTGGTTCAGAGTTCTTACAACACCCTGAAGTCACAGTAAGGACAGCTGCAGGCGATTGTGACGACATGTCTATTTTACTCGCAAGTACATTACTTATGTCAGAAGCATTAAGTGTAGGTTATCCTTGTAGGTACAAACTTGCAGGTTTTAAAAACAAAGGGTTGAGCCATGTGTTTTTAGAATGCCTAATCAACGGTAGGTGGGTAGCTCTTGACCCTGTTGCAGGGTCTGCCACTAGTAAAATGCTAAAAGATATTACAAACTTCAAAATATTTGAACTCTAAAGGGAGTTAAACGCATGTCTTTACTCAAGCTACTTAAAAAAAACCCAGAAGAACTTTCCAAAATGTCAAATTCTGAAAAAGTGGAGCAGTTTAAAACTGCGACACAAGAAAGAAACGTGTCATTTACGTTGATTCAAGGGTTTTCTCCATTCAAAGTAATGACTGCGGGTGTAATTCTCGGTATTGGAGTTTCTTATATATCTCATCTATCATCTGAAAGGGTATAAACATGTGTAGATGTAACTCTTGTGAAAGTTGTAATAGCTCAAAGCCTAGAATGAACGGTAAGGAGATTACCATTCTAAGTGGACTACGAGACAACGGAACAGAACAAAGTCAAATAACAAGTCGGAATTCCGACACATCCGATATAGGTCGTTATGCAGTCGTTGGAAGTGCAATCATTCTCGCAGTGATTGCAGGATTTGCAAGTAAGAAATAGAGGTCAGAATATGTCACGTATAAGTAAAGGTCTTTTCGATCCAAGAAGAAAAATGCAGTATTGGCCAGAGCCAAATGATGACCCTAACATTCCTTATGTTTGGGGTCTTAGTGGATACTCACATTTAGGCAACCCTACCACAGAAGCTCCTGCAGATGATGCCATTATCTCACCTAAAGAGCCTGTTCAAGATGTAGAAGCTACTCATGCAGTAATCGACTCTCGAATAGGTGGTATGCTCATTGGTGTTTCTGTCGTTATGGGAGCTGCAGGATTTGTTGAGGGTATTACAGAATCAGATTCTGAATCTGTAGTGGGAAAGTTTACCGACGGTATACTCACAGGTATTTCATACTCTACAATTGTAGGGTTTCTTGGCAGAAAGTATATGAGGTAATTGTCCATGTTCAATTCAAGTAGAACTTTATTCCCAGCATACAGTGGCTTAGACGAGATAGATGTCGCTATGCCAAATGCTCCCTCTCGTAATGTCGCTATGAGAACAACGAGTGAACTATGGAAGATTCATAACTCAGAACCCCATGTTACTGCCCCTGCAGAGCCTGGGATTAGTGTGCCTTATCCCGATAACGGATTCGACCCTAATGGTTTGTCTGAAACAAATGAAGCAAACACCCTTATCAATAGAGCTTCTGTTGGTCTAGACAGAGATGAGTTCTCTGATTTATGTCAACAATTAGACGATATTTACACAAAGCGACTAGTTTCCGATCTAAACTTATCTTCTATGAATGTAGGTGAACTTAAAGAGCATATTTCCAACGAATGTGTTGGAGCGTTGCTTATTTACAACGAATCAGACAAAGATAAGCTCATCAAAGCATTTAGCTTGTGTAAAAGTTTAGATTCTCTTACCGAAAAAGTTTTAGAAAAAGCACAATTTCCTGAACAGGAAAAACAAAAACTTCTTAGTTTCGTAAATTGTTGTCAAGCGGTTAGAGATGCAATGCTTCTTCCAGACTATCAAATCCGACAAACTATTCTAGGATCAACTATTTCAAGAGACTCTTTAGATACTGCCCTCTCTTTTTATGGGCTAAATGAAGAATCTGTTGCTATGAGACTGAACCCAAATGATGAGTTTAAAGATTACAAAGAAGCAATTATTCTTTGTGAGTGTGAACTTTCACAAGCATGTAACTTGGAGATTTCAAGTGGTGTTGTTGCGAAAGCACTAAACAACTGTTTGTCTCAAGTTCTTGGCAAGGTCATATCTCCTGAATTGAAAGTTGCTTTATCTTCTGTTGTCGAGCATGTACAAAGTAGATCACTAAAAGATGCAAAAAAGAGTGCAAAACAAAGCAAAGAACTACTCCAGAAACTCAAATCTGAAATGATCAAAGTCGGTGTCACTCCTAGCATGACCCAAAAACTCAATCAGAAACTAAGCACTTCGGATTCAGTTTTAAATATACAAGGCACTGGAGTTTCTATAGATGTCCACAATGCAAACAATGCAAAAAGGAATCCTCAAGAAATTCAAAATACTCTACAATCTTTGAAATCTGCTCAAAGTCAGCTTACACATATTTTGAATACTCAGAACTTAAACCCTATTGCAAGATTATGCGTCACTTGTGAGTTATACACCGTTATGTGCCTACAGGATTGTTGTGTCGCACTCTCTTTAGGTGATGACAAATTACGTGAATGTGCTGGTAATCTGAAAAGTGCTTTGTTTGAAGAAGTCAAAAACTCCAATATAGGTAATATAGAGTCTTTGAACAACAATGTAAATAATGCACACAAAGATTTGCACTCAGCAGAAAGTTCAAAGACAATGGAGTACCTAAAGAAAGCTCAGTCTGAGAATGTCATTTCAGACAAAAAGCTACAAACACTTACTCGATTACTAGGATAAGTCTTATGAATAGATACACACCTCTTTACGGAAACCCTTTAGGGGCAGAAGATCATGCAGATCGCTTGTTCGGTCTAGGTTCAGAAGACCATGCAGATCGCTTGTTTGGTACACTTCGTGCAGACGTTGTGAGTGGTATGCACTCAAACCCTGTGGAAGTTCCTGATGTTGTTTCAGAAGCTGAACTTGGACAAGTATGGAATGCCATCGGCCAACTACTTAAAGACAAGTATGGTGTCGACCTCACCATTGAAGTATTCAACAGTGCAGACTCTGACGATATGAACCTATATCTACAAACCCTTGTCGATCAAGAAGCACAGATCTTAGGTGATGATGACTTACTTGAAGCCTACGTTGACGAGCTTGCAGAAGTACTTAATCTTGAACATGCCGGTGAGGGGGTTCAGGACATAGACGATTTAGATGACGATTCTCGCACCTTTGACCTTGCAATCGCTTCAGTAAATGAATGTTTTCCTAATGCGAGTGACATAAACGACATGGTTGCAACTGTAGCAAATGCTCTAGACGCAATGGAAACAGACTTAGAGACTTTCGCAGAGCCTGTGGAGGTCATTGGAGCAATCAATAAGTTTAAGAGTTTAGGTTTCCCTAGTTATGCACCAGAAGAACTTGTCGAACTGATTTATTTAACTGCTACAAATGAGGGTATCCTAATCGAAGCTGAAACTGAAAGTATGCTTACTGATAATAGTCGAAATGACGCTATTTGCTCAAATGACGCAAATAACATTATTCTCGCTGAGTTTGGTGCAGACGCTGCTGCAAAACATGCACAATTCTGTGGATTAAGTGGTACGGAGCGTATTAATGCATATAACGCAGTACAAGGCAATCTCGCTACTTTATTTGGAATTCCTCAATCTGATTGGAACAACTTTGTCCTCAAGTCAGTAGAGGGTTTAATCACTCCAGAGTTGCTTGCTGACGGTGGAGCTGCTCTAAGAAGCGAAATTGGTACAGTAATTGAGAGAGCGTCTAAAGACCCAAAAAATGCTCTTAAAATGAACACAAATACTTCAATTGGTGGTTCTCAAGCAACTTCTAGCCCTATGTCAACAACAAGTAAAGTTGTGACAGGACTCTCTGTTGTGGGAGCTTTGATTGGCTCATTGTACTTCATTAAGAAAGTTAGAGAATTCTAAGATGAAACTGCCAAACAGAGATGACTGGGTCAGAATGGGTTACACAGGTATGGGTGTTGGTGCTGCATACTTGTGGAATCGTATGTCTACTCTCCATACAAATGGATATGGGTATATTCCTCCTGCAGCTTTGGCAACACTTATCATTTTGAATGACAACTCTGGCAATACAGAAAAAGATATTGCTGCAAGTATTCTTGGATTCACAAGTGCCGCACAAGCGATTTCTTTTCTGCATACAGAACCTACCGAAACAAGTTCTGAGTCTTCTACAGAAGTACAAGCTAAAGAAAATCCCACATCTATAGATTATGACAGTGAAATGGCGAAACTTAACAAAATTCGCACTGTTGCCGGAACTTTAGGTGCTTTAGCTGACATTGTAGGGAAATTCAGAGGGAATGGATAAAGGGGAGTATTTATGACCTCTGAACAAAACAACCAAGTTCTTGCCGAACTTAGAGAAATTAGACAAAGCATTAGTGGATTGGAGTCCAAAATCGTGGATACAAAGAGTTCTTTGGATGATAAGATTACGGACACAAAACAATCTTTGCATAATGAGATTATATCTATCCGAAATGAACTCGTAGAGTTCCAACTAAAAACTCAACAACTCGATGATGTCTCCAACTGGAGTCAACAGTTTCGTGAAAACATCACCATTGCTGAACTAGAGCGTATTCGAGAAGATGTTTCTCAACTCAAAGAGTACAAAGCAAAGTCCACTGTGATCTTTGCACTTGCACAATTCGTCATGGCAGGTGTCGTTGCATGGCTCACAAGTAAAGGATAAGCACATGGTTACTCAAGAACAAGTCAATATTGAAGTATGCCAACTCTATGCTCAAATGGCAGATTATATTTCTAGGAAAGTCCAAGGTTCAGACACCTTTAGTGGGCTTTCAGGGAATCAACATGCTGAGTTGGAAGCTCTTGCAAAAGATCTGAGTGCAAAAATTGCTGACATTGAGGGTGAGACATCACAAAAAATAAAAGCAACCAACATGATTGCTAACGACATTGCCAACCTCATTGTCAATGACCCAAACAGTCCTTACTTTGAAAAGTATACTGCGTCACAATTAAATGTACTTGCACTGCAATCTATACTCGGAGGAAAACAAGAGTACATTAACTTTGGACAAAAAATAAATGAAAGTATAGTGACGAGTTCACTGAAAGGTGAATTTGTAAATGACCTCGAAACTGATTTACGTGGTTGTTACAGTATTCTAAATGGAAAATCGGGTTCTGCAAGAGAGTCATTTGCACGAAATAATGGAACTGCATTATTAGATTTCCTTAGTGAAAAGCAAAAGAAAGAAATTGATGACAGCTTGATACAGCTAAAGGATCTTGAGTCTGCACTTTATGAGTCTCGCACTAGGCTAATTTCGTTATCGACAAATTACTACAATACAAATGAAGAAAACTTAAACAAGTTGCAGTTCATGGAAGTGGCAAGACCTAATCCCATCTTCACTTTTACAGGAATCGCTCTCGCTGCTTTTGCAGTAAGCCTACTTAGTGCTTGCACATATGTTTCTGTATTAGGTGTTACATCTTCCCTAGAGCTTATTGATAATTTAAGAGCTTCACGACGAGCAAAAGACAAGATGGAAAAACACAACTTCTGCATGGAAGTAAGTAAAGCGATAGAGTTATTTTACAACTCTATCAGATATATTATTGCAGAAAGCGTAGTAAACCCAAATATAAGCACGATTGATTGTCTTAATAACTTATTGAAGTTAAAAAATTCTGAAAAGTACAAGAGTCTTGCGAAAATACAAAGTAAGTCATACAAATCTTACGAGACACAAAAACCAATATCGTTTGTGTACGGAGAAGATTGTATTGAGGGTAAAGTTCGATTAGACTCTTACAATGCCTTTAGCGAGTTACCTAGCTCAAGGAGTGCAATTCAAGAAATGGACGAACCAGCTAGAGTCTCTAAACTAGAGCAACTAAAGGTCGTTCTAGGGGGCATGGCTAAATTTTACAGTGAAGCTGCAACTTTCAACCTTGCAAGAGCAAAGGCGGCTGAAGAAATGTCCGGGCTTGCGGACGCTGCACGAAGACGACGAGCAGTGACCCACTTGATTGAGTGGGCAGCTTACGGTGCTGTCAGTGTAGGTGTCATTTGGGGCTTATCAAAAGTATAT
>MDTG01261271.1_pt1 | contig 24156 bp, 23 predicted proteins | sample 811421 | NCBI WGS metagenome assembly MDTG01 (sample SAMN05326645, study PRJNA326480) | marine metagenome | isolation source: seawater | place: Pacific Ocean: South East | collected 2011
ATTTAGGTGTTGCAAATTTTGGTGTAAAACCAACATTTGATAATGAATATCCGATTTTAGAAACGCATATATTTAATTTTTGCGATGACATTTATAATCAAAGGATTGAAATTTCATTTAACAAGTTCATAAGGGCAGAAAAAAAATTTGAATCTGTTGAGAAATTAAAAGATCAGATTATAAAAGACATTAACCAGGTTAAAAATGAAAGATTATTCTAAAACAATCAATTTACCAAGAACAAAATTTTCAATGAAAGCCAATCTCTCAGAAAATGAAAATCAATGGCTAGAATTTTGGAGGGACAATAAAGTATATAAGAAATTGAAGGATGATAATGAACAATTCAAAAATTATATCTTACATGATGGCCCTCCCTACGCTAATGGAGATTTGCATCTTGGACATGCATTAAACAAAATATTAAAAGATATTATTTGTAGATATAAATTCCAAAGCTCCATGAATGTAAATTATATTCCAGGTTGGGACTGTCATGGTTTGCCAATAGAATGGAAAGTTGAAGAAAAATTTAGAAAGTCAGGAAAATCCAAATCTGAGGTAAATTTGGAAGAATTTCGTCAAGAATGTAGGGAGTTCGCTGGTAGATGGGTAGATATTCAGAAGAGTCAATTTGATAGATTTGGGATTCTAACAAACTGGGAGAATATTTATCTCACAATGAATAAAGAATCAGAATATACTATTGTGTCTGAACTTCTTAAGTTTCTTGAATCTGATCAATTATATCTCGGGTTTAAACCAGTTATGTGGTCAGTTGTAGAACAAACTGCACTTGCTGAAGCAGAAATCGAATATCACGAAAAAAAATCTAAAGCTATTTATGTAAAATTTCCTGTAAAAGGCGAACAAAATAACTCAAGCATTGTTATTTGGACAACCACACCTTGGACAATACCATGTAATAAAGCAATAGCCTTTTCAGCAAAATTAAATTATAAATTAGTTGAAATCAGTCAAGATGATAAAACTTTATCATTAATTAAAGGTGAAAAAATAATTCTTGCAGAAAATTTGATTAATGATTTTTGCAATACCCATTCAATTAAAAACTTTAAAATCATAAGTGATGTTCAAACAAAACAATTAAAGGAAATTATTTGTGAACATCCATTAAAGGAGCTTGGATACAATTTAAGTGTAAAAGTTTATGAGGGTGAGCATGTTACTGATGATACAGGTACAGGCTTTGTTCATATTGCACCAAACCATGGAGTGGAAGATTTTGAAATTGGAAAAGAAAATAATCTAGATAATCTTCCATCAGTAAATGAAAAGGGTATTTATACTTCAAACATACCTTTTTTTTCAGGGTTACATGTATTTAAAGCTGATGACGTGGTTGTTGATGAACTTAAAAAAACTTCTAAATTGATAAGCGCTAACGATTATTTTCATAGTTATCCTCATTCTTGGAGGTCGAAGGCACCATTAATTTTTAGAGCGACTTCCCAATGGTTTATTTCTCTTGATAGGAAAGGATTGAGAAAAAAAGCTTTAACAGAAATTGAAAAAGTGAAATGGATCCCATCAAATAGTAAAAACAGAATTCAATCAATGATAAAAGATAGACCTGACTGGTGTGTTTCAAGACAAAGATCATGGGGTGTGCCGATTACAATTTTCATCTCTAAGGAAGACGGAAAACCACTCATTAACAAAAAAGTTAATGAAAAAATTTTAAGTGTTATAAAGAATGAGGGTATTGACTCTTGGTTTTATCGACCCGTTGAGTATTTTTTGCAAGACCTAGAGGATGCTGAAAATTATAAAAAAGTTGATTCAATTCTTGATGTCTGGTTTGATTCAGGATCAAGTCATGTATACGTTTTAAAAAATAAGGGTATAAAAGAAAAAGCTGATCTATATCTTGAAGGTTCAGATCAGCATCGCGGTTGGTTCCAAACCTCCTTAATCGAAAGTTGCGCTAATTATGGACAGAGTCCATTTAAATCTGTTATGACTCACGGTTTTGTAATTGATGATAAAGGAAAGAAGATGTCTAAATCTCTTGGTAATGTGATCTTACCCTCAGATGTAATAAAAAAATATGGGGCGGATATTTTGAGGATTTGGGTAGCTAACTCCAACTATAATGAAGACATAAAAATAAGTTATCAAAGTTTAGATAGACAAGCAGAAAGTTATAGAAAAATAAGGAATACTTTAAGATTTATTTTAGGAAACTTAAATAACATTACCCTAGATAATCATATTCCCCACAAAGAGTTGCCAAAATTAGAACAATTTATCCGTCACAAATTGTATACCTACAATAAAAAAATAAATTTGTATTATGAGGAATTTAGCTTTTACAAAGCATTCCAACTGATTTTAAGTTTCTGTTCCCGGGAACTTTCATCTTTATTCTTTGATATAAGAAAAGATACATTGTATTGTGATTCAAATAATTCAGATATTGTTAGATCTACAAAAACTGTGATGGTTGATGTATTTCAATATTTAATTAGATGGCTTTCACCCATTATTCCATTTACCACAGAAGAGGCGTGGCAATGCTGGAGAGATAGTAATGACTGTAATCAGTTAAGTTGTCATTTTTTAAAAAAGATTGAATCTGAAGATAGTTGGAATAACGAAAAACTAAATGATACATGGGCCAAGATTTTAGAAATTAAAGATGCATTCTCATTCGCAGTTGAACATAAAAGAAACCTTAAAGAAATTAAATCAAGTCTAGAGGCTAAAGCAGAAATATTTCTAAAAAATTTAGAACATAAAAAAATTGCTGAATCAATCAACCTGAGTGAAATTTTGATTTCATCGGACGTAAAATTATCTGATAGTTTTGACGATAATTTTTTATTCAATTCTGATGAAAAAAAAATAGGGGTAAATATTTCCAAAGATAACGGAGAGAAATGTCCAAGATGTTGGAAACTAGTGAAATCAATCAAAAAAAGTAATGATTTGTGTGATCGTTGCTCTTTGGTAATAAATGAAGATTATTAAACTTCATAAATATTCCTTGATAATAGTTATTTTTTCTTTTCTAATCGATCAGGTTTCAAAGCTAATCGTTTTGAAGAATATTCTATTATTTTCATCTGGAGTTAATATTTTTTATGGTTTTAACCTTGTTTATGTTGAAAACAAAGGTGTCAGTTTTGGGCTTCTCTCAAACTTTAACATACCGTTTTATTTAGGAATTCTATCGTTAATCATTTCTGGATACATTTCTTTTCTAATAGCAAAAACTAACAACAAGTCAGAGATAATTAGCTTGTCATTAATTTTAGGAGGAGCACTAGGAAATGGTTATGACAGATTAGTAAATGGTTATGTAATTGATTTCATTGATATATATATTGATAAATATCATTGGCCAGCGTTTAATTTTGCAGATTCTTTTATAACAATTGGTGCGGTTATATTTTTAATTCAAATAATAAAAAATAAATAATTAATTAATTGTGAATTGTGCTTTTCAAAATAGAAAAATATGTTATCTATATAATTATAACCAACAAAATGTTCTTACGAATGTTTAACAAAACACAATATATAGTGTAAATGATAAAATTTGTGGAAAAAATCAAACTCAGTTGCATAGTTTTGCTATTTTTCGCCGTGCAATCTTGCTCAACCCTCGAATCAACAGTAGATTCTACGTGGGACTCGATTTCTGAAGCAGGCGATTTCATATATGATTCTGTTAAGTTTTGGGAAGATGAAGAACCAGAACAAAGTGAGGCAATTGTAATTGAGGAGGCTGTAGAAGTTCCGGATTATGCTTTGCCTGACGATAATTACTTTGATGATGGTAACAATAATAACATAGAGCAACAAGATTTTAGAGCACAGAACTATCCACCACAACAACAAACTTATTACGATCCTATTTATAGAAGTCAAAGGCAATATTATTTTGTTGGTCCAAATGGCACGCCAATGTTGGCACCGCCACCACCGCCATTTCCGCAATATTCTATTGATCAAGCTCCTCAAGTCCCATATTCCTATTCTAATAGTTTAGGCCTGCCTCAAAGTAGAACATTAATTCAGCCTAATCAAAATTTTAATAATGGTGTAGATAATACAAAACCTGTGATTACACTAGAGGAAGAAATGGAACTTTATGGCATACAAAACGACTGTGTTAGAGTTGCTCAAGATTTTGTAAATGGTGGTTTTATGTGTGATGATTATGACTAAGAATCTTAAACGTATTTTGAGTCTTAACTTCATTCTAATCCTGTTTTCATGCGAGACACTTCAAGATATTTCAGGTTTATCAAAGCCTAATCTAGAAAACGACCTTGCTGAAGAAACCCCAGAATTAGTTCTTCCTCCAGATTTTGACATGGTCGCCAAACCTTCAAGAAACCAAAGTATACAAAGGAATCAAGTTGCCCGAAGTGAAATCATACCTTATCAATCACAAAGTGTTCAACCTAGAATTCAAAATTTCTCTGCCCCCCAAATAAATGTTGAATCATCACCGACACCCTCAGATTCGCTTGAAAGATTTAAAGAGAACAAAAAGTTTACTATAGGTCAATGGGTCTACGGTCAATATGTTCAAGGTTTCAAGCAAGGGAATCTATATTATAGACCAATATATGATAAGGGATATAATTTTTCTAGAAGATACCTACCTGATCAAAATGTTTCATCTTTCTTGAATTATCCTCCAGCATCTTTTGGAGATTACAATAATCTTCAAAATACTCAATTAGGAAGCGATCCGAGAAATTTAGAAAACCTTCCAATAATAGATTAAATGAAATTAGCTTTATTTTTTCTAAGCCTAGTAGTATTTTGCTTTGACTCAGAGTCAAAAAAAATATTTGATGCAAAATCATTTGAATTAAAAAACGGATTAAAATTGATTGTTGTTGAAAATCCGAGAGCTCCTGTAGTAGCTCAAATGATATGGTACAACTTTGGTTCAAGCGTAGAAAAAAGAGGTAAAAGCGGTTTAGCCCACTTCATGGAACATTTAATGTTCAAAGGAACAAAAAATTTTCCAGATGATTTTTTTTCAAAGTTCTTATCTAAAATTGGTGGAAGCGAAAACGCTTTTACAAGTTATGATTATACTGCTTATTATCAAATTTTTCCGAGTAAACATCTAGAAAAAATTATTGAACTTGAAGCAGATAGAATGAAAAACTTAACATTAACTAAAAAAAATGTTGAAATCGAAAAGAAAGTTATTTTAGAGGAACGTTTCCAAAGAATAGAAAGTGACCCTTCAGCACAACTTGACGAATCTATGAGAAGTATTTTATTTCCGAACAATTATTATGGGAGGCCTATAATTGGATGGAAACATGAGATCGAGGATTTAAGCTATGATGACATCATATCATTTTACAAAGAATTTTACAGTCCTCATAATGCTATTCTTGTGCTTTCTGGAGATATTACGTTTGTAAAAGCCAAAGAATTAGTTAAGAGATATTATGGTAGTCTTGAGATTTCTAAAACTAAAAAAAATATTAATCTTCGTGATCCAAATTTTAAAACCTCGACAAATGTTGAACTTAAAAATAAAAATGTAAAACAGCAGATATGGAAAAGAATTTACAGAACAAAGTCATATAACGATTCTATTAGTAAAGCCCTAGCTTTGGATTTAGGTTTAAAGATTCTTGCTGGAGGCACCTCGAGCATTCTCTACGAAGAATTTGTTAATAAACGGAAAACTTTTTCTATGGTTGGAGGATTCTACCAGGGGTTTTCGAAGGCGAACGGATATGTATATATGTACGCAATTCCAAATACAGAAATAAAAGGATCAGAAATTAGTAAAAACCTTGAAACTTTTATATCTAAAGCGATTGAAACCAAAATTACAGAAGAAAGATTAAATTTAGAGAAAAAAAAGTATTTTTACGATAGCATTTATGGAATGGATGGAATTTTAAAGCCAGCAGAAATAATTGGTGAGGCCTTAACTATTGGACTTAAACTAAAGGATATTGAGAACTGGAATAAAAAATTAAGTAAAATATCACTTGAAATGGTAATTAAGGAATTAAGTGAATTTAATCAAAATAATAACTTTGTCACGGGTAATCTTACAAATTGAAAATTTTTTTTATAGTTTTAATCTTTATTTTTAAAAATTCTTTTGCATTAGAATTCGATAAACTCCAAACAAACTCAGGAATTAGTTTCTGGTTTGTAAAAGACTCATCCATTCCAATTGTAAGTGTAAGTTTTAGCTTCAGGGGTGGTAGCTTTATGGAAAGTCAAGATAAACAAGGGCTCTCAAACCTAATGACTTCATTATTAGATGAAGGAACTAGAGATTTATCTGCAAGAGAATTTAAAAAGGCTATGAAAATAAATGGAATGAAATTGAGTGTTTCGTCTCAGAAGGATAAAATCGATGGGTCGTTTCAGGTTATTTCAAGCCAAATCAGTGAGGGTTTTAATTTATTTTATGAATCATTGAACCATCCTAGATTTGAAGATAAAGAAATAAATAAAGTAAAAAACCAGATAATATCAAGCTTAAAAATTGATCAGTCAGATATACCGACAATAGCATCAAATTTGTTTAATGAAAATTTTTTTGGTGATCATAGTTTTGCTAGAAACACAAAAGGAACAATTGAATCTATTAAAAAAATTAATAGAAATGATCTAGTTAACTTTCATAAAAAAGCATTTCAAAAAAGTAATTTAATAATTGGTGTATCAGGTAATATTGGAAAAGAAGAAATAAAAAAAAAGATTGATTTGGTTTTTTCTGATATGGAAAATACATACGAAATACCTAAGATAAAAAGATTTACTTCACTTGCTCAGGGAGATAAAATTCATAAAATATCAACTCCTCAAACTAGCGTTTTTTTTGGACATCCTGGCTTTGAAAGAAATAATGACAATTTTTTTGAATTAAGGATTGCTAATTATATACTTGGTGGAGGTGGATTCCAGTCAAGATTATATAAAAATATAAGAGAAAAGAGGGGTTTGGTTTATTCAATATATACCTATTTGCTTTCATATGAAACTGATGGAATTTTAGTTGGGGGTTTTCAAACTAGAAACGAATCTGTTAATAAAACAATCAAGGCTGTAAAAAGAGAATTTGATAGTATGCGAAAAAAAGGAATATCGAAGGAAGAATTTGAAAATGCTAAAGATTATTTTAATGGTTCATTTACTAGAAATTTTACAAGCACAATTTCAATTGCAAAATTATTACAAGTGGTTCAATACTTTAAACTTGGTGAAGATTATTTTAAAAAAAGAGAAGAGATAATAAATAATTTGGAATTAGAAAAAGTAAATAAAATCGTGTCAGATATTTTTAAAGGCAATAAACTATTTTTTATGATAGTTGGAGAGCCAGAGTAAACATGGTTTTGTTGCAAGAGACATTTAACCTTGAAAGATTTAAGAAAAAGCAAAAAACAAAAAACTACCAAATAGTAAGAAAAGAGTTATTAGATTCAATCACAAAAAAAAAATATGGCTTTATCCAAGATCTTCTGAATAAAGACTATTCAAAAATATTTTCAGTTGTAAAAAAGTTAAAAAAGTTTGATCATGTCTTATTTCTCGGCACAGGAGGATCAAGTTTAGGTGGTAAAACCTTAGTATCAATTTATGGCAATCAATTCATAAATTTGACAAAACCTAATATTTATTTTTTAGAAAATATTGATTCAATACAAATCACTAATCTTTTAAAGGCAATTAATTTAAAAAGAACTGCCTGTGTTGTAATATCAAAGTCTGGGGAAACAATTGAAACGATCTCTCAATATTTTTTTGTAGAGAATACTTTTAGAAAAAAAAGAATTGAAACAAAAGAAAGGTTTTTTGTTATAACAGAAGAAAAAAGAAGCACCTTAAAAAAGATTCAGGAAAGTAATGATTTCCTTTTTTTACCCCATCCAAAATCAGTTGGCGGCAGGTTTTCAGTATTCTCAATTGTCGGATTACTTCCAGCAGCTTTAATAAATATTGATATAAAAAAAATTTGTGAGGGTGGAAAGGGATTTTTAAAAAAGATAAAAAACCTTAAATATTTTGATGATTATTTTTTATCAGTACTAAGTTTGATTGAGTTAAATAAAAAAAACGTAAATATGTCAGTTATTATGCCTTATTCAGATTCACTCAATAACCTATCATTCTGGTATAGACAATTGTGGGGCGAAAGTATCGGAAAAAATCAAAAGGGGATTACACCAATTAATGCCCTAGGAACAATTGACCAGCATAGTCAATTGCAGCTATACCTTGATGGGCCAAAAGATAAGTTTTTTACTATTATTGGGATAAAAAAATTAAATAAGGATAGGCTTAGTTGTATTATCTCAAAAGATGAAAATTACGAGCCAATGCATAAAAAATCAATGGAAAAGCTATTAGAATGTGAAATGAGAGCTACAATCCAAACATTAAATGATAAAAAATTGCCTGTAAGAGTGTTTATCATGGACTTAAACAATGAAAAGCAAATCGGAAATTTAATGATGTTATTTTTTATTGAAACGATCCTTGGTTGTTTGCTTCTTAATATTTATCCGTTTGATCAACCAGCGGTAGAAAAAGGAAAAAAACTTACAAAGATCTATCTAAAAAAATATGAATAAAATTAAACTTTTATCTGAAAATCTTATAAACCAGATTGCTGCTGGAGAGGTGTTGGAAAGACCAGTTTCTGCAGTAAAGGAGCTTATAGAAAACAGTATCGATGCTGGAGCAAAAAAGATCGACATATATATAAGAAATGGAGGTAAGAGTGAAATTACAATTTCTGACGATGGATCAGGAATTGAAAAAAATGATTTAGAAAAAGCAGTTTTAAGACATGCAACTTCAAAAATTAACACACAAAAATTAAATGAAATAAAAACTTTGGGATTTAGAGGTGAAGCGTTATCTTCGATAGTTTCTGTTTCAGATTTTGTTATGCGATCGAATTCTAGAGACGGTATGGAAGGCTATGAAATAAATATTAGTTCAGGAAATTTAGTTCATATTAAACCTGTAATGCAGAAAAAAGGTACATATGTAAGTGTAAAAAATCTCTTTTTCTCAACACCCGCAAGACTTAAGTTTTTAAAATCAGAAAATTATGAGAATCTATTAATCAAGAGATTAATAAGAAAATTTGCATTAATTAATTTAAATACTCAGTTTAATTTGTTTATTGATAAAAAAAAAATCTTCAATGCAACGCAATCTAAATTTATACCTGAAAAAGATATTTTTTTACATAGAGTTTCTGAAATTTTAGGAAGTGAGTTTTTAGAAAATTCTATTGAGATTAACCAAGAAAGACGGGGAATTTTATTAAGAGGTCTTTTAGGAATTCCAACATTCAGTTATTCCAATACAAATAATCAATTTATTTTTGTAAATGGAAGAATAATTAATGATAAAAATCTAAATATTATCCTTAAAGTAGCATATAAAGATCTAATATTTCACGATCGTTTTCCACAACTTATATTAAACATAGAATGTCCATTTGATTGGGTGGATGTTAATGTTCATCCAATGAAAAACGAAGTAAGATTTATGGATAAAAAGTTTTTAGATTCTTTCATAATAGAATCTGTAAAAAAAACTTTTGAAAAAATTGGACATAGAACAAGTACTTTTGATTCATCAAAAATAAGCAATAAAATACCAAAGAAAAATCAAATTCAAAATAAATTAGTTTTGAAAGAAAGTTTTAATGAAATTGAAAGTACTAAAAATATTAGTGAAGATTTTAAAATTAATGAAAATAACAATAAAAAATCATATCCGTTAGGATTTGCTAAAAGTCAATTTCATGAGAATTACATTATCTCTGAAACAGAAACCGGTGTTATTATTGTTGATCAACATGCAGCACATGAGAGAATTATTTATGAAAAAATTAAAGAGGATTTTTATAAAAAAAATATAAAAGTCCAAATTCTTTTAATTCCAGTTGTTGTAAATATTGATCCAATTATTTCAAAGAATCTTGGAGAAAGCCTAAAAAATTTTCTTAAATTTGGATTAAAGATCGAAAATTTCGGACAAAATTCTTTAGTAGTCAGAGAAATTCCAGCAATACTGTCAAATTGTGACGTGAAGAGGTTAGTAGAATCACTTGTTAGTGAAATTGAGAATGAAAAAGACTTAAAAATAGTAGAATCACAAATAAATAAAATTTGTTCAACAATGGCCTGTCATGGATCGATACGGTCTGGAAGAGAATTACAAATTGATGAGATGAACCAATTATTGAGAAAGATGGAAAATACAAAATTTTCTGGACAATGTAACCATGGAAGACCAACTTATGTTGAATTAGATTTAAATCAAATTGAAAAATTATTCGGAAGAAAATAAATTTTATTTTTTCAAAATAAAATTAAACTGAGACCCTGAAGTATATTTTTTTTTTAAAAGATTAAAGTTTTTAAAACTTATTTTTTGACTTTTTTTGGGTAATTCTATAACCCCTACTGCATTGGAGTTAAGAAATGGATATATTTTATCTAAAAGTTTTTCAGTTGAGATTTTTCCATATGGCGGATCAAAAAAAAATAAATCAAAGTTGAATTTTATGCTTTTAAAATCTTCATTCACTAAATCTAATTTAATTATTTCTACGAAGTTAATTATTTCTAGCTTAAAACAATTTTCTCTACAAATTTGCAAAGCTTCTTGAGAGTTATCAATAAAAACAGCCTTTTTTGATCCTCTTGATACAGCTTCTATTCCCAGTGCTCCAGTTCCACAAAAGCAATCAAGCACCATTGTATCTTTCAAATTTTTGTTAATTTTGATAAATAATGAATTCAGTGTACTATAAATCATTTCTTTTGCTCTGTATGAAGTAGGACGAATAAAATTGCTACTTGGCCCTAACAAATTTCTTCCTTTAAGTTTACCAGAAATTATTTTCATTTTTAAAATTAAGAGATTTAAGAATTTTTTCGAGATATTTATAATTTAACTCAGTTATTTCTCCTTTATTCATATTATTAAGTTTAAAAGGACCAAAGCTAATTCTAGTTAATTTTTTAACTTTAAGATTAAAATATTCAAGAATTTTTCTTATTTCTCTATTTTTTCCTTCCGTCAAGCATATTTCTAAAATATTGTTGTTAGGTTTATTTGTAAGAATTTTAACTTTAAAGTTTTTGTATAGTATACCATCAATAAATAATTGTTTTTTAGATTCTCCTTCTAATCGTGAATTTATATTTCCAAAGACTTTCACTTTATAAATTCTATTAATTTGATTTTTAGGTAATTCAAGAAAAGCAGATAGTGTTGGATTATTTGTAAGAATAATTAATCCATCTGAACTAATATCCAATCTTCCTACAGTTACAACTCTGGGAAAATTATTAGGCAACAGTCTAAAAATACTTTTTTGAGAAAATTGTTCTTTATTTGAACAAACGTAACCCTCTGGTTTATTAAGAATCCAAACTTTAGTTGGTATTTTCTTAATAATTTTATTGTTAACCTTAATATTATTAATTTCTTCAGATGAAATAAAAAATCCTTTAAAAATTTTATCATTTATCTTTACCTTTGAATTTTTTATTAGTAACTCCGCTTCCTTTCTTGAGCAAATTCCAGCATGTGAAATAAGTTTTGATATTCTAATTAATTTATTTTTCAATTTTTTTTTTTGCAGAATCAATTAATGATTTAAAAATTGAGATATCTTTCTTATCAATTAAAAACTCTGGATGCCATTGGACACCCACACAGTAAGAGTAGTCATTGGACTCGATACACTCAATTACGCCATCGTCAGAGAAAGCTGAAGCTACTAATTTTCTTCCAAGTCTATTTACTGCCTGATGATGAGCTGAGTTAACAAACATTTTTTTACTTTTTACTATATTAAATAATTTTGTTCCTTTTTTGATATTGATAAAGTGACTTGCCTCATTCCTAGGATTGGTTTGTTCATGATTAATTTTGGTGTCCAAAGCATCTGGGATATGTTGTATTAATGTACCTCCAAAAATTACATTTATTAATTGGTGTCCACCACAAATTCCCAATATTGGAATATCTTTTTTTAATGCTTGTTTAGTTAATTTGAATTCAAAATCTGTTCTGTTTTCTTTTATAGAAACTTTTGAACTTTGAATATTCTGTCCATAAATTTTTGGATCAATGTCAAAATCACCTCCTGTAATTACCAATCCGTTTATAATAGAAAGATATTTATTAATAGAACTAGGGTTGTTTGGAAGAAAAACGCTTACTCCACCTGATTTAACGATCGAATCAGAATAATTTTTCCTAGCAGCATACCAAGGATAATTTGAGTAAGTGGTTTTTTCTTCTTCGTCAAGCGTTATGCCAATTACGGGTTTATTCATCAGACTTTAAAAAAAATGATATAGTGCTACTATATTATATGAAAAAAAGATGTAAAATTATTATAAAAAAGTTTGAAATAAATATTATTCTTAAAAACTCGATCACTGCGAATGTAATCTGGAACTCCTTACCTATTTATTCTGAAATTAAAACTTGGGGTGAGGAAATATATTTTGATACTGATATTAAATGTAGTTTAGAGCACGATTCCCGCGACATTTTAGAGTTGGGAGATATTGCATACTGGCCGTTAGGGAAAGCCATTGCGATTGGCTTCGGAAAAACACCTTTATCTCATGAAAATGAAATAAGGTTAGCATCCAAATGTAATGTATGGGGAAGAACATCTTTTAATCTAAAAAAACTAAAGTATCTTGAGGACGGGGAAAGAATCTCAGTTGAGAGAGTAGAATAAAAAAATGCTTATTGAACATATGAAATTTGCAATTGAGTTGGCTGAGCACGCAGAAAATTATAATGAAGTTCCCGTAGGATGCGTTATTGCTGATCATGACCAAAAGTTAGTAAGTTACGCTAACAACACTATGATTGAAAATAATGACCCAACATGTCATGCTGAAGTGGTTGCTATAAGAAATGCATGTAAAAAACTTAAAACCACCAAATTGTTCAATTTTTCAATATATGTCACATTGGAACCATGCCAAATGTGTGAGGCTTTAATTATAAATGTTGGAATTAAAAATATTTTCTTTGGAGCATATTCAGATAGTTTAAGAATTCATAAAGAGAAACTAAGTAATTATTTTTTAAGTAAAAAAGATTATAACTTCATAGGAGGGTTTGAAGAAAAACGTTGCTCAAATTTATTAATTAAATCTTTTAAAAAAAAAAGGTGATCAAGTATTCTTTATGCCAATATCGTTACGGAAATGTCCCCATTTCCAATTAATTATTCTTAGAGCTTTATATGCAAGTTTTCTAGCTGAATCAATAGAATTAGCTTTGGATGTGATAGATAGGACTCTTCCGCCTGAAGAAAAAATTTTTCCATTTATTTTTGTTGTCCCAGCATGAAATATTTCAACTCCTTTTATTGATTGAGCTTTAGAAAGATTTTCTAGAATTTTATTTTTTTTAAACTCCCCTGGATACCCGTCTGATGCTAAAACAACACACACAACAGACATTTTATCACTTAGTAAAGTGATATCTTCCAGTTTGTCTTCGATATTCAAGTTAATTATTTTAAGAAAATCTGTTTTAAGGTTTCTTAGTAAAATTTGACATTCTGGATCCCCAAACCTTACATTATATTCAATAACGTATGGTCCTTTTGTAGTAATCATCAACCCAACAAAAAGAATACCCCTGTATACAAGTTTTTCTTTTTTAAACCCTTTTGAAGTGGGTAATAAGATTTTTTTATGTATGTCATCTTCAACTTTTTTTGTAATTTTGCTTGATGGAAGAAAACATCCCATTCCTCCTGTATTTGGACCATTGTCATTATCATACGCTCTTTTGTGATCAAGAGCATAGCCTAGGCTTGTAAAATTATTCTTATCAAAAAAAGCAAAATAACTAACTTCAAACCCCTCTAAAAACTCTTCAATAATAATCTTCCTTCCTGATGAACCAAATTTTTTCTTTTTCATTATCAAATTCAGAGCATCCTCAGCCTCTAACTTGTTTTTACAAATCAATACTCCTTTACCTGCTGCAAGTCCATCAACTTTAATAACTAATGGATACTTTGAAAGTGAAATATACTTTTTAGCTGATTCGAATGATATAAATTCTTTATACTTAGCTGTATTAATTTTATTTCTTATCAGAAACTTTTTTGCGAAAGATTTTGATGTTTCGAGCTTCGCAGCTTTTTGGCTTGGACCAAAAACTTTTATATTTTTCGATGTTAAGTAATCGCTTATTCCATTTTCTAAATATTGTTCTGGTCCAATAATAACTAAATCGATATTTTTGGACTGACAAAATTCAAGTAATTCTTTTTTTTTGTTTAGGTTTATATTTTCACACTTTGCGATATCAGATATTCCTGCATTTCCCGGAATACAATAAAGTAATTTGCAATCCTCTGATTTTTTTAAGGCCCAGCAAATTGAATGCTCTCTTGCTCCGTTTCCTAAAACTAAAATATTCAAGAAGTTGTTCCTTTTTAATAAATTATAAATTAAATTTGAAATATGAATAAAATTTCAAATATTACAGTTTTCACTGTAACTCAACTTAACAATTCAATCAAAAATTTAATTGAAAATAATTATCAAATAATCGAGGTATCAGGAGAAGTTTCTCAATCTAAAAGACATTCATCGGGTCACATTTACTTTACTTTGAAAGATCAGGAAAGCATTATTTCTGCAATATGCTGGAGGTCTGTTGTGCCATATTTAAACATAAATATAGAGGATGGAATAAATGTTGTTATCAAAGGAAAAGTAACAACATATTCACAACAATCTAAATACCAATTGATTGTCCAGCAGATTGAATTTCATGGAGAAGGTTCGTTACTTAAACTTTTGGAACAAAGGAAAGATAAACTTACAAAAATGGGATACTTTGATATTTCTGCCAAAAAAAATATGCCTAGATTACCAAGGTCAATTGGAGTTATTACGTCAGAATCTGGTTCAGTAATAAAAGATATTATTCATAGAATATCTGATCGCTATCCTTTAGAGTTGATGATTTATCCATCAAATGTCCAAGGTGAAAACTGCCTGAAGGATATAACTAAGGGGATTGATTATTTTAATAATAAAGACAAAAAAACCCAATTCGTTGATCTTATTATTATCGCAAGAGGCGGAGGTAGTTTAGAAGACTTAATGTCTTTTAATGAAGAACTATTAGTAAAAAAAATATTTGAGTCCAAAATTCCAATAGTCTCTGCAGTCGGGCATGAAACAGATTATACACTTTGTGATTTAGCAGCTGATTTGAGAGCACCTACACCTTCGGCAGCTGCTGAGATGGTTGTTCCTGACAGAAAAGACATAATGAGAAGATTAAATGATTGGTCAAATTCGATTGAAAAAAGTTTTCTAAATCACTACGAAAAAAAAAAAATTAATTTTAAACTTTTAAAATCAAAAATTCCTAACTTAACGGAAAAAGTTAATAACGATTTTCAAAACTTAGACCTTATCGATTCAAACTTTTTGAATTTTTTAAATGTAAAACTAAAAAATACTAAGATTGAGATGTATAAGCTTCTTGAAAGTTATACTCCATCAAAATTAGAAAATTATTTAAATATAAGTAATTCCAATCTAATAAATAGTTTCGAAAAGATTAATTTTTTTATAAATGAAATTTTTAAAAAAAAAAAGGAAAGACTTACATCAAAATTTAGAGAACTTTCAATTTTATCTTATAAAGAAACCCTCAAAAGAGGTTTTACTGTAGTAAGGAAGAAAGAAAAAATAATCAAAAGTGATTCAGAGATCGCAAAAAATGAAGAGTTTGAAGTTGAATTTGCAAATGATAGAACCTTAGCCAAAAAAATATGAAATACTTAATACTTCTTTTTGTCATTTTATTTTCTGAAAATGTAAAATCAAAAAGTTTTCCAGAGATTTCAGGATGTTTCTGTGAAGGAGGAATAATAACTGGGAAAGTATCAATGAATGATTCATTGATAATTGATGGAAAAAAACTTAAGATTTTTGACGGCGGTAGGTTTATTTTTGCATTTGGTAGAAAATTTAAAAAGAGCGTAAACATTGTTTTTAACGAGTTATCAAAAGATTTTACAATTTTGGATAAGAAATATAAGATCGAAAGAATTAAAGGACTGCCAAGAAATAAAGTAGAGCCATCACAGAAAGATTTAGATAAAATATTTTCTGATCAAAAAAAAATAAAGGATTCTAAGAAAGTTGGTTCCAAAAGAAAGTTATTTTCTGATATATTTATTCTTCCTGCGGAAGGAAGATTATCAGGGGTCTATGGAAGTCAGAGAGTATTGAATTCAAAGCCAAGAAAACCTCATAACGGAATTGATATTGCTGCTAAGGAAGGAACAAAAATAATTGCACCTTCAACTGGAAAAGTAAAACTTATTGCTAAAAATATGTTTTTTACCGGTAACACGATTATTATTGATCATGGACTCGGCCTTATATCAATTTTTGCGCACTTGAAAGATATATACGTGAATGAAAAAGATTTAGTTAATCAAGGAGATAAAATTGGATCAATTGGCATGACAGGGAGAGCAACAGGACCTCATCTCCACTGGGGTGTTTATCTTGAGAATACTTCTGTAGATCCAGAGGTGCTTTTGAACTTTAAACTTTTTTAAATTTTATTTTTTCTAAAATTAATTTTACCAGTCGTTTGCTTTCATTAATTTCAAGATTCAACTTTATTGGAATAATGTATTTTTTCAATTCTGAAGGAACTTTGGTAAAATCCTTTTCAGTGCATACGATTGATAAATTCTCTTTTTTAGCTTGGTCAATTATACGTATGATTTCTTTTTTTTTAAAGTAATAGTGATCAGAGAAGTTTTTAATTCTTTGGATTTTAAGTCCATTATTTCTTAAAGAATTATGAAAACCGTCATTATTAGCAATGGCTGAGAAAACAAATATCCTTTTATTTAAAAATTTTTTAAAACTAATAATTTTTTTTGCAAAAAATATTTTTTTTTTAGGGATTTTATTTAAATCTTTTAATTTCTTTCTTGGATCAATCACTATAATAATATCAGATCTTGCAATGCAATCCTTAACTGGTTCTCGCAAGGGTCCTGATGGAAAAAGTTTTTCGTTACCAAAACCAAACTGTCCATCAACAACCAGAATTTTTAAGTTTTTTTTTATATCAATACTTTGCAGGCCGTCGTCCATAATAATTAAATTACTATTTAATTTTTCACAGAGCGCAGCTCCATCTATTTTTTTTTTTGCCATACAGGTTGGGCCCTGTCTTACGTGAAGTAAACTTTCATCTCCTACATCTATGACATTTGAATTATTTTCAACTATTAATGGTCCCTTTTTTTTGCCTTTAAAACCTCTTGTAAGTACAAAGATATTATTTATATGTTTTCTAAGGAGTCTTCGTATCTCAATAACAGTAGGGGTCTTACCTGCTCCTCCAAGGGTAACGTTTCCAACGCATATAACTGGAATTGAACAAACCCTCTGTTTTTTGAGAACCATGTAAATTTTTATAACAATGAAATATAAAAATGATAAAGGTCGTAAAATTAAGCTAATGATATTATTGTTCTCCCATATACGTTTAATCATTTAAATATCTCATTTAAAATAAGTTTTGAATTTCTAGATTCATCATCACAAAGTTTTTTAAAATTTGTGTATGTTTTTATTCTTAAATTTTCATTGTTAAGTAATTTTTTAAGTTGTTCATTTAATTGTTTAGAATCCCTGGCTTCTAAACCAGCTTTTTTCTTGATGATTTGATCTTTAACATCCTTAAAGTTTTGCATATATTTTCCGAAAATTAGTGAACACTCAAAGCCTTTTGTTTCAATTGGGTTGTGTCCACCGAAATTCGTAAATGATCCACCAACTAAAGCTATTTCAGAGAGTTTGAAAAAAAGACCTAATTGACCAAATGTGTTTACAATAAGAAAATTTTTTTTATTTATTATTTTATTATCTGAAGATCCAACTTGATAAGAAACTCTCCTTTTTTCAAAAACCTCAGTAATTTTACCTAGCCTATCTAAATGTCTAGGAATTATAATTATAAAAAGATTACTTATTTTATTTGATAACTCCATAAAACAATTAAGCATGATTTCCTCTTCTCCATTATGCGAACTAAATAAGGTTACAATTCTTTTCCCCTTTAATTTATTTTTTAATAAATTATATGTTTTTTTGTCATAATCTAATCTTTCTGATAGGAATTTAATATTTTCTATTTTTTTTACTTCTTCTACTCCCAAAAGTTTAAAACGTTTCAATGAGTCATTGTCCTGAACAAAGCATTCACTTATCTGCTTGAATACTATTTTGGCAAAATATTTTAGTTTCATCCAATTAATGAAAGATTTTTTGGATATTCTTGCATTTACTAGGATTAATTTTATGTAGTTTTTCTTTAATTCAAAAAATATGTTTGGCCAGATTTCAGATTCAATAAAAATTGTTGAATTTGGTTTCCAGTGTCTAATGAATCTTTTAATAATAAAATTAATATCTAATGGTGAGTAGATTAAAATAAAATTTTTTTTCATTTTAGAAATTAGTCTAAAAGAAGTTATGGTTGAAGTGCTTAATAAAATTTTAGATTTAGGATAATTTTTTTTTATTTGCTCAGCAATTATGAGTGCAGTTTTTGCTTCACCAATACTTACACCATTAATCCAAACCAAATCTCCTTTAGGTCTTTTTTTTTTTTTAAAAAAAAACTTTTCTTCAATACTATCTAAATTTTCTTTGGATAAAAATAATCTCAAAATGAAGTACATCAGGATTGGTATAAAAAGAATATCTGAAAGAATTTTATAGAATTTAATCATTTGTTCGCACCTATTTTGTCAAATTATCTGAAAGAAGCGTGATTCTATTAATCTCATTTTCAATTAGTATCTTGTTTTCTTCAATGGTTTTACTCTTATCGTATTTAATAGGATTACCCCAAACTGCTACAAACTTATTAAACGGAGTTACAAAAATAAATTTATCCCATGTTTTTAGTTTAATTTTTAATTTTCCACTATAACTCAATGGGAGAACGACAACCTCTGTTTTTTTTAGTAAAGATATAAGACCATCTTTAATTTTACCACTTGGCCCTTTTGGTCCATCTGGTGTAATTCCTAAAATTTCGTTATTCTTAACATTCTTTATAATCTCACGTAATGATGATATACTTTGATTTCTTGAAGATCCGGAAATAGTTTGAATGCCTAAATGTGATACAGCGTTAGAGATTATTCTCCCGTCAGAATGACTGGATATCAGCATTTTAAACTCTTGTTTCCAACTCCAGCAAAAGACAGACATTAACAATCTACTGTGCCAGAAAAGTACAATAAAGCTTTTTTTTTTTTGAATTTGTTTTTCAACTATCTCACTATTTTTAACAATCCAAATTGAAGAATGAAAACATATTTTTAGATAAATTGAAATTATCCATCCCAAGAAATTTTGGGCGTATTTATTTTTTAATATTTTCTTCATGGATTTGCTTTTTAAATTGAAGCTCGTAAAGATTCTTATATATCTTTGATTTTTTGATTAAGCTTGAATGTTTACCAATATCAATAATTTTACCATTATTAATCACTACTATTCTATCAGCATCAATGACAGTTGATAATCTATGTGCAATTATTAGTGCTGTTTTATTCGAGATTAAACCTCTGAGGGAATTTTGTATCTTTTTTTCTGTCTTTGAATCTAAAGAAGAGGTGGCCTCATCTAAAAGAAGAAATGGTGAATTTCTTATAAAAGCTCGAGCAATTGCAATTCTTTGTTTTTGACCACCTGATAGTTTTGCACCATTTTCTCCAATTAGTTGATTAAAACCATTAGGAAGTTTTTCAATAAACTCTTCACAATTTGCTTTCTTACAAGCATTTTTTAGATCTTTTAAAGAATAATTCTTACTTCCATAACAAATATTATATTTGATTGTTTCATCAAATAGTATTACGTCTTGACTTACTAAAGAAAAATAATTTCTCAAATAATTTAAACTTAGTTCTTTAATATTTATCCCACCAATTTCAATTTCTCCTTTCGTTGGATCAAAGAATCGTGGTAAGAGGTTCATTAGTGTTGTTTTACCTGCTCCAGAATATCCAACCAGTGCTATCTTTTCTCCAGAAAAGATTTCCATATTAATATTTTTAAGAATGAGCTTGGATGAATTTTTGTATTTAAAATTAAGATTTGAAATCTTCAAATTATTTTTGTTGCTTTGAAGAAAATTATCTTTTGGAGAACTACTTTCAATTATTTGTGTTTTTTTGTCTAAAATTTCAAAAACCCTTTCTGCCGATGCCATTGCAATTTGTAAGGTTGCATTTAAACTTGCCAATGATTTAATAGGTTGATAAGCCATTAACAATGCAGTTAAAAAAGAAAAAAAAGTTCCTGGAGTTGTTTGATCAAGAATAACTTGACTACCTCCTATGAAGATAATTGCACCTATTGCAAAACCACTGATAATTTCCATTAAAGGTCTAGCTATTGAGTTTACTTTGGTTGATTTGTAAGTTAAGTTAAAGATATTTGTAATTTCTTTATTTATTTTTTCGGATTCAAAATTTTCAGTTCTGAATGCCTTTATTGTTTTAATAGCAGAAAATGATTCCGATAATTTAGAAGTTAAGAGACCAAATCCAACCTGAGTATTTTTTGAAATTTTTCTCAACCTTTTACCAATTCTTCTGATAGGGTAAATTGCAATTGGGAAAACAAATAAGGCTATGAATGCTAACTTTATATCATGATAAAACATAACACCTAAAAGAAATAGAAATGTTAATGAATCTTTGATTATATTTATTATTACATTATGTACTCCTCTTGATAAAGCTCCAACATCAGCGATAAACCTTGATATAATTGTTCCTGAGTTTACCTCGTTATGGAACGACAAATCGCATTTAACTGCAGATTCAAACATTTGATTTTGAATATCTGCAACTAATTTATATCCAATAAAACTCATTAATATTGATTGAAAGTATGATGCGATACCTTTAATAAAAGCAACAAAAATTATTGCCAAAGGTATTATTACTATCAAAGTTTTATTCTTATTAATAAAAATTTCATCAAGAACAGGTTGCATCATCCATGCATTAAGTGCGGTGGCTGCGGCAACAATTATCATACAGAAAATGGAAATTGATAATTTAAATTTGTGTTTTTTTACGTAGTTTGAGAAAAGACGTTTGAGAAGGTCTAATGTATTCTTTTTTTCATTATTTTTCATTTAGTTTGTTACACATTTTTTTAAATAATTTTTCGTTTGAAGCGATTACTGATTCAATTTTCATCTGATCACTATTATAAACTATTTTTTCTCCAGATATTTTTTTTATACTACCCCCTGCCTCTTTCAATATCAAATCAGATGCAGCTAAATCCCAGTCGTTCTTGTCGGTAAAACTTATTGCTGTATCAACTTCTCCTTTTGCCACTAGGGCAATTTTGTAAGCAATAGATCCCATTTCAATAATATTTTTTTGATTCACTAAATTATATTTTTTTAATTTTTTAATTTCTGAACTACTAATTGCAAGACTTGAGGAAAAAACGTTTTCATTTTTATTAATCATTATTCGTTTACCATTACAGTATGCCCCTTTTTGTTTTTTTGCAAAGAAGAGTTCTTCTGTCTCTGGATTAAGCACCAAACCCAAAATTGGTTCTTTTTTATTTATTAAAGCTAAGGAAATTGTATATTCTGGTTTGCCAGATATATAGGATCTAGTTCCATCAATTGGATCAAGACACCAAAAGGATTCAGAATTAAATCTTGAGTAATTATCTTTTGATTCTTCAGAGACCCAACCGAAGGAGGGGGTTTCTTTTTTAAAATAATCCTTAATTAAATTATTTATCTCTAAATCAGCATTAGTTACTGGTTGGCTCTTGGATTTATACTTTATAGATAACTTTTTTTTCATTCTTTTAGCCATTAATCCAGCTTCAAGAATTATATTTCTTGCAACTACTTCAATGGAACTAGATAGTTCAGTCAATTATTTTCCACCGAGAGTTAGATTTTCTACCATACAGGATGGTGCGTTTACACCAAAGTTAAATTCAAGGTCATTAGCAGGGATTAACGATTTAAAGATGTCTGTAAGATTTCCTGCAACCGTAATCTCAGATACTGGGAATAAAATCTCCCCATTCTCAATCCAAAATCCAGATGCACCTCGACTGTAATCACCTGTAGAGAAGTTTATTGAACTCCCCATTAATTCTGTTATAAGCAATCCTTTTTTCAGAGATTTTACCATTTCATCTTTGGACACCTTTCCATTTTCCATATATAAATTTGAGAATGATACACCAGGAATTGTTGATACAGACCGTGAAGCGTGACCAGTAGGTTCTTGTTCCAGTTGTCGAGCAGAACTTAGTGAATTAAAGAAAAAATTAAGAGTTCCATTCTTAATTAAATATTTTTTTTTTGATTCGATGCCTTCACAATCTAAGATTTTTGATCTTAATTTTTTTTCCATCAGTGGATTGTCGACTATGGAAATGTTTTCATTAAAAACTTTTTTATTAATTTTATCTTTTAAAAAGCTTATTCCTTTTATTATGGATTGAGAGTTACATGAATTAAAAAGGTTTCTTAAAAGACTTGAAGAAACCTTTGAATCAAAAATAACATCTGATCTACAAGTCTTAAGCTTTTTTGAGTTAAGTTTCTTAATAGCATTTATTGAAACCTCTTTTCCAATCTTCTTGAAATCACCTAGTTCTTCAAAAAAAACTTTTGATTTATAATCATATTCCCTTTCCATTGAGTTTTTGGATCCTGCTAATACAGCAATTATATAATCACTATTTGTTTTTTCCATTTCGATATCCAAACCATTGGAGCCTAACAAACAAAAAGAGTTTTTAGAATACGCTATTTCTGCTCCTTCAGAATTATTAATTTTTTTGTTCTCAAGTGCACTCTCTTCGAGTGAAATGACCTCTTCTTTAATTTTTTCAATAGATGGTTGAAATGGATCAGAAAGTTTAAGTTTTTCTAATTCTGATTTATTTACTTTTTTAACATTCTCAGAATTAGCCAAACCGCAAAACTTATTTTTTGGAACAACCTTTGCCATCTGAAAAACTTTTTCAACTAAATATTCAATATTTTTTTTTTCTAAGTTAGTTGTAGATACAATGGACTGTCTTTTATTAATGATAGCTCGAATACCTATTTCACCAACGGAAGACTTTTCAGTTTTTTCAATTTTTGCAAGTCTTGAAGACGAGCTTACTGTTTCAACTTTGGAGAAGAAAACGTCTGATTCGTCGCAACCCATTTTTTGAAGTTTATTAATGATGTCATTTAGAAAATTTTTATCCATAATTAGTTAACTTATATTTTAATTTGCTATAAATTCAATATAACAATACTATTTTTTTATGAGTTATTATGTTGTGGGCGGAAAATATAAGAATACATCCTTTAAAGAATTTGAAGTAGGATGTAGCCAAGAAAGGTATGGTCCTTTTAATACCTATGAAGAAGCAAGAAAGCAATGGGAGAAAATTTCTTGGGAAAATGTTGATAATTGCAATATCCGTTACATAGTACTTCCTCATAAATAATTTTGAATTAAAACAAGAGTTGAAATAATTCCTCCGTTAAGTACGTTTGCTTGAAATATTTTTAATAGCGATTTCTTTTTCTTAAATGAAAAATACTGATAAAAAAAGATAATAAAAATAACCAAACCGCAAATCAAACTAGCAATTTTATTATTAAAATTTATTAGAAAAAAAGTTAAAAAAAATAGAGAGCTTATCATATAAAGATAAAAAATCACAATTTGTTTGTTTTCTAAAAGAATTGCCAAAGACCTCAATCCTAAATCTTTGTCATCATCAATATCTTGGAATCCATAAATTGTGTCATAAGCAATTGTCAAAAAAACACCTGCAAGATATAGATAAAAAATTGAATAATTGATATTTTCGTTTTGGTTAAGACTTCCTACTATTACACCCCAGTTAAATGCTAAGCCTAACACGACCTGTGGAAAATGTGTTATTCTTTTTAACAGGGGATACACCACTACCAAAGGAATAACAAAAAAACTCCAAATTATTACTGTTGCATTAAATTGAATAACTACCAATA
>MDTG01063695.1_pt1 | contig 24155 bp, 26 predicted proteins | sample 811421 | NCBI WGS metagenome assembly MDTG01 (sample SAMN05326645, study PRJNA326480) | marine metagenome | isolation source: seawater | place: Pacific Ocean: South East | collected 2011
CCGCGCACGTTGCCCCAGTAGGTGCCGATGCCGCCGCCCTTGGAAGCGAGCCACACGTTCTCGTTCCAGGTGCCGACGATGCCGTCGAGGCTGTCGGACACCGAGTTCAGGTAGCACGAGATCGGCAGGCCGCGCCCGGTGCCGCCGTTCGAGAGAACGGGCGTCGCGGGCATGAACCAGAGGTTGGAAATGTAGTCGTACAGACGCTGCGCATGCTCCTGGTCGTCCGCATAGGCATCGGCCACGCGGGCGAACAGGTCCTGGTAGGTCTCGTTCGGCAGCAGGTAGCGGTCGTTCAGCGTTTCCTTGCCGAAATCGGTGAGGTTCGCGTCGCGCTCCGGATCGGTCTTGATCTTGAAGCGGCGCGGGTTGACCGTTTTCGAATCGCTCTGAGGTTTGAGCGCAGCCTTGGCGGCTTCGGCCAGCGCTTCCGCAGCCGCTTCACTCACCAGCTCTTCGCTGCCCAGGTCCGTCTTTTCCATGCTTACCGCTTTCTCGTCGGAGCCTTTTGCTCCCGTTGTATTCGTATTGCCAGACTTGGGTTTCGTGGCCGGCTTGGTTTCGGTGTCGCCCGCAGTCTGTTCGTCGAGCCCCATTGCCGTCTCGTCAGTGTTCCGAAATTCCATTTCGCCCAAGTCCCCGTCTGTCGTGGAGGGTATCCGGATCCCCCGGTTCCTCCGCCTGATATCCGCATGATCTGCGAATCGAGACCGGCAGGCTGCCAGTGACTCTCCGCCCATGCATCGGCGGGAATTTATTTATCCCCCGCCGCCTGTTTCGAGCCTGCCGCGCGAGCCTTCCAGAGCGATTCGGGACTATTTGCGCGATCGTTGTCGCGCCGCCCCATATCTAGGTCTAGTAGGTCCACCCGGCAAGTCGACCACCACCAGTTGTGAATCACACGGGACTCGGGCGCAAGAGGGTTAAGTGCGATTTACCGCGCAGCCGGGGTTTGCGAGCCGGTGTCTGGCACAGGCAATACGGCGCGACGCGTGGATGGTCCTCGACTCCCGCGCAGCGCAAGAGGAAAAACCAAACTGCGGAAAAAAAGGTGCCGCGGTGCGACTGCGTGAATCAATCGAATCAGGCCGCGCAATTTTGCGTCCCGGCAACATGCCCCGGCGGTCCGGCGGCGCGAATCTTCGCCACTCCGCAGCCTCCGTGATAACCCGATGATAACCATGTGCCGATAAGGCCGGTCTTGATTGGCACCGTCAGCGGGAAAGACGGTCACAGGAAAGGCAAGCGGAGCACACACGATGATCGCCTTCTTCAAAGCGATTCCATTCGGTATCTTCCTCACCCTGATCGTCGCCCTGTTCATGGGATCGGGCGGGACGAGCGGCGGTGTGCTGCACGTCTTCCCATTCGACGTGCAATACGAGGACATGGGCCTCGATTTCCGCCTCTACTGGAGCTGGGCACTGTTCCTGGCCGGAACGGGGCTGTCGTTCTTCATCATCATGATGATGGAATAGCCTGCGAACGCGAAAGGCCCCCGCATCGCTGCGAGGGCCTTCCTGCAACCGACCATCGGTCGGATTCGCGTGAAGCGAGGATTATTCCATTTCGTCGGCGCGCTCGTTGATCGCGTCGGCAGCATTGTCACCGATGTCGTCGATTTCCTCGGCGCGTTCGTTGAGCATGTCTTCCTGCGCGTCGGTCGGCGCTTCGTCGGCCATTTCTTCCAGCTGGCCGGCACGATCGTCGCCCACGTTTTCAATGGCGTCGGCCTGCTCTTCCAGCATGTCGCCACGTTCTTCCACGGCGCTGTCCTCGCCGCAGGCGGCAAGTGCGAGAGCGGGAGCGGTGGCGATGAGAATAAGCTTTTTCATTACATTTCCTTCCCGGCGACGAACGCCGTTTCCTCTTTCGATTGCCCCACCAACGGGCGCGGGGCCGGTTGGTTTCAAAAAAGGCGGAAAAAAGGCAGTCTGGCAGATGAACGAAACGGGCCGGAACGGTGGACAGGCCGCGCTTTTGCGGGGCATGAGAGCCGTGAAGGGAGAACAAAAAATGCCGGGATATGTCATCGCCCATTACAAGGTCACCGACAACGAAGGGATCGGGAAATACGTGGAAGCGGTCATGCCCATCCTCGCGGCCCGCGGGGGGCGAGGCCGTGGTGGTGGATGCGGGCAGCCAGGTCATGGAAGGCGATGCCCCGCACCAGAGCGTGGTGGTGAAATTCCCCACCGTCGCGGCGGCCAGGGCATTCTATGATTCGCCCGAGTACCAGGCAGTGCGCCACCTGCGCACCGACAGCTCAACCGACGGTTCGCTCGTAATCGTGGAAGGCGTGGAAGGGCCGGACTGACAGGGGAAGACCGACAGGGCCGCCGCTCAGGCGACGCGCGGCCCGATCACGAGCGTATCGGCATCGGCGTTTTCCAGCACGGCGCTTGCCTGGCTGCCGATCGTCGCGTGGCGAAACCCGCTTTCGCCCTGCGATCCCACGGCGACGAGATCGATGCCCTCCTTGCCTGTCACCTGGTTGACGGCGGCACACAGGTTGCCGCGCACGAGGTGGGTCTTGATGCGAGACTGCACGTCCTGCGGCAAGTCATCGCACATGGCGGCGAGTTTCTCACGCGCCTCGCTCTCGATCTCGTCGGCCACGTACTTGGCCTTGTTCCACGCCTCGAACGGTACGTAGAAGGCATGCAGCAGGTGCAGTTCCGCATCCGGGAAAACCGAAGCGACCCAGTCTATCGCCTCGCGTGAAGGGTCGGAGAAGTCCGTGGCCACCAGGATCTTGCCATAGCCGCGATGCGGGCGTTTCTTGACCACCACTACGGGCTTGCTGGTGCCCCTGATCACGCGGTCCACGGCCGTCCCCAGGAAGTAGTCGCCAACCGAATTGAAGCGCGCCACGCCGAGCACGATCATCGCCGCGTCCACATCCTCCGCATGGCCTGCAATGGCAGCGGGCACGGACCCTTCGGGGTAGCTGAAGGTCACTGGCACATCGGTTTCCGGCAGGACAGCGCGCATGCGTTCATCCAGCGCGGCGGTGTCCAGCTTGTTGCCCGGCGCATATTCGATCGCGTGAACCAGTTCGACATCGCGGCCCAGCTCCTTGCCGAGCATCAGCGCACGATCCACCGCGCGATCGGCGCGGGCCGAAAAGTCGGTTGCAACGACGATGGATCCACTCATGGCCTCAAATCTCCTGTCTCTGTTCACGAGACAGATTGATACATTGTGTCCTGATGCGTCAAGACTTCCCCGCGCTTGCGCGCGTACTATGACGCTGCGGCAGTCGCCGCCCGCGCGTGCCGGGCGATTTCTTCGGCCAGCCGCTCCACCAGTTCCAGCGGAACATCGTGTCCCCAGCCGGGAATGGTCCTGATCCTCGCATTGGGGATCGCCGCGGCAGTCGCGTGGCCGTGGGCCACGGGGATGAGCGGATCATCCTCCCCGTGCAGCACCAGCGTGGGTGCCTCGATCCGGCCGAGCATGTTCGAACGCTCGCCATCGGCGATGATCGCCGCCATCTGCCGCACCGGCCCCTGCAGGTAGACGCTGCGCTGCACCAGTGCGCGGGTGCGCGCCTCCAGCCGCTCTTCGGGAGCGGGGAAACCGGGAGAGCCGATGGTGCGGGCCACGGTCTTGCCGTGCTCCACCAGCACATCCTCGTCGAGCGAGGCAGGCCGCTGCGTCAGCGCCTTGATCGCCTCGCGCCGAGACTTCGGCAGTTTGGGATTGCCGGTGGTCGAGAAGATCGAGGTGAGCGAGCGGACCTTTTCCGGATGCCGCGCGGCGAGATGCTGGGCGATCATGCCGCCCATGCTGCCGCCAACCACGTGCGCGCTTTCGATGCCCAGTCCGTCCAGCACCCCCGCACTGTCCCCCGCCATGTCGGCCAGCGTGTAGGGCACTCGGGGCCGCAGGCCGATGCGGCGCATCAGGGCGTGGCGGACCACGCCGGGCGCCTTCGCCCCGTCGAACTTGTGGCTGAGGCCGATGTCGCGGTTGTCGTGCCGGATCACCCGGAAGCCGTGTCCTGCCAGCGCCTCCACCAGTTCCATCGGCCACAGGATCATCTGCGCGCCCAGCCCCATGATCAGCAGCACCGGCTCCGCATCGGCGGGGCCGTACTCGTCGTAATGGATGGTGATGCCGTTGGCGGTGATCTCGGGCATGGCTTTCCTCGTCCTTAGGGCACCAGCACGGTATCGCTCGGCACCTCGTCCAGCTCGGGATAATCGAGCGTGTAATGCAGGCCGCGGCTCTCGTGCCGCCTCAGCGCGCTTTGCACGATCAGGTCGGCGCACTGATGCAGGTTCCTCAGTTCGATCAGGTCCGTCGTCACGCGGAAATGTCCGTAGTAGTCGTCGATCTCGCTCGCCAGCAGGTCGATGCGGTGCTTGGCCCGTTCCAGCCGCTTGGTGGTGCGCACGATGCCGACGTAGTTCCACATCATGCGCCGGATCTCGGTCCAGTTCTGCTTGATGACCACTTCCTCGTCAGAATCCGTCACGCGGGTATCGTCCCAGGGGCGGATTTCCGGCGCGGTATCCAGCTTGTCCCAGCAGGCCAGGATATCGCGCGCGGCGGCATCGCCGAAAACGAAGCATTCCAGCAGCGAGTTGGAAGCAAGGCGGTTGGCCCCGTGCAGGCCGCTTTCCGTCACTTCGCCCGCCGCCCACAGGCCCGGCAGGTCGGTGCGCCCGGCAAGGTCGATCACCACGCCGCCGCAGGTGTAATGCTGTGCAGGCACGACGGGGATCGGCTCCTTCGTCATGTCTATCCCCAGCCCCAGCAGCTTTTCGTGGATGGTGGGGAAATGCTCGCGCACGAATTCGGCGGGCTGGTGGCTGATGTCGAGATGCACGTAGTCGAGGCCGTAACGCTTGATCTGGTCGTCGATGGCGCGGGCCACCACGTCGCGCGGGGCCAGTTCCATGCGCTCCGCATCGTAATCGACCATGAAGCGGTGCCCGGTTTCGGGATGCAGCAGGTGCCCGCCCTCGCCCCGCACGGCCTCTGTCACGAGGAAGTTCTTGACCTCGAGATTGTAGAGGCAGGTGGGGTGGAACTGCATCATCTCCATGTTGGAGACGCGCGCGCCTGCGCGCCAGGCCATGGCGATGCCGTCTCCCGTCGCCCCGCGCGGTGCGGTGGAGAACTGGTAGACACGCCCCGCCCCGCCGGCCGCCAGCACCGTGGCGCGGGCGGTGAAAGCCTCCACCTTGCCGGTCGTGGTGTCGAGCGCATAGGCGCCCCATACCCGGCCACTGCCCGAATACTTCGCTTCGTGCCGCCCGGTGATCAGGTCCACGCAGGAGTGATCGGGCAGCAGGGTTATGTTCGGGTTTTCCTCCGCCGCTTTCAGCAGCGCGGCCTGCACCGCCCAGCCGGTGGCATCGTTCACGTGCACGATCCGGCGATGCGAGTGGCCACCCTCGCGAGTGAGGTGCAGGTCCCCGCTCTCGCGGTTGAACGGCACGCCAAGCTCGCACAGCCGATCGATCGCTGCGGGCGCGCCCTCGATCACGAATTCCACGGTCTCCCGGTCGTTCAGGCCGGCGCCCGCCACCATCGTATCGCGGATATGATCCTCGAAGGTGTCGCCCGCATCGAGCACGGCGGCGATCCCCCCTTGCGCCCAGGCGGTGGAGCCGCTGGTGAGCTTGCCCTTGGCCAGCACCAGCACGCGCAGCCGGGTTGCCAGGGTCAGCGCCGCCGTCAGCCCGGCAGCGCCCGAACCTATGACGAGGACGTCGTAATCGGTCGAAGGTGTTGTCATCGCGCCAAGCTTTGCCCGCTCGCCCTTGCGCCTGCAAGGCCGCAGGCACCGTGTCCGCCGCGAGGCAGGGCTATTTTGCACTTGCTAAGGGAAAATACCCATGAGATGCTGCGCCGCACAATAGACGGTCGTACGAACATCACGATTTCAGAGGGGGCAAGCCTTTGTTTCGCATCGCGTGCCTATTCAATCGTCACCGTCCCCCCGGTCGCCGCGCGAACTGGGACGGCCTCAATTTCGTCAGCCGTTGTGCCCACTGCCGCAAGCCCATCCGCCGGATGGCAAAGGGAACATGGCGCGCGGACCACGTAGCGGACTGATACCGGCGCGCCGGGATCAAGCCTCGGCTTCGTTGGCCTTGCCCCGGTCGGCTTCGCCCGTAAGCTGCACGAAGACGTCTTCGAGATCAGCCTCCCGCGTCGAGACATCCTCGATCGCGAAGCCCTGCTCCTGCACCTTGGCCAGCACCTGGCCAGCGGTCATCTCGCTCTTGTCGAAGGTGATTTCCATCAGTCTCTCGCCCACCGCCTCGCACTTGTGGAAGCGCGGATCGGCGGGAAGCTGGGCGATGTCCTTGTCCACGGTGACGGCCACGATCTTCTCGCCCATCATGCCGACAAGTTCGCGGGTCGGCTTGTTGGCGATCAGTTCGCCGTGGTTGATGATGGCGATCTGCTCGCACAGTTCCTCCGCCTCTTCGAGATAGTGCGTGGTCAGCACCACCGTCACGCCCTCGGCATTGAGCTCGCCCACCAGCTCCCACAGTTGCTTGCGCAGTTCCACGTCCACGCCCGCGGTCGGTTCGTCCAGCACCAGGATCGGCGGCGAATGGACCATGGCCTTGGCGATCAGCAGCCGCCGCTTCATCCCGCCCGAAAGGGTGCGGGCATAGGCATCGCGCTTATCTTCCAGCCGCACGGCCTTCAGCAGTTCCTCGGACCGGCGCAGCGCCTTGGATATGCCGTAGAATCCGCCCTGGTTTTCCAGCACCTCGAACGGGGTGAAAAACGGGTCGAACACGATTTCCTGCGGTACGATGCCGATGTTCAGCTTCGCGTTGCGGTGGTCGCGGTCGATATCGTGACCCCAGATCTTCACGCTGCCGCCGGTCTTGTTCACCAGCCCCGCCATGATGTTGATGAGGGTGGACTTGCCCGCCCCGTTCGGCCCCAGCAGGCCGAACACGCTGCCCTGCGGCACATCGAAGCTGACGCCCTTGAGCGCCAGCTTGGGCCCGGCGCCCTTGCTGCCGGCATATTCTTTCACCAGGTCGCGGATTTCGATTGCTGCTTCGCTCATAAGGCGCGCTCTTAGGGGCTTTTCGAGGGGCTCGTAAAGCGATAGGAGCATGGGCCATGGATCACGTACCTGAAACCACCATCGTCGAAACGCCCCGCGTCTGGTGTGACGGCGCCGGAGACATCCGCGGCGGCGAGAACTACCTGCCCGCCAGCCTCGGCCATCCGCGCGTCTACATGCAGATCGACGAGAAGGGCTATGTCGATTGCGGCTACTGCGACCGGCGCTTCATCCTGAAGGGTGGCCCGATGGACGATGGCAACGTGCCCGATGCTTCCGTTTCCGGGGCCGCCGCCTGATCCGCAAGGCGAATCAAAGCGGCACCAAAACCGGAACAAAAGGCGGTCAGCGCGGGTTCATGATCCACGGCTTATGACACCTGTCATCAGGAGAGTTACCATGCTGAAAGCCATTACCATTTCCGCTGCCGCCGCCGCGATGGCGCTGGCCCTTCCCGCCGCCGCGCAGGACCGTGAAGAACGGGCCGAGCAGGCGTTCGCAGAGCTCGTCGAAGGCCGCACCGCCGGTGAACCGCAGAGCTGCATCAACCTGTTCAACAGCAATCGCCTGCGCGTCGAAGAGAATGTCGGCCTCGTCTACGAACGCGGCGACACGCTGTGGGTTGCCCGTGCGCAGAACCCGCAGAACCTCGATCGGTGGGACGTGCCGGTGATCGAACGCTACGGCTCGCGCCTGTGCCGCACCGATGTGATGCGCACGATCGATCGCACCTCCGGCATGTTCAGCGGCGTGCTGTTCCTCGACGATTTCGTGCCTTACACGCGCAACGAAGACGAAGCCGAAGGCTGATCCCGGCGTGGCCCTTGCCCCACGGCAATGGGCCGCCGACCTCCTGCACTTCTGGTTTCACGAGCTGACCCCCGCTGACTGGTGGGACGGCTCGGAACAGACAGACGCGGAAATAGAAAAGCGCTTCCGGCACTGGCTGGAGGCGCTTTTCGTTTGTGCGCCTGCCAGCTTCCTGCACCACCCGCAGACCGCGCTCGCCGCCGTGCTGCTGTTCGACCAGGTGCCGCGCAACGTCTATCGTGGCACACCAGAAGCGTTCGCCACCGATCCGCTGGCCCGCGCGATCACTTACGGGGCATTGCAACGCGGATACCTGCCGCTGCTGGCAAGACAGCAATGCCAGTTCCTCGCCATGCCCCTGATGCACAGCGAGGATATTGCCGACCACCTGCTCAGCCTGCGCCTGTTCGCGCAGATCAACGGCGGCGCGAACCTGCCCTTTGCGCGCTCCCACTACCGCATGATCGCCCGCTTCGGACGCTATCCGCACCGCAACGAAGTGCTTGGGCGCACCAGCACGCCTGCAGAACAGCGCGCCATAGAGGCGGGGTTCGCATGGTAGGGTAGAAAGCCCTTCTGGCCCGCTCCTCGCCAAGCCGCTATCGTGCGTCGTGCCAGAATGGGGAGAGACACAGATGAGCGAAAACCTCGACAAGATCCTGCAAGCAAACGCCGCCTATGCTGCCGAATTCGGTGACAAGGCCAATCTCGCCATGCCGCCCGCGCGCGGGTTTGCCGTGCTCACCTGCATGGACGCGCGGCTCGACCCGGCCAAGTTCGCCGGGCTTGCCGAAGGCGATGCCCATGTGATCCGCAACGCCGGTGGCCGCGCCAGCGATGATGCCATCCGCTCGCTGGTTATCAGTCACAAGCTGTTGGGCACGCAGGAATTCTTCATCGTGCATCATACCGATTGCGGCATGGAGATCTTCACCGACGACATCATGCGCGGGCTGCTGCGGCAGAGCCTGGACACGGCCACCATCGACGAAAACGGCTGGCGCGACACCGGAGCGGGGCCGGGCACGACGGAGGGCGACCAGGTGGCGTGGCTGACCTTTAGCGATCTGGCGCAAAGCGTGCGCGACGATGTGCTGCGAGTGAAAACCAGCCCCATGGTGCCGGACGACCTGCCGGTGCGCGGCTTCATCTACGATTGCAAGAGCGGACGGCTGGAGGAAGTGGTCTAGCTCGCCTCGCGACCAGCCACCCCGCCGTAGAACTCGCACAGGTCGTTTACCGGGCACGTTGCGCACCTGGGTGTGCGCGCCTTGCACACCTGCTTGCCGAACTGGATCAGCCAGAAATGCCCGTCGCGCATGGCCCACTCGGGCGAGCGTTCTTCCAGTTGCCGCGCGGTCCTGTCCGCCGTTTTCGCCTCGGTCAGACCGATGCGGTTGCAGACGCGGTGGACGTGGGTATCCACCGCGATCACGTCCTTCCCGAAGGTGAAGCTCAGCACGATATCCGCGCACTTGCGGCCGATGCCCGGCAGCGACAGCAGCCCCTCGCGGGCGTCGGGCACTACGCCGCCGTGCTGGGCCAGCAGGGTCTCGCAGAACTTGCGGATGTTACGCGCCTTCACGTTGTAGAGACCGCACGGCTTGATCGCGCGGGCCACCTGCTCGTCGCTCAGGGCCAGCATGTCCTCCGGCGTAGTCGCCAGCGCGAACAGCGCCCTGGTCGCGGCGGCGGTGTTGCGGTCCAGCGACTGGGCGGAAAGCATGCACGAGATGCACGAGCGAAAGGCATCGGGCTGGCCCTTGGGGCCCTTGGCACCCTTCGTGCGTCCCGGCATGGCTTCGGATAGGCGGCGGTAGACTTCCTCCACCTCGCTTGCGTCAATCATCGCCCGCTTCCTTCTGGATCGCCGGAAGCCGCACGAGGAATTCGCCCAGGGCGCCCACCAGCATCAGCGCAGCCCCGACGATGAACAGCCACACGCCGATGGTCTTCCATTGCTCGAACTGCGGCAGGAACAGCACGCTGCCGGCAAGGAAGGCGAAGTTCCCGATCAGGCCCAGGGCGCGGTGAATCCAGCCGAAATCGGCGACGATCGTGTGGATCATTGCTCGCATGGCGAGTCAGCGCACCGGCACCTTGCCGGTTCCGGTATCGCAGCGGGCACGGATCGGGCATGCCTCGCACTGCGGGCGCGCAGGGCGACAGTGGACCTGCCCCAGCCGCTTCACCAGCAGGTGATGCTCGTCGATGTCGGCGGCGTTCCATTCCTCGGGCAGTATTGGCATCAGCGCGGCGTAGGTGCGAGCGGTATCGGCCCTTGGTGGCACCAGCCCCACGCGTTGCATCACCCGGCGATGGTGGCCGTCGATCACCAGCTGGCGGCGCGCGAACAGACTGGTGTTCATCACCCCTGCCGCGATCTTGCGCCCGACGCCGGGCAGCGCTTCCAGCCACGCCATCGCTTCCTCGTCCGGCAGGTTCGAAAGGTGGCGCATGTCGACCGCGCCGCGCTCGTCGATGATCGCGAGCAGGCACGCCTTCAGCCGCTCTGCCGCGACCGAGGGGAAGGTCTGATTTCTCAGCAGTGCCTGCAAATCGCCCACATCGGCGCGCGCAACCGCTTCCCACCAACCGAACCGCGCCAGCAGGGCATCGGTGGAGGCGTTGGAGACAGCTGTCTTCGTCTGCGCCCCGATCACGCCCTGCACCAGCGTCCAGACAGGATCGCGGCGCCTCTCGTCCACCCGGTCGATGTGTCCGAACGCGCCGATCAGCGCGGCGTGGATGCGGGCCAGCCGTTCGCTGCGGGGATCGGGGCAGAGGGGAAGCTCCATCGCTCTTGCTTGACGGGCGCGCGAGACAGCGTCAATCCTTGCCGCCGGGAGAGGGAAATCAATGGACACCTACAGGGGTTACGAACTGCGCGTCGTGCTGCTGCTCGGCCTTGCGTACGGTTTTGCCTATTTCGATCGCATGGCGCTGAGCTTCATCTCGCCTTTCGTGATCGAGGAGCTTGGCCTCAGCAATTTCCAGGTCAGCGCGCTGGGTTCGGGCCTCTCGGCCACGTGGGCGCTGGGCGCGCTGGTTTTCGGCCTGTTGAGCGACCGGTTGGGGCGGCGAAAGCCGTTCCTGCTGGTGGCGTTGGTGGTGTTCTCGCTGTGCTCGATCCTCTCGGGCCTCAGCCAAGGGTTCTGGCAGCTTCTGGCAGCGCGCATGGTGATGGGCGCGGCGGAGGGGCCGTTCCTGCCGATCTGCCTTGCCATCATCATCGCCGCCAGCGCGGAGCGGAGGCGCGGCCTCAACGCGGGCATCGTGCAGAACGTGTTCGGGGCGGTCATGGGCACGGCCATCGCGCCCGTCGTGCTGGTATGGATGGCGGAGGAATACAGCTGGCGCTTCGCCTTCCTGATGGCAGGCGTGCCGGGACTGATCCTTGCCGTGCTGATCTGGCGCTTCATCGACGAGCCGAAGCCTGCGGCCGAGAGCGATGCCCGGCCCGCCACCCTCGGCCTCGCCCTGCTGAAAGAACGCAACATCTGGCTATGCTCGCTCATTTCGTGCCTGCTGGTGGGCTGGGTCGTGGTCGGCTCGATCTTCTACCCGCTCTACCTCGTCGGCCCGCGCGCGCTGGAGCCGGGAACGATGGCGATGATCATGGCGGCACTCGGCCTGTGCCCAGCCATCGGCGGCGTGCTGGTGACATGGATTTCGGATCGCATCGGCCGCCGTCCGCCACTGATCGGTTTTTCCGTGCTGATGGCGAGCAGCCCGATGGTGATGCTGTGGCTGGATGGACCGCTGCCGCTGTTCACCGCCGCGCTGTTCGTCGGCTGGATCGGCATGGGCGTGTTCCCGCTGTTCATGGGCGTGATCCCCGGCGAATCGCTGGGCCGCGGGCTGGCCGCCACGGCGATGGGGCTGGTGGTCTGCATCGGGGAACTGACGGGCGGCGTCTTCGCCCCGCTGGTGGCCGGGTGGCTGGCCGATGCCTCGGGCCTCGCCCTGCCGATGGTCATCATGATCGCCCTCGCCGGCGCATCGGCGCTGGTTTCGCTGGGGCTGAAGGAGACCAACCCGGCGGTGCTGCGCGGGCGCGGCGTCATGGCAGGGGAGTTCGCGTAATGGCCATGCGATACGCGGTCTGGTGGGTGCGGCTGGTCTATGCCGCGTGGATGGTGCCTGCGGGCCTCAACCATTTCATCCCCCTCTACCCGCAACCAGGCGGCGCCAATCCGCTGAGCGACGGGGTGTTCACCGCCCTTCTCGATTCCGGCCTGTTCACGCTGGTGAAGGCCGTGGAACTGGTGGCGGGACTGATGCTGCTGCTGGGCTGGCGTGTGCCGCTGGCGCTGGTGATGGTGCTGCCGGTCAGCTTCACGGTCTGGTACTGGGACACCGAACTGCAGGGCTGGTGGAGCGTCTCGGCGATCTTCGGCTGGGCGATCCTGGGGTGCAACACGTTCCTGCTCTACGCCTATCGCCGCTGCTACGCCCCCATGTGGGCAGACCATGCGGAGCCGCGCTGGCCGCCCGCTCTTTCCGAGCAGCGGGAGGCGCGCGGATGATCCGCCCTGTCGACATGCTGCGCATTGCGCTGGGCGCGATCATGGTGCCCACCGCGCTCGCCTATTTCCTGCCGGACCTGCTGCCGTGGGTGCGCACGGCGCAGTGGCAGGGCGCGATGGCGACGCGGCTGATGGGCCAGCTCGATGCCAGCGGGCTGCTGGCGGTGGCGAAATTCATCCAGCTTACAGGCGGCATCGCGCTGCTCCTGAACCGTGCCGTGCCCTTCGCGCTGGCGGCGATGGTGGCGGTGAACGTGTGCGGTGCCTTTGTTGCCGCGCTCATCGATGGCGGCGTTCTGCTCTCGCTGCTCGCCCTCGCCGTCCTGGCGCTGAATGTCGTGCTGATGCTGGCCTACCTGCCCGCCTATCGCGGCGTGCTGGCCTTGCGTGCTTTGGCCGATGGCGAAAGCCCGCAACCGGGCGAGAATTACGAAAGCCTGTTCGTGATCCCGCTTTCGGGCGCGAGCCGCAAGGCCTGCCTGATCGCGGCCCTGCCCCTGATCGGCGCGGCGTGGTTCTTCTGGCAGGTCGTGCCGGGTCTCAACAGCCTGACCGGGCTTATCGTGCTGGTGCTGCCTGCGCTCGCGCTGCTGGCGAATTTCGTCCGCGCGCGCGGCCGTTGAGGGGAAGGGGCCACGCACATGCGCGGCCCCTTCGCCATCACTTCAGTTTCAGCGGATCGTCGACCTGGATGAGGCTGGGGTAGTCGACATAGCCATGCGCGCCGCCGCCATAGAAGGTGTCGCCATCGGCCTCGTTGTAGGGGCCGGCTTCGGCGATGCGGGCGGGCAGGTCCGGGTTGGCGATGAACAGGCGACCGAAGGCCACCGCATCGGCCCAGCCTTCGTTGATCCATTTCACGGCATCCTCGGGCGAGAGGTTGCCGTTCACCACGAAGGTGCTGTCGAAGGCATCGCGCATGGCCTGCACGATCTTGTCACCTTCGGACCGTTCACCGTCCGCGCCGCCGTGGTCGGTCGCGCGCACCACGTGCAGGTAGGCGAGGCCGCGCCCGGCCAGCACGGCGGCAGCGGCGGGGTAGGTTTCCTCGGGATGGGCATCGGCGCTGCCGCCCGCGCCGCCGATCGGCGTCAGGCGCACGCCCACGCGGTTTGCGGGCAGGACTTCGGTGAGCGCGTCCACCACTTCGCCCAGCAGGCGCGTGCGGTTTTCCAGGCTGCCGCCGTACCTGTCCGTACGCTGGTTCACGCCGCTGCGCAGGAACTGGTCGATCAGGTAGCCATTGGCGGCGTGCAGTTCCACGCCGTCGAACCCGGCACGCACGGCCATGCGCGCGGCGTTGCGATAGTCATCGAGCAGCGCGGGGATCTCGTCCTCGCGCAAGGCGCGGGCCTGCTGGTGCGGCACCATCGGGCCATCGGGGTGATAGTCGCCCACGAAGGCATTGCCTTCGGGCGTCCATTCGCTGGAGGAAACGGGCGCACCGCCGTCGGGCTGGAAGACAGGGTGGCTCACCGCGCCCACGTGCCACAACTGCGCGAAGATGCGTCCGCCGGCGTTGTGCACGGCATCGGTCACCAGCTTCCAGCTATCGGCCTGTTCTTCCGTATAGATGCCGGGCGTCCAGGCGTAGCCCTGGCCCTGCTGGCTGATCTGCGTCGCTTCGGAAACGATCAGCCCCGCGCCGGCGCGCTGGGCATAGTAGAGCGCGTGCAGCGGCGTTTGCAGGTGTCCGTCCTTCTCGGACCGGGCGCGGGTGAGCGGCGCCATGAACACGCGGTTGGCGGCGACGATGTCGCCCACTTCGATGCTGTCGAGCAGCGCGGAATTATCGGGCTTGGGGTCATGCAGGGACATTCGGGGGGATCCTTCGCAATGGGGGTTTGACGATTGAACCGCCAAGGTCGGAAGCGGTTTCCCGCCTTGCGAGGTAGCGTTTCTTTAGCCCGGTCCAGATTCCGTATCGCGGTCAGGCGCGCGCGGTGGTGAATCGCCCCGCCAGCAACGCGCCCGTCGCCCCGCCGGCCAGTTTCAGGCCGTGGTTCACCCATGCCATCAGCGGGAACTCCATCTCGCCTGCGAGCAGGGTGGGCATCGAGATCGCGTAGTAGAACAGTGTGCCGACGATCCCCACGGCAACACCGATGACAAGGCGCTGCGCCTGCGCCGGTCGCGCGGCCCAGAAGCCGCCGAGGGCGAACAGGATGAAAGCGACGGCCAGTCCCTCCGGCTTGTAGCCGACAAGGTCCGTGGTGCTGAGAAAATAGACGTAAAGCGCGTAGAGCAATTCCACGCCGATCCCGGCTACAACGATCCGCTTCCAGTACTGCCCCATCAGTCCCTCCCCGACTGGTGGGAGTGTCAGGTCACTCCCACTCAATGGTCCCCGGCGGCTTCGAGGTATAGTCGTAAACCACCCGGTTGATGCCCTGCACCTCGTTCACGATACGCGTGGCAACGCCCGTCAGGAAGCCTGCATCGAAGGGATAGACGTCCGCCGTCATACCGTCGGTGCTGGTCACGGCGCGAAGGCCGCAGACACTGTCGTAGGTTCTCCCGTCGCCCATCACGCCCACGGTCTTCACCGGCAGCAACACGGCAAAGGCCTGCCAGATTGCGTCGTAGAGGCCCGCGTTGCGGATTTCCTCGAGGTAGATGGCGTCGGCTTTCCTCAGGATATCGCAGCGCTCCTTGGTCACTTCGCCGGGTATGCGGATGGCAAGGCCGGGTCCGGGGAACGGATGGCGGCCCACGAACATGTCTGGCAGGCCCAGTTCGCGGCCCAGTTCGCGCACCTCGTCCTTGAACAGTTCGCGTAAGGGTTCCACCAGCTTCATGTTCATGCGTTCGGGCAGACCGCCCACGTTGTGGTGGCTCTTGATCGTCACGCTCGGCCCGCCGGTGAAACTGACGCTCTCGATTACGTCGGGATAGAGCGTGCCCTGCGCCAGGAAATCGGCCCCGCCGATCTTCTGCGCCTCGGCCTCGAACACGTTGATGAATTCCGCGCCGATGAACTTGCGCTTCTTTTCGGGGTCGGTGACGCCTGCGAGGCCCGCCATGAAGCGTTCTTCCGCATCCACCACCACCAGCGGAATGTTGTAGTGGTCGCGGAACATGGTCTCCACCTGCTGCCGCTCGTTAAGGCGCAGCAGGCCGTGGTCGACGAAGACGCAGGTCAACTGGTCGCCGATGGCCTCGTGGATCAGGATCGCGGCAACCGAGGAATCGACGCCGCCGGACAGGCCGCAGATCACCTTGCCATCACCCACCTGCTCGCGGATTTCGGCGATCTTCGTCTCGCGGTAGGCGGCCATGGTCCAGTCACCCGCCAGCCCGCACACGTGCCGCACGAAGTTCGCCAGCAGGCGCGCGCCGTCGGGTGTGTGATAGACCTCGGGGTGGAACTGCGTGCCGTAATACTTGCGCTTCTCGTCCGCGATGACGGCGAAGGGCGCGCCATCGGAAGTGGCGACGATCTCGAAGCCGTCGGCAAAGCGCGTCACCTTGTCGCCGTGGCTCATCCACACCTGGTGCCGCTCGCCCACTTTCCAGAGGCCGTCGAACAGCGCGCATTCCTCGGTCACGGTGAGGAAGGCGCGCCCGAATTCGCCGCCGTCTCCGGTTTCGTGGCCGGGGCGCACTTCGCCGCCCAGTTGCGTGGTCATCACCTGCTGGCCGTAGCATATGCCGAGGATCGGCAGGCCGGAATCGAACAGCACCTGCGGCGCGCGAGGGGATCCTTCCTCGCACACGCTGGCGGGGCTGCCCGACAGGATGATGCCCTTGGGGTTCATCCGGTTGAACGCCTCTTCGGCCAAGGAGAACGGAGCGATTTCGGAATAGACGCCGGCTTCGCGCACGCGGCGCGCGATCAACTGCGTTACCTGGCTGCCGAAATCGACGATGAGGATGGAATCGGGGATGAGATCTGCCTGCATGGCAGCGCTCTGCCCAAAGGCTGTCGCCGTGTCCAGCACGAGGGGGCGGGTTTCCCGTCGAGGAACCCGGCTTCCTGTATGCGAAGCCTTCAACGTTGCGAAAAGCGCACGAGGCGTCGATCTTTTCGCACTTGCACAATTTATGCTGCACCTGCACACAAGTCGGCGGAAGTCGAGGATAGCCTGAACGTAGTCTCACCTAGCCCAAGGAGTTCACCCGATGAAAAAACTTCTCACTTCTGCCTTCTGCCTCGCGATCATGGCCGCGACCCCGGCCTATGCCCAGTCCGCTTTCGTGTTCGTCATTGGCGACGCGCCGAGCGCCGAACAGGAGCGCGAGACGAGCGCCCCTACGCAGGAGGCCCTTGTCGAACGCGCCATCGAGCAGGCCTGCGTCCGCCCGTCCCTCCAGGCCGTGAAGATGCAGATGATGTATCGCGAATGCATCGCCGAACTGCGTGTCGAACTGGCTTCCGGCAGCGAAAACAGCATCCGCCTCGCCGCGCGCTGAGGGGCCCCAACCGGTCGTCCGATCCTTCGTGTGCTGATTTGAAAAATATGCAACACTTGTCGAATATTTCGCATTTGCAATATATTCGACAAGTCGCCATTTGCGCTTGCGCCAGCGGCGGGACCTTACGGAGTCGCGCCGCCAGACACTCACGAAAACAGGACGATGTAACAATGCGCCAGTTCGCACCGAATATCCTTGCATCGCTCGCAGCGATCACCGTCAGCACGACCCTGCTGATGGGCATTCTCTAAGAGCGATACGCAACAGACCCCTTAGGCCCGGAGGCTTCCTCTCCCCCTCCCCCCTGTTTCCGGGCTGACATATGGCCACCCCTTCGCGGGGGTGGCCATTCTTGTATCTGGCGACCGGGGGAAGGACCGGCGGAAGAGCCGATTCCGGGCGTTAACCCGATAAGGCGTGGAAAAGCGCCGGACACAGGCCCTCCAGCCTTCCGAACAGGGTACGCAGTGCCTATATGATCGGCATGGAAAATACGCCCGAAAACACACCCGAAGCCACTCCCGAAAAGAAGCGCCAGAACGGCGAATACAGTTCCGACAGCATCAAGGTGCTGAAGGGGCTGGACGCGGTGCGCAAGCGGCCCGGCATGTACATCGGCGACACCGACGACGGTTCGGGCCTGCACCACATGGTTTTCGAGGTATCCGATAACGCCATCGACGAGGCGCTGGCCGGGCATTGCGACCTCGTGCTGATCGAGCTGAACCCTGATGGCAGCGTGTCGGTGGAAGACAACGGCCGCGGCATTCCGGTGGACATCCACAAGGAAGAAGGCGTGTCGGCGGCAGAAGTCATCATGACGCAGCTGCACGCGGGCGGGAAGTTCGAGAACACCAGCGACGACAACGCCTACAAGGTCTCGGGCGGCCTGCACGGCGTGGGCGTTTCGGTGGTGAACGCGCTTTCCGAATGGCTGGAGTTGCGCGTGTGGCGCAACGGCAAGGAACACTGGATGCGGTTCGAGCACGGCGATGCCGTCGAATCGCTGCGCGTCGTGGGCGACGCGCCGCCGGTGGAAAGCAATGGCGACGACGATGGCCTGAAGAAAGGCACCCGCGTTACGTTCAAGGCCAGCGAGGAGACGTTCAAGAACGTTACCGAGTTCGATTTCGACAAGCTGGAGCACCGCTACCGCGAACTCGCCTTCCTCAATTCCGGCGTGCGCATCCTGCTGCGCGATCGCCGTCACGAGGAAGTGGAGGAGCACGACCTGTTCTACGAAGGCGGCATCGCGGCTTTCGTGAAGTGGCTGGACCGGAACAAGGCCCCGCTGGTGCCCGAGCCCATCTCGGTTTTCGCGGAGAAGGACGGCATCGGCATCGACGTGGCGCTGGAATGGAACGATTCCTACTACGAGAACGTGCTGTGCTTCACCAACAACATCCCGCAGCGCGACGGCGGCACCCACCTCGCAGCTTTCCGTGCAGCCCTCACCCGCACGCTTAACAACTACGCCAATGCCGCGGGCCTCTTGAAGAACGCCAAGGTCTCGCTCTCGGGCGAGGACATGCGCGAAGGGCTTACCGCTATCGTTTCCGTCAAGCTGCCCGATCCCAAGTTCGGTTCGCAGACGAAGGACAAGCTGGTCAGCTCCGAAGTGCGCCAGCCGCTCGAATCCCTGATGGGCGAGAAGATGGGCGAGTGGCTGGAGGAGAACCCGAACGAGGCGAAGGCCATCGTCCAGAAAATCATCGATGCCGCCGCCGCCCGCGAAGCGGCGCGCAAGGCCCGCGAAATGAGCCGCAAGGGCGCGATGAGCGTCGCCAGCCTGCCCGGCAAGCTGTCCGACTGCCGGGAGCGCGATCCGGCCAAGTCCGAAATCTTCCTGGTCGAGGGTGATTCGGCAGGCGGCTCCGCCAAGAGCGGGCGCGATTCCAAGTATCAGGCGATCCTGCCGCTGAAGGGCAAGATCCTGAATGTGGAGCGCGCGCGGTTCGACCGGATCATCAGTTCCAAGGAAGTCGGCACGCTGATCCAGGCGATGGGCACGGGCCTGCGCGACGAGTTCAATCTCGAGAAGCTGCGCTATCACAAGATCGTGATCATGACCGACGCCGACGTCGACGGCGCGCACATCCGCACGCTGCTGCTGACTTTCTTCCATCGCCAGATGCCCGAGATCATCAAGGCCGGGCACCTGTTCATCGCCCAGCCGCCGCTGTTCAAGGTCGCCAAGGGCAAGAGCGAGGTCTACCTGAAGGACCAGGGCGCGCTGGACCGCTACCTGGTCGAAGCGGGCCTGCAGGACCGGGTGCTGGAAACGCACGAAGGCGCCCGTTCGGGCGCGGACCTTGCCGATCTGGTCGACAAGGCGCTGCAACTGAAAAACCTGCTCGCCTTCGCCCCGCGCAAGTACGAAAGCTTCGTGATCGAGGCGATGGCCATGGCCGGCGCGCTGGAGCCGGGCCTGACCCCCGCCCAGCGAGACGAACGGCTTGTCCATGCCGCGGGCCAGATCCAGCTGAGCGATCCCGAGGCAGAATGGTCGGCGCGCACCACCGAGACCGGCGACGTGCGCTTCGACCGGCTGTGGCGGGGCGTGACCGACGTTCACCTGATCGAGGAGAAGTTCCTCGACAGCGCGGAGGCGCGCAAGCTGCACACGCGCGGCGTGGCGCAGGCAGATACCTATGCCAAGCCCGCCCGCCTGGTAAAGGCAGGCAGCGCGGAGCCGCAACCGGTGGACGAGAACGCAGAGGAAACCGATGCGGATACCCCGGCATTCGATCCCGACACGGCCATCACCCGTCCCTCGCAATTGCTCGATGCGGTGCTGACCGCGGGGCGCAAGGGCCTTTCGGTCAGCCGCTACAAGGGTCTTGGCGAAATGAACGCCGAGCAGTTGTGGGAGACCACGCTAGACCCGGAAAACCGCGAACTGTTGCAGGTGAAGGTGGAGGACGCCGACGTGACGGACGAAATCTTCACCCGCCTGATGGGCGACGTGGTGGAACCGCGCCGCGAGTTCATCCAGGACAACGCCCTGAACGTCGCCAACCTCGACATCTAGGGCGCGTCGATGAGCGGGCAGCACAAGTCGGGAGCGGTGGAGAACGGCGGTTTCCTCGTCTTCCTCGCGCTCGTTTCGCTGGTGCTGCTCTACATCGTCTGGCCCTTCGTCGCCCCGCTTTTGTGGGCGACGCTGGCGGCGATCATGTTCCAGCCGATGTACCAGTGGTTTCGCACACGGCTGGGCGGCAGCAACCGCGCGGCCATAGCCACCCTGCTGGTGATTACCGTCGCCATCATCATCCCTGCCTTCTTCATAGGCGCCGTGGTAGTGGAACAGGCAACGGCGGTGGTCATCGCCTTTCGCGAGGGACGAATAGACCTCGCAGCGCTTTTCGAAACGGTGCATGCCGCCCTGCCCGAGGCCATCCGCCAGAACCTCGACGCGTCGGGTTTCGGCACGCCGGAAATGGTGCAGCAACGTGCACAGGACCTGGCGTTGGAAAGCTCCGGCCTGATCGCGCAGCAAGCGGTGGCCATCACCGGCAGCGCACTAGGCTTCGTGCTCGCTTTCGGCATCGGCCTTTACGTCGCCTATTTCCTGCTGCGTGACGGCAGGGACGTTGGCCGACAGGTGATCGCCCACCTGCCGCTGGCGAGCGAAGTGGCATACGAACTTGCCGAGCGTTTCCTCGCCATCGTGCGCGCGACGATCAAGGGCTCGGTCGTGGTCGGCCTCGTGCAGGGCGCGCTGGGCTCGCTCACCTACTGGATTGCGGGCGTGCCCAACATCGTCCTGCTGGGCCTCCTGACCGCGCTGTTTTCGCTGGTTCCGGCCATCGGCCCTGCCGTGGTGTGGGCCCCGGTCGCGCTGTACCTGCTGGCCGTGGGCGAGATCTGGCAGGGCGTCGTCGTGCTGGTATCGGGCTTCGCGGTGATCGGCATGGCGGACAACGTGCTGCGCCCGATCCTGGTGGGCCGCGATACCGGCATTCCCGACTGGATCATCCTTGTCACCACGCTGGGCGGGATAGCCGCCATGGGCCTTTCCGGCATCGTCGTCGGCCCACTGGTGGCCGGCCTGTTCCTTGCCGCGTGGGGCGTGCTGGCCCAGCAGCGCGGCGTCGCCCGGCCTGCGACGGCGGGGGCGCAGTAAGGCGATGGCATGGGGAGGCGTGCGGCCGGGTAGCCAGGAAGAACAGGTGGGCCGCCTGATCCTGGCGGGCGTGCTGGTGATGTTCCTGCCCGCGCTGCCTTTCGGCAACTACCTCATCTGGCCCTTCGTCATCCTCACCACCTGGTTCCATGAAATGGGCCACGGCCTCACCGCGATCCTGACGGGCAATGCGTTCGACGAGCTGGTGATCTACGCCAATGGTTCGGGCTATGCCTCTTCCCGCACGGCGATGGACGGCGGCGGGCTGTCGCGCGCACTGATCGCCATGGGCGGCCCGCTGGGGCCAAGCGTGATGGGCGCCTTGCTGATCCTGGCCAGCGCCGCGCGCAAGCACTGGAAGCCCGCGCTCGTCCTGCTCGCGGGCGCACTCGTGCTTTCCACCGTGATCTGGGTCCGCAGCGTCGTGGGCGTGGTGGTCCTGCCACTGATCGGAGCCGCGCTCGGGCTGCTGGCCTGGAAAGGGAAGCGCGGGCTGCAACTGTTCGCGCTACAGTTCCTCGGCGTGCTGGCCGCCCTCTCCATGTTCAACGACATGGACTACCTGTTCTCCGAAAGCGCGGTGATCGGCGGGCAGGTGATGCTGTCGGACACCGGCGCGATCGAGGCGGAGCTGCTGCTGCCGCACTGGATCTGGGCATCACTCATCATCGTGCTCTCGGGCCTGATGATCGGCTGGAGCCTGAAATACGCCCTCAACCATGAAGGCCATCGCTAGGGCGGGTCAGTCGTCCGGAACCGTTGCCGTCAGGTTGTCGGCCTCGAACCCCTCGCCGCCTTTCGATGCATCCTCCAGTTCCTCGCGCGCATCCTCTACGGCTTCACGGGTGAGGTCCGGCGCCTCCTGCTGCGGGGCGAATTCGCCGGGCGAGAGGCACAGCTCCACTTCCAGCGGGTAATGGTCGGAGCCGACGTCCGGTCCTTTCGCGAACCGCAGCACGCCGAAGTCGTCGGTGTGGAAGACATGATCCAGAGGCCAGCGCATCAGCGGGTTCGTGGCATCGAACGTGGCATTGAACCCGCGCCCGCGCCGGGGATCGACCAGCTGTCCGATGCGCTGGAAGGTTTCCGTGACGCTGGACCAGCCGACATCGTTGAAATCGCCCACCACCAGCGTGGGCCTGCCGGAGTCGCGCACGAGATCGGCCAGCAACACCAGTTCGGCGTCGCGCTGCCCGCTGTCCTGGCCGGGGCGCGGCGGGCGCGGGTGGACGGCGAACAGCGTCATCACCCCGCCATCGGCACGGGTAAGGCGCGCCTTGATCGAGGGCGTGCCCCCGCCCGCCAGTTCGTTCCGCTCCACCTCGGCAAACGGCAGGCGGGACCACAACGCCATGCCATAGGTGTTGGGCTGCGGGATCTTCATCGAATGGGGATAGTCCGCGTCCAGCGCGGCGGAGAGCGCATCGGTCCATGCCGCATCGTTCTCCATGGCGAGGAACACGTCCGGGTTCTCTTCGCGCACATAGGCGATGGCGCGGTCGAAATCGCGGTTCGACTGGAGCACGTTGAGGCTGGCGACGTGCAGCCGGTCGGCCGGTTCGCAGCTATCCGCGCTCACGGCCTGCTGCGGCATGAATCCAAAATAGGGCACCACCTGCCACAACTGCACCGCCAGCGCGGCCACGCCCAGCGGCAGCCAGAGCCACAGGCGGCGCGAGCGGGTGAAGAGCAGGAGGGCGAGAGCGATCGTCAGCACCATGGCGAACTGCAGGCGCGGGAAGTCGAACACCCTGATCCACCAGGCATCCGCAGCCACAAGGCTGACCGCGGTAAAAAGCGCCAGCACGATGACGAGAAAACGGGCGATACGGGCGCTCCAGACCCTCACGCCGCTGCCTTGCTCGCTCCTAACCACCATGCTGTTCCTTTCGCTTCGGCGGCGCTGGAATGAACGCCGATGTCCGTTCCGCGTAACGGGCGAAGTCCTCACCATACTTGTCGCGCATGGCATCCTCCGTCATCCCCGCGCCCGACCACTTCACCAGGGTGAAGGTAAGGAACAGCGGACCCGGCAGCGTCCAGATCACCGCGCCGGGGGCGATGGACAGGGCGACGATGAATATGCCCCACCAAACGCAGGCATCCCCGAAGTAGTTCGGGTGGCGGGTGTAACGCCACAACCCCTCGTCCATCACCTTGCCCTCGTTCGAGGGGTCCGCCTTGAAGCGGGCGAGTTGCCAGTCTCCCACCCATTCGAAGAACAGGCCCACCGCGTAAAGGGCAATGCCCGGCCACCCCAAGAGCGGCAGGTACTGCCCCTCCCAGGCAGCAAGGATGCCCACCTGGGCAGGGCTGCTCACCAGCAGGATGAGCGCGGCCTGTAGCAGGAACACCTTCTTCAGAGCCGCCATCGCATAGCCCATGCCGGCATCGGGCGATGGCAGCATCGTGCGATAACGCGCATCCTCGCCGTTGCGGTTGAAGCGTCGCAGCAAGTGCACGCCAAGCCGGACGCCCCAGATCACCACCATCAGCATCAGCACCAGCTGCGCCTCTCCGCTCTCGGCAGAGAGAAAGCTGAGCAGGGCGAGCGCTGCGATGGTCAGTCCCCACAGGCCGTCGACGAAACTGACCTTTCCGATGATGGCCGAAGCAATCCAGGCCGCCAGCATGAAGACGAGGAGCAACAGGCCGTTCTGCAGCAGGGTATCAAGCATCGGGCGGACCTTTCAGCTGATCGGAAGGCGGGGCCGGAGGCGGAGCAAGGAGGTCTGGTTCCACCGGCTTTGCGGGCGTCGCCACCTCGCCCTTCGCCTGTTCGGCCAGCACTTCGAAACGTTCGCAATCCGGCAATTTAGCGCGATAGAACTCCGCAATCCGCGCAAGGTCCGCATGGAAATCGCCGGAGGGCATGATCGCCTCGCCAAAGCCTGCGCGCCCGGTTTCCTCGTCCACCCAGGCAGGCACGATCGGCACGCCCGCACCGCTGGCGATATGGTAGAACCCGCTGCGCCAGCGGCCATCCGACGTGCGCGATCCCTCGGGCGCGATCACCAGCGCGATCCGGTCCGCCGCTTTCACCTGGTCCACCACCGCATCCACATAACCGCGCGGGGAGGAGCGGTTTATCGGCATCCCGCCCATGTCATACATGAACCGCGTCATCGGCCACTTGAACAGCGTGTGCTTGCCGATGAAGCGCGGGGAAATGCCCACTTCCTGCACCGCGCCCGCGAAATAGATGAAATCCCAGTTCGAGGTA
>MDTG01125515.1_pt1 | contig 24150 bp, 17 predicted proteins | sample 811421 | NCBI WGS metagenome assembly MDTG01 (sample SAMN05326645, study PRJNA326480) | marine metagenome | isolation source: seawater | place: Pacific Ocean: South East | collected 2011
CTGAACAGAAATTGTAGAGCTTATAATGGTTCCTGTAAAACATTTGTATTTTTTCTTTTCATGATAAAATCGAAGGATTGCTCTGTCAAATCCAAGAGAGGAAAGCATTGGAAGGATAAGTTCTGCAGCGATTAACAATCCTACCTTCCCAAATTCTTCTACGGAGAGAAAAAGAGGTAGAATAAGAATTAAAGATTTGTTGAGACCTTTTGCTAAAGCCTCAATCCCTCCATATGTAAGGATTTTTTTAAGCATCAATTTGTCTGATCTTTTTCAGATCTTTTCTCAGTCTTGAAGAGACAACTAGTATTGCAAGAAATATAAAAAAGAAAAATGCGCAACAGACTACTCCTAGTACTATTGGATTTGGTCTTTTCTTTTCTAATGGCAACATCGGAATATCAATAGTGTTGAAGTTTTCACTTGACTCCTGATAAGTAAATTTTGCAATTTCAAGATTTTTCAAATTAATAGCATACATTGTATTTAATATCTCTATTTCTCGGGCTAGCCTTAATTCATCTAACCTTGCTTTTTTCCTGACAACATAATTGTTTTGGTCTGATATTGAGGCGAGCTTTTCCTCGTTTTTGATTAAAATTGATTTTATAGAATCACTTTTATCACTTAGAATGGAAATGGTTTCTAATTTTCTTTTTGATGTTCTTTTTTCGTAAAATCTCTTTAGTGCTTTGATGAGCTGATGAGAAAATAAATATGCAACTTTTTCATTGGTAAGCTCTACCCCAAATTTAATTACTGAGGTCTTATTTGAGATATCAATGTTTAAACTATTTGTTTTGATATCTTTAAATATTTCATTTATTAATCTGGACTCATCAATCGAAATTTTTTTAAAGTCTTGAGTTTTAATTCGAAAGTCATTAGTGAAAACATCTTTTGGTCTTATCTCAGGAACACCAATTGAGTCTAAGTACAAATTAATTAATGTTTTTTCGTTGTTCTCAATTTCAATTTTAGAAAATAAAACTTCCGACAGAATACGCTTAGAAACAGCTAGTTCAGCAATATTCTCTGGGGACATTATATTTCTTCCTTCCCCTAAATTAATCCCGAAAGATTGCGCGATTCCAAGATATTGATTTATGCTTCCACCATTGCCTGAGTCAAAAAAAAGAGAAAATTTTGATCTGTAAGTCGGCTTTTTAAGGACTGAAAAAAACACTCCAAAACTAAACCCAATAATTGAAACAATGACTAATTTAATAAGGTGTTTTTTTAATATTTTAAAAAGCACGTTAAATAAATAACTAGAGTTTAGAATATCACTATCCATATTATTTTATTAATTAAATGCTTGCTGGGTTAATACAAGAAGGGTGAGAATTGCTGTGGCTTTTATCGTAACGTGTTCAATAACAGAATTCCAATCAACTTCCTTGCCTTGCTCTCGAGTTTTTCTTTTTTCTTTAGTTTGAACAATAATTTTATCTCCTGATTTAATTTTAGGTTTTAATTGACCGAAAAAAGTACTTTCCTTAACCAGCCCGTTTGACCCAATAACATATACCCTTCCTCTTTTTGCATTCTTAGAGTATCCTCCTCCATATTTTTTTATGTAAAATCCAGCTCTACGATTTTTATGAAAAGGGGAACTTATTAAATTACTTTTTTTATTTAAAAATTTGTAACCGATAGCGCCTGATATGGATACAATATTTGATGTTTTTGGAATAATCACACTGTCATTTGAATTCAAGATATAGTTATATTTTGAATCCTTGTTTTTCAAAACATGCTTTAGATTCATTAATATTAGACCTAAGCTGTCTTTATGTCTTTGAAGTTTTGATCCTTCTAGAAAAGCCCAACTTGTAACACCTCCAGCCCTCTCGATAAGATCTGAGAGTTTTTCATTGGATCCGTTAAGAGTGTATCTACCGGGATATTTAATTTCGCCTGAGATGAATACACTTTCTTGACCGGTAAATCTCGGAAGAGTCCTAAAATTAATTATATCGTTAGGCTTTATTTCAAAATCTTGGTGACTTGGATATTGAACTTTTATTAATTCAACATAAGATTTGTTAGAGTCAGCGGAAGAATATCTTAATCGCTCTACTTCAATCATTTTTCGATCAGCCTCCATTTTTAGTCCATTAAATTTTAAAATGATATCATTTAAAGTCAATCCTTTTACAAAGGGGGTTGTTCCTGTTTTTTGCAAAGCTCCTCGCACAGTTACAAGGTTTGAAAAATTTAGTTTTGATTTGTCGAAAATAACAATAGAGTCGTTTTCCTGCAGAGTAATATTTTTGGCAGAATTAGGGTTGCTTATTATTTCCTTTAAATTTAGTTTGATTACAGAGAGGCTCAAATCCGGAAGTGTTCTGAAAAGTTGAGCGTGATTCTGATAGGAGTTTTTGTTAAGTTTTCCGGCTTTATAAATAAGGTCCCTAACTTTCATTCCTCTTACGTATGAATATTCTCCCTCAACATTTATAGCTCCAGTTATTTTAACCAGGCCATATACGATATTCGAAATTTTAAGAACTTCTATCTCACCTCCATCACCTAAAGAAAGGTTTTTATATTCTGAACTTCCTAATTTATAATTTTCAAATATCCATTTGTTTCCAACAATTCTTTTAACATTAATGTTTTCTTTATTCGCATAGGTGGAGAAATTACCAGCTATGTTAATTATGTCGTCAAGTTTGTCTTCATTTGTTACTTCATATTCACCAGGTCTTTTGACTTCTCCTTTCACATTGACAATTCCCCCTTGGGTTTTGACAATAATGTAATCGCCCTCTTGAAGAAAAATATCAGAAAAATTTTTTGGATTGAGAATGAATTTATACAAATCAAGTACGCTTACTACCTGGCCATCCCTTCTTATTTCAATTTTTCTTACTGTTCCTAGTGAAGTTACACCACCTGCTAAAGAAATCAAATTGAAGGCTGAATTAACTCCCGGGATGGAATACGTTCCAGGTTTTTTAACCTCACCAACAATGTTTACAGAGATTATCTTTGAATAGGTAAGATTGATAGAGATTTTAGATGATCTAAGGTTGTAAACTTTTGCAAATCTAGATTTTATAATTTGTTTTGCATTGGAGAAAGTGAGACCTCTTAAATTGATTCTTCCAACTATTTTTGGAGTAATATTTCCAAATTCGTCTAGAGTGAATTCATTTCCAAATTCAGACGCGCCCCATATGGTAATACTGATATTATCTCCAGGGCCTAAAATGTAGTTTCCTGGAGGGTTCATACGATGAGTGTTTTGTTTTAGATTGAAGTAGCCTTCTTTAAAATAGCTGTGTCCAAAAACTTTCGATACATCATCATATTTGCTCCTTATCACGGGTTTTTTAATTTCTTGAGGTTTTTTTGTTTTCACCTCTTTTTTCACCTCTTTTTTTTCTTGCTTTGAATTCTGTTCTAAAAATTTCGCTTTTGCATTATCAATTTCGCTTTGAGAAATCCCTATTTTTTTTAGGTCGTTCTCAGAATTAATACCTAAAGTTTTTATCCGAGACAGAGAAACTTGAGAGAAAGTATAAGATGAAATAAAAACAAGCAGTAAACTCAATAACTTCATGCAAAGTTGTTGTTTATAAATTTGTTTAACAAATATAGTTTTATTCTTGTAAATTCATAAATGTTGAATTGTATACATTAACTAAGTTGAACTTTCTTTTTATTTCTAACATTATTAATGCGAATAGTTTGTCGCTTATAAAAAACTGACATTTTCCAATCGCCCAAAAATCAGATTAATTTAATTATGTATTGTTGAATTGTAGTCATAGGTAAAGATATACCTTATGAGCAATCCAATTTAAAAAATATTTAATCACTTTATGTTGGGTCTTTTTGTTAAAAGGGGCTAACATTTATGTAATTTCGCAAATTAGGTATGAAAATAATTATAAATGCATCGAATATTCACGTTGGGGGAGGGGCTCAAGTCGCGTTGTCATTTATTCATATTCTTCATAGATTTAAGGAGCATCAATTTTTTATTTTTGCATCTGAAAAAGTTCACAAACAAATTGATTTTGAGCAATTACCAAAAGGTATAAGTGTAACCAAAATTAATTTTGGAATAAGGGAGTTTGTTTTAGGGAAGACAAAAAAAGTATTGAATCTTGAAAAAACAATTAACCCAAGTCTTGTTTTTACAATATTTGGACCAAGCTACTGGACTCCGAGTTCTCCGCACTTAATGGGTTTTGCATTGCCCTGGTTAATTAACCCTGAAACAAAGGCTTTTGGTGAGTTGCCATTAAAAATGTGGTTTAAGAAGAAGGCTCAAAATATGGTTAAACGCTACTTAGTAAAAAAAAACGCGAAATATTTTGTTGTAGAAACAGAGGATGTTAAATATCGTTTAATGAAATTTTTTGATATTCCTCTTTCTAATACCTGGGTAGTAGACAACACCTGTAATCAACATTTTAGAAATATAAAAATTAAACCAACTCGGGCTAAAGATATTTTTGAGTTGATTACAATTACAGCGAATTATCCCCACAAGAACTTAAAGATTATAAAAGAGATAATTCCGGTTTTAAAAAGGAAAGGTATCAAAGCACGATTTACTTTAACTATTCCTGAATACGACTTTGAGTCTATGTTCGGAGATGAAACAGGTTATGTTAGGAATTTAGGGCCGATTTCATCAAAGGATTGTCCGGCATATTATAATGAGTCCGATGCTTTGTTTCTACCGACATTACTAGAGTGTTTTACAGCCTCTTATCCAGAGGCTATGGTGATGAAAAGACCTATACTAACATCTGATTTGCCGTTTGCAAAACAAATTTGTAAAGAAGAAAATGCATTGTTTTTTGACCCATTAAATCCTGAGGATATAGCCAATCAAATCGAAAGACTTATTAATGATAATGACCTCTATGAGCAGTTGGTTGAAAATGGGTCAAAAAGAGTTCAGGAATTCAGAACTTCAGAACAAAGAGCGGAGGCATATATTGCTATCTTAGAAAAATTAGGTAACAAGGATTAACTCTCAATTATCGCAATGAATTTGTTAACCATATGTTCAATTGTACATTCGTTGGAGTAGTGTTGGAAAGCGTTTCTACCTAAATGTTTACTGAGTTTAACATTGTTACAAAGTTTAATCATAGCTATTTCTAAACTGTCTTGATTGTGATTGCACAGAATTCCATTTTCATTGTCAATTATATTCGATATTTCACCACCACTTAGAGCCTTTTTGCTTGTAACGAACGGAACCCCGTAACCCATACTCTGTAAAACACCTAGTCCAGCCTGTCCAAACGATAAAGAGAAAATGGCCGTTTTATAATGGTTTTGTAGAATTTCTGTTTCAGTTATTTTTCCAAGAATCTCAACTCGGTCTTCTATGTTTAACTCTTTAATTATGTTTTTAATAGATGCTAAATCAACTCCTTCACCAACTATTTTAAAAATGATAGATTCGGGAATTTTAGAAATTGAGTTGGCAAATGCTTTCAGCATTAAATCTAGTCGCTTCCTTTTATCCAACGAACCAACAAACAGTATTGAGTCTTTTTGTTTCTCCAAATGACAAGGAACTCTATTTTCTATGTGAAAAGTGTTGTTGCAAAAGGTATAATTTGGACTTGAAAAACCTAAATTTTTCATTTCGTTTAATCCGACTTCAGTGTAAAAAATTGTTGACTTATTTCTTAAAAAGTACCCTCTTAACTTATTTGCTAATTTGTTTTTGGAAACTATAATTCCCCACCAGGTAAACTTGGAGGATTTAGGATGAAAAAATGAGGCAATAAGGTTATTTACCCATTGAATGTCCATCATAGCAATAATAACATCGTAGTTACCTTTTTTAACTTCTTTTTTCACTCCTTTTTGAATGTATAGCTTCGATATTATTTTTAGGGGGGTAACAATCTCTTTATACTCATCTTTAGGTAAAACACTTTCTTTTCCAGAATGTAAAACGGTTACATCATATTGCTTGGCCAACTTATTATATAAAGGCTTTCGGTAGTGAAGAATCTTATTTTGAAGAATGAGTACTCTTTTCATTTTGATTAACAATCGGAATAAACATTTACTAACTCAGCGGTAAACCTTTCAATTGAAGTTAAATTTTGAGCATTTTTGAATTCATTTAAAGAATAAGCAGATCTTTTTATCGGTGAATTATTCAATTTCAAAATCAAACTGGATAGCTCTGTAATCGAGTTATAGAATAAGCCAATTTTTAAATGTTTAAAATCACTAAAATGACCCTCAAAAGGAGCAATTATGGGTGAGCTCAAACTAAGACAATCTAATAATATACCGCTCGGTCTATACCCACCATTTTGTTTAGGAAACAAACAATAATCGCATTGACTTAAAACGGACTTAAAGTCCGAAACGGAGAGTCGTTTATTATATACTGAAATGCCAGGCGATGAGGGGAATTTAATGTTTTTACTGTAAATATGAAAGTGAATATTATTAAGACCGTCCAAGTTGATTTTTGACGAAATTTGCATAGTAAATAAATGAGCGTGGCGACCTAACAATGCAACATTCACCTTGTTAATCGGATAACCTTGATCAATTTCAATCCGCTCTTTTTCGAGGTGACAATAGTTCATGTGGGGAATGAAAATTGTTGACTTTTTAAAACCTAGGCTGTCCATCTTTTTTTTTCCTGATTGTGTAAGGCAAATAAGTTTAATATTTAAAAGTGCAACCATTAATTTAAAGGGTGCTGTTTTTACCCCACCCAGGGCTAATGAAGTTATGTTATTGTGAATAATCAATGTAATCTGTTTTCCCATAAAAAAAGGAAAGAAGACCAAGGTTAAGAGTGGAAAAATATAGTTTTCGAAAGCTAGAACAGTGATTTTTTTTTTATGCGAAAACAGTAATTTGAAAAACAACTTTAAAACTCTAATTTGCCAGATATAATTATCTTTATTCAAGATTGAGGAGTCTTTAAAGTTGAAATGTTTAGCATGTGAATGATTACCTATAAATTTAAAGTCTTTATATTGTAAAGGAAGAGCTTTAATAAAGGACTTATTAAAGTCCAAATGACTTTCCTTTAAACTTAAAAAATCTATGACAACATGCTTCTCCAAATTTTAAATTTCTTTACAAAAGGTTATGAATTCATTGAGATTCAAAGATTCTCTTACCGATTTTAGTTTATTTTTGATTTCGAGTTTTAGGCTCTTATTTTGAAATTGTTTCTCGAATTTTGAAATCAAAGTATGTCCCGTAATTTCATTCATTTGAATAACGTAGTCTTTTAGTCCAAACTCTTGGAGTTCACGCTCAACCTTAGGTTGGTAGCTAATGCCTATTGTTGGGATGCTATTTTGTATGGATACAACAGCAAAGTGATAGCGTAATCCTATACAAAAGTCCATAGCGCTTAATTGGCTTACAAAACCACTGAAATCCTCCTTATAAAACAAAACATCTTTGGAATTGAACGGCTTGATTTCATTCATAAATTCTAAATCTTTACCACCTGTTTTGTTTTGAAGTGCGAAGTAAAATACTTCTATGTTTTCTTTATGTTGTAGGTAGTTGATGAATACTTTAGCGGCTTCAATATATGAAGTTCTTTGTTCCGGAATTTTTTCTAAATAGCTATAATAATCAAAAAAGTTTAAACCAACTTTGATTTTGTTGTCTCCGATGTTTTTTTCTTTCTCTAATTCAGGCAGGTAGTAGGATAAGTCTTTGCCAACTATTACATTTTTATCAGAAACACCTAATTGAAGTAAAGTTTCTTTGGATTGACAATCTCTTACAAATGAGTAGTTTGCTTTTTGAAATATTCGTTTCAAACAAAATTTCCCAAGCCTCGATTTTATTTCACCAACTCCAACTCCTGCATTTATGAACTTTCCGCCTTTAATCTTTATTAAACAGCAGGATAAATATTTAAGTAAAATTGAAACCGATTTTCTAGAATCAATTTCAAAATATTGAGTTCCGCCACCAATAATTATAGCGTCCATTCTTAATACTGTGCAAAATACTATTTTAAGGTTGACTAGAAAGTTGATAGTTTTATTAGAATAGTTCCTCCCGAAGAATTTTACTGGAGTAGCGTCAACATCATAAGCATTTTCTTTTTCTTTAACGGTGTAAAATATGGATGTGTTTTCTCGATTTGAATTAAAGAGCTCAAAAATAGAATTAAATATTAGGTCATCGCCAAAATTATTGGCACCATAATATCCCCACAAGAGTACCTTTTTTTGTTTCAAATCTTAACTATCTTTTTCTCTATTCCAGCTCTTTTTCGAGCTAAATAATGGAAGTTTTTTTTGGCTTTTAAGATTTCGTATTGGGAACGGTCGCGTTCTTTTATGATTTTAGCGGGGTTTCCGCCAACAATAGCTAATGCCGGAACGTCTTTGGTAACTACCGACCCCATTGCAATCATAGCACCTTCCCCAACAGTAACACCGGGAGCTATTTGAGCACCAAAGCCAATCCATACGTTGTTTTCAATGACTACTTTTTCATGGTAGTCAATTTCGTCGTAAGGAAGTGATATTCCTGAATCGTAGTTATGATTAACTGTCCAAATTGTCGTTTTTGGTCCAAATATAACATTGTCGCCAATATCAATTCTACCATGTCCGTACCAATAAGCTTCAGGACCAATATAAACGTCCTTTCCAATGGTAATTTCGTGGCTGCCAAAAAAATAACCTGACTTAACAATTGAGCCATCGCCCAATTTTTTAAAACTCACCTTTTTTTTTAGGCCAAGTTTAACAGCCAATTTTTGCAGTAGTCCCATACAAGCTTAATTTAGTTTTAATTAAAGTGAAGATGAATCCAATTATTCTGACTCCAAGAAACGACATGACAGCTCCATTTCCTCCAAATTTAGGAATAAACATAAAACAAAGAATTATTCCAACTGTAAACTGAAAAAGAGATAGGAGTGTGATGAATTGTAATTCACCCTTTCTGTAGAAAATCAGGGCAATATTATTGGTGTAAAAAGTGAAGAACGTGCCGGCAATAAATAGGGGAACTAGGCTTAAACTATCAGCATATTCTTGTTTGAAATTCGAAATGAATAAGGAAACAATAACAAAAAATATAATTGACGCAGGGACAGATACTAGCAAGGTTTTATGCAGTTTTTTTAGGTAGATCTTCAAGTTTTCAGCGTATTTAATATTCACCACTGTTGGCAGCAAAACTTTTGTCAGTGAACTTGTGAAAAGAGGCAATATTTTACATACAGATAAGGCGCTAGCGAAGTATAACCTTTCATCAACACCAATGACTCCTTGATCTATGAAATATGAAAGCGCAAATATTTCCATATTAGCCGCAATTAGTTGAACAAGATCCTTGACCAATATCCATTTTGAGTCCTGAACAATAGTTTTGAAAGGTAAATCAGTTTGAAAAGTCAAAGGAGCGACAAAAATTTTGTACAAAATCAATGCTGAGAAAAGGTAAATCACATTTGCTATTAATAAACAAAGAATAATATTTTGAATTGTAAGTGAATCTGTAGCGAGTAGTAGTAAACTAAGTATCAATAGAACCAAATTGCGAATGGGAACTATTACAGACACATATCCAAATTTTTTCTTCGATTCAGCAGGAGGCTTAAAGCTTTCAGAAAATCCAAAGATTAGTCCTGCAAGTAAAGCTGCCATGATTAAGCTTCTTTGATCATTTAATAAGTAGTAAATAAAACAGCCTAACAAAACAAAAAAAGATAAAAGCAATTTTGATTTCCAATAGAGCCCGAGATAATTTTTGTATTTTTTCTCATTTTTTTCCGCACTTGTAAAAACAACAAAAGATTTATCGATACCAAGATTTAAAAAGAACGGAACCATGCTAGCCAGACCAACGAGCAATGAGTATTTTCCAAAATCTCCTGATCCGTTACGAGGTAACTCCCAAAGTACAAAAGTTAAGCAAATAGCTAAGGTAGCGCTAAGAAGTCTTGAAAAGACAACTAAACCAAAGTTCTTTAGCATTTTATTTTGAAATATTTTAGGATTTAAACTCATTACGCGAAACAGCAAATTTACATTAAATGGATGATTTAAGATACAAATAGGTATGTCTTACTCAACTTTAATCTGGAAGTATATTATTCCCAAAACCAATCCACAAAAGTGTTATTTGAAAACATTAGCTATATTTAAGGAATGGATTGGATATTCAACAAATCATTAGAGGCTGCAATAAGCCTAAAACAGTTGGTGCTACAAAATGAAAATCTGAAGAAAGAAGTACTAGGTATTGCCGCTGTGTTTGTTGAAGCTTACAAAAGTAACCACAAAACCCGTTTTTGCGGAAATGGAGGAAGTGCAAGTGATGCTCAACACATTGCAGCCGAATTAAGTGGCAAGTTTTACTTTGATCGCCCACCCCTAGACTCTGAAGCACTTCATGTAAACCCATCATACGTTACCGCTGTTGCTAATGACTATTCCTATGACCTTGTATACGAAAGAATGATTCAAGCACAAGGAAAAAAAGGTGATGTTCTCGTTGGGATTTCAACCTCTGGAAATTCAATTAATGTGTTATTAGCTATGAAAAAAGCCAAGGAATTAGGAATGAAAACGATTGCTTTTACTGGGGTTGGTGGAGGCAAAATGGCTGATTACGCAGATTATTTGGTAGCTGTCCCTTCAAATGACACGCCTCGTATTCAAGAAGTTCATATATTAATTGGCCACATTATTTGTCAAATAGTTGAGCATGAGCTTTTCGAAAAATTCAGGCGTTAAAACTACTGAACGAACAAATAATTTAAAAAAGCACAAAAATAAAAAAGAATACTTTTAATATTTAATTCGTAAGTTTCGTGTGAAATTTCACTTAAAGAGTATAGCTAATTAAAAAAATAGATTACGATATTATATTTGTTGGACGAGGAGCAAGCGCATGTATCCTTCTAATTGAGTTGGACAACAAAAATTTCCTAGAAGGCAAAAAGGTACTTTTAATTGATCCTGACGACAAAAAAGAAAATGACAAAACATTTTGCTTCTGGGCAAGAGAGGAGGACGAAATATATAAAGACTATAAAGATATAATTTCAAATAGTTGGAGTAATATTCGTATTAACAATGAATTGGCCCAGTCCATTTTTCCATTAAGATATTATCATATTAATAGTAAAGATCTCTACAATTATTCTCGTGAAATCATTTCTAAATATAACATAACATGTCTCAAAGATTTAGTTATTGATATCACGGAGGATAGAGCTCTTAACGTTCAGCTTGAGAGTCAGTGTTATGCTACCAAATATGTGTTTGATAGTCGACCACTCAGATTTGAACAAAAAAAAGATGACGAGTTTTACATATCCCAATCATTTTATGGTTTTAAAATTGAATTACAAGAGCAAGGTTTTGAGGATAGTGTTTACCGTATGATGGATTTTAGAGTTAGTCAATCTTCGGCAACTCAGTTTGTTTACATTTTACCATACAGTGCAAAAACAGCCTTGGTGGAATTAACAAGGTTTGGAAAGAATGTACTTCAAATTGATGTTGCTGAAAAAATACTGGATCAGTTCATCAAAGAAAACTTCGGGCAATACAAAATAACAGAAAAGGAGAAAGGTATAATTCCTATGGACCCTATATTACCAATAACAAAAAAGAGAAGTAAATGGATTAATATTGGTACTCGAGCAGGTAACGTGAAGCCAAGCACGGGATATGCGTTTAAGAATATGTATACACAATCCAAGTTTATTTGTAATTCAGATTCCTTTAAATTTAACCCTCCTTCAAGAAAAAGGCGGTTTCATTTTTACGATCAGTTATTATTGATTATTCTCACTTTATGGCCACAGAAGGGGAAGTCAGTTTTTGAGCAATTGTTCAAAACGAGTGGTGCTTTTTTTATATTAACATTTTTGGATGAAAAATCTAAGGTTTTAGATGAATTTAAGATGTTTTTTAAATTACAAATAGGGCTTTTTCTTAAAGCAACTTTATATTGGATGCGCTGGAAGTTAAAATCCTACTTCGTTCCTTTATTGATGATTCTTATGGTGTTTTTACCCTCTGAAAATAAAGAAGAAAGTGTACTAAACTTGGCGAATTATCAGGTAATCCTGATGGTCGCTGGCTTACTTATTGTAGGTATACCTCATGGAGCTCTTGACCATTTTACGGAAGCTATTGACAAGGGAAAAAAAATAACGTTTAAATTTATTAGCCGTTATTTGATTCTTATGGTGCCTGTTTTTTTCATTTGGTTGTGGAATCCTCTAATTGCACTTGGTCTTTTCTTAGTATACTCAGCTTGGCATTTTGGACAAACTGATGTAAATCACTGGGGCATTAAATCAAAAGTAATTGGATTTATGTGGGGTTGTATTCTTCTAAGCTATCTTTTCCTAACCCACCTCGATGAACTCAATATAATACTATCCGCACTTGAAGTTCCTACCTTAGTCAGTTTTCAGGAAATAAATGTTTTGAAAGGGTTTATAATTGGTTTAGGCGTTTTGTTTTCGATTTATTTTCGCAACGTTCAATGGTTTTTGATTGTTTACTTCCTGTTTGTTTCTCAATTCACAAATTTAATTTTCTCCTTTGGGCTGTATTTTATACTCCATCACAGCAGGTTGGGTTGGTTACATCTCAAACATGAGCTTCAAGTTTCTCACCTGAGGATGTACCTTAAAGCGCTCCCTTTTAATTTAGGAGCGATTCTGCTATTCATTTTGTTTTTTACCAATTTTGAGTTAAGTCTTAAAGATAATATAGCGTATTTCTTTATTTTTCTTTCATGCGTAAGTTTTCCACATGTTTTGTGTATGCATACTTTTTACAAAAAATCACAGTGAAAGTGAAGTATTTAGTAGTTTTTAATGAGTGCAAATATTAAGCTTTACTTTGAAATAAACGTTCCTGAGTCTTTTCCAATATTTAATGCATTACATATTCTAACAGAAGATACTCCTGAATTAATGGCATTAAACGCACTAGATAGTTTTGGAATCATGCCTTCAGATATTATTCCTTGAGCTTTCAACTCCTCGAAAGATTTAGGATTTATTTTTTTAATCACAGTCGATTTATCATTAAAATCTTCGAGGACACCATCTAATTCGAAACCAAGTATTAATTGAGTGTCTTCTCTTTTAGCCAATGCTTTTGAAACTTCACTCGCAATTGTGTCAGCATTTGTATTAAGCATGCTGCCGTTTCCATCATGCGAAAGAGGAGCAATTATAGGGATAATATCGTCCTGAATAAGGTTGAGTAGTAAATTGGTGTTAATCCCATCTATATCACCAACCCAACCGAAATCAGTCTTTTCAACAGGGCGTTTATGAGCTGTAATTAAATTTCCGTCTGCACCACTTAAACCTAAAGCGTTTATTTTTTTAGATTGTAGTTTTGCAACAATTTTTTTGTTGGCTAAGCCACCATATACCATTGTTACAATCTCAAGCATTTTTTCGTCAGTAACTCTTCTTCCTTCAACCATTTTTGTTACGTAACCAATATCTTTAGCAAATTTTGTTGCTAATCTTCCCCCTCCATGAATTAACACTTTAGGGCCTTCAATTTGAGAGAAGGAATCTAAAAATATATTTAGATTATTTTCTTGTTCAATAATTCCACCACCAACTTTAATAACTTTAATCATTGTTTATTTTTTAAGGAATTCTTGTAAAATTGTTTGGATTGAAAATACTCGGTTTCTCGCCTGCTCAATTACAATGGAGTTCTTAGAATCAATTACTTCATCGCTTACAACAACATTCCGTCTTACGGGCAAGCAATGCATAAATTTAGCATTGTCTGTAACCGACATTTTATCAGAATTAATGCACCAAGAACGGTCCGAATTTAAAACTTGGCCATACTCCATATATGAACTCCAGTTTTTTGCATATATAAAATCAGCACCTTTAAAGGCCTTTTTTTGATCATATTCAGTAGTAATTCCACTACTAAATTCAGGCGCTAGTTCATATCCTTTTGGATGCGTAACAACAAGCTCAACATCAGCCTCTTTCATCCACTCTATAAATGAGTTAGCTACTGCCTGAGGCAATGCTCTTGGATGTGGTGCCCAGGTAAGAACTACTTTTGGACGCGATTTTGTTTTGTTAGTTTCAATGGTTATTAAATCGGCAAAAGACTGCAAAGGGTGAAGGGTGCTCGATTCTAAATTAATAACAGGTACAGTTGCGTACCTAATAAAGTTTTGAAGTACTTCTTCGCTGTAATCTAGTGCACAATCCTTGAGCGAGGCAAAGCAACGTATTCCTATTATGTCAACATATTCGCTTATTACTGCAGCGGCTTCCTTTATGTGTTCCGCAGCTCCTTGATCCATTATCACACCATCTTTGGATTCCAGTTCCCAACCATCTGAGCCTATATTTAGAACAATTACATCCATTCCTAAATTATAAGCGGCCTTTTGAGACGAAATCCTTGTCCTTAAACTTGCGTTGTAAAAAATCAAACCTAATGTTTTATCTTTCCCCAACTCTTTGTTCGCCAAAGGATTTGCTTTTACCTTTAATGCATTTGCTAAAAGCGACTTAATGTTTTTTATATCTTTTACCGAAAAAAAATTCTCCATGCGATTAAAATTTTTACTAACTGAACAAAGGTAACATTATTTAAAAACTTAACTTCTTTTAACCATATGTTCGCGAGCTAATTTATGGCTTGGTATTGAAAAATACTACATTTGTAAAATGGGAAGATTAAAGCAGCTTCTTAAATACTTAAGTGATTACAAAGGATATTTTACCTTAAACGTAGTATTTAATTTAGTTGGTGTAGCGTTTACTCTGATTGGCATTAGTAGTATGATGCCTCTTATTGAATTACTTTTTAAAGCAGATAATGACTCCATTTTGGAGTTTTTACAACCCAATCCTTACAATGGTTTTTCAAGAAAATACTTAGAATACGAAGTAAATCACTGGTTTGCTAATTCCATATCCAAAGCCCCCTCGTTTATTGAAGGAAAGAAAAGTACATTGTTTATTGTCTGTGCGTTTATAGCTACATCTTTCTTTTTTAAAAATTTATTTTTGTATTTAGCTACGTTCTTTTTAGCTCCTGTTCGAAATGGAATTATTTCCGACCTAAGAAATGACGTTTATCAAAAAATGCTCAACTTACCTGTTTCCTTTTACAGTGATGAAAAAAAGGGGGATTTAATGAGTAAAATGTCTAACGATGTCATGCAGGTTGAATCTGGAATGATTGCTTTTCAAAGATTTTTGAGAGAGCCAATTCAGGTAATTGTTTTTTTGGTTGGCTTATTTTTTATTAGTTGGAAACTCACTTTGGTCGTACTCTTATTATTGCCGCTTTCAGCTTTATTTGTATCTATAATTGGAAAGGGATTAAAGCGAACCTCCAAAAAAGCTCAGGGTCAATTAGGTCAGGTACTGTCTGTTGTTGAGGAAACTCTTACAGCTATAAAATTAATCAAAGGTTTTGTAGCAGAACGAACATTTTTAAAATCGTTCAAAAAGTACAATAAACGATTTTACGATTTAAGAAATCGTCAAATACGAAAAAGTTCAGCATCATCACCTATAAGTGAAACGGTTGGGATTGCTGTTTTTGCTATTGTAATGTGGATCGGAGGTAATATTGTTTTTGACGAGAGCGATGGGCTTCGAGGCGCTACATTGATTACTTTTTTGATGTATATGTGGGGGTTGCTTTCACCTATCAAAGCTGTGATTGGTGCAATAAATAACTTGCAGGTTTCAATGGTTTCAATGGATAGGCTGGATGACATCTTGAAGGCCGATGAAAAAAGCGAGCGTTTTGGAGGCATAAAAATAAACTCATTTAACAAGGAAATAAAGTTGAATAATGTTTGGTTTAAGTACGAAGATGAAGAAGTTATTAAAGGGATTGATTTGACCATTCCAAAAGGAAAAACAATTGCGCTGGTGGGTCATTCAGGAAGTGGTAAATCAACGCTAGCGGATCTGGTCCCAAGATTTTATAGTGTTTCAGAGGGCTCAATATTAATTGACGACCAAAACATAAATGAAGTTGATGTTCAATCTTTAAGAAAATTAACCGGAATCGTAACACAAGACTCCATATTGTTTAATGATTCAGTTCGAAATAATTTATCTCTTGGGGTTGAAGGTTTAACCGAGAATCAATTTATTCAAGCTTTAACTGTTGCAAACGCCAAGGAATTCGTGATGCAATTGGAAAGTGGGATAGACACAGTTATTGGAGAGGGAGGAGGGAAGTTAAGTGGAGGACAACGTCAAAGACTTTGTATTGCTAGAGCTGTACTTCAAAATCCGCCCTTGTTAATTTTGGATGAAGCAACATCAGCATTAGATACGCAGTCGGAAAAATTAGTGCAAGAGGCATTACAAAAAGTAATGGATGGACGAACCGCACTTGTTATTGCTCACCGATTAAGTACGATTAAAAACGCCGATATAATTGTAGTAATGGATGAAGGTAAAATTGTAGAGCAAGGTTCGCATAATGAATTGTATGCTGAAAAAGGGCATTATTATAATTTGTGTGCTTTGCAGGAATTGCATTAACAAACAGCTCAGATTTTGGGTATAGCTTCAATTAAACTTTTCGTATATTCAGTTTGAGGATCTTTGTAAATTTCGTCACATTCTCCATAACGTTCAACTTTTCCGTGTTTATTCAGAACGACCATTCTATCACACATATATTTGATCACTGATAAATCATGAGATATAAATATATAGGTTAGCCCGAAGTCTTTTTTTAGGTCATTCAATAAGTTTAAAACTTGTGCCTGAACAGACACGTCTAACGCAGAAACACTCTCATCGCAAATTATAAATTTTGGTTCCATGGCTAAAGTTCTTGCAATACAAATTCTTTGCCGTTGGCCACCACTAAATTGATGAGGATAATTGTTATAATCGTCTGCCTTCAAACCTACTTTTTCAAGGATTTCAATTACCTTTTTTTTCCTTTCTTCATCAGAATTTAATAGTTTATGAACCTTCATAGGCTCCATGATTGCTTTACCAATAGTTGACCTAGGATTAAGTGATGAATACGGATCTTGAAAAACTATTTGTACATCTTTTCTATAGTTTATAAAGTCTGTATTATCCATTTTGAACACGTCTTTTCCATTATATAGTATTCTTCCCGAAGTAACTGGGGTTAGTTGAACAATAGATTTTCCAGTAGTTGTTTTTCCACAGCCACTCTCGCCTATTAATCCGAGCGTTTCACCAGGGAAGACTTTAAAAGAAACATCATCAACAGCCCTTACCCAAGATGTTGTTTGGCCTAAAATATTTTTCTTAAGAGGGAAATGTATTTTTAAATTATATATTTCCAATAACGGACTTTTTAAATATATTTTCTTGTGTTCTTTTTTTCGAGTTTCGTGTGGTAAAGTGATTTGAGAAATAAACCTCGGAATGGATTCAATCTTCGATTTTAATTTTCCGGTTTCACTTATTTCCATGAAGTCAGGCACCGTAGGAAGTTTGGAATATCTTGCATGTAAAGGTGGTCTACAAGAAATTAAGCCTTTGGTATATGGGTGATTCGGGTTGTTAAAAATTTCTGAGACGTTGCCTTTTTCTACTATTTTCCCTTTATACATAACAACCACTTTATGAGCTAATTCTGCGACAACGCCCAAATCGTGAGTAATAAATAAAATACCCATTTTTGTGTTTCTTTGTAGGGTTTTTAGAAGCTCTAAAATTGTTTTTTGTACCGTTACATCTAGGGCTGTTGTCGGCTCATCTGCAATTAGAAGTTTTGGATTGCAACTAATGGCCATGGCAATCATTACACGTTGTTTTTGCCCACCGGATAGCTGGTGTGGATATTGATTAAAAATTGCCTCAGGTCTGGGTAATTCAACTTTTTTAAACAATTCAATTGTTTTAATCCTCGCGTCTTGATAGGTTGTTTTTTGATGTAATATTATTGTTTCAGCAACTTGATTTCCACAAGTAAATACTGGGTTTAACGAGGTCATCGGTTCTTGAAAAATCATGCTCATTTCATTACCCCTAATTTTTCTCAATCCGTCAGAGTTTAGTTTTGTTGTGTCAACCGTCGTACCGTCTGATTTCACAAAAAGTATTTCTCCGTGTGTTATTTCTCCCGGAGGAGACGGAATTAATCCCATCGCACTTAAACTAGTTACTGATTTACCAGATCCAGATTCACCAACAACACCTACAATTTCACCTTCACTAATTGAAAAGTTGATGTCATTTACAGCCTTTACAGAATGATTTTCACTTTTAAACTCAGTAACTAAGTTTCTTATTTCAAGTATCTTATTCGACATCATTACTAAAATAATAAAACCATTTGGTTGTTTTTTACATTAATCAACCTCTTCGTTAGAAAATACAACCATTTAAACAAATCGATTAAGCGTTGATTTAACAGAAGCTTCATATTGACTGCCAAAAAGGTTTAAATGAACTAGAAGCGGATAAAGCTGGGTCAAAGGGACTCTTTCTTCCCAATTTGTTTCAAGAGTATTCTCGCTATTATATGCATGATAAAAATTTAGATCAAATCCCCCGAAAAGCAATGTCATACCAATATCCATTTCTCGATGACCAAAATAAATTGCTGGATCAATAAGCCAGGGTGTTGAATTTTCTCCTGATATGAAATTTCCATTCCAGAGGTCTCCATGAATAAGTGAGGCTGGTTCCTCTGGGAATAATGAGTCTAAGTGGTGATATAATTTTTCAAATTCCTTGGTCAAGCCTTTTAAATAGCCTTTTTCAATAGCCTTTCTTAATTGTGGCTCTAATCGCTGAGTCACATAAAATTCTGACCATGTTGCACACCAATTGTTAGTTTGGGGAATGCTACCAATATAATTTGGCGTATCTAATCCAAAAGAATTTGATTTTGTTTGATGAAGTTTATTAAGCTGTATTCCAAAATTTTCCCAGAGTTGATTCGTTTTAGGCTTTTTTTCAATGTAGTGTAAAATCAGAAAAGACAAGTTATCGCTGTTTATTTGGTTGATAGTATCAACAATTTGGATTGATTTTGTTTGTTTAAGTTTATCTAGCCCTTTTTTTTCATATTCGAACATATCTGGATAAGCCTCCAAAGAATTCGATTTCACTACTAGGGGAAGTGTCGTAGTTTTTAAAAGATAAAGATTATTAATATCCCCACCTGATAGTGATTCTTGATTAATAATTTTAGTCCTTGTACTCTGTTCAATAATATGAATATCTTTACTGCTTAGCATTACAGTAAATTTAAGAATAGTTGTTTTTTTAAAAAGAAGTATTTTTCATTTTTTATCCTAAGTTTTAGGATTAATTTTTTGTTTTTAAATCAACGGGATCATTTTAAAAAAAGAGATTTTCATGAAAAAAGTAATGGTGACAGGAGGTACTGGTTATTTAGGAAGTTGGATTGTAAAATACTTACTTGAAAGAGGATATGATGTTCAAGTTCCAGTTCGAAATCAGTCGAAAAATAAAAGGCATCAATTTCTTATGGATTTTGGGCATCAATCTCGTGGAAATCTAAAAATATGGTATGATGTAAATCTCTTGAAAGAAGGCTCATATCTTGCTCCGATGAAGGGTTGTGAGTGCATATTTCATGTAGCATCCCCTTTTTTTATTCAATCAAAAGATCCTAAAAAAGAATTAATTGATCCAGCAGTAAGGGGAACAAAAAATGTTTTAGATTCAGCTAATCAAACTCCTTCCGTCCAAAGAGTCGTCCTGACAAGTAGCATTGCCGCCATATATGGCGATAATATTGACATGCAAGAAATGGGCATTGATAAGTTCGATGAGAGTCATTTTAATATTTCAAGTTCTTTGACTCATCAACCCTATTCTTTTTCAAAAGTATTGGCTGAGAAAATAGCTTGGGATATTGCTAAGAATCGGAAGACGTGGGATTTGGTAGTTGTAAATCCTGGTTTTATACTTGGGCCTATTTTGAGTAAAACTTCAAGCTCTGAGTCAATAAATTTTATGAATGATATTTTGAGAGGTAAATTTTATTTTGGCGCACCAAGTTTAGCATTAAGCTATGTTGATGTAAGAGATGTAGCTTTAGCGCATATAATCGTTTTTGAGCGTGAATATTCAGAGGGCCGTCACATTGTTACAAATAAATCGTTTACGATTTTAGAAATAACCAATATCGTAAAGCAACTTTATGGTAAACAATTCAAATTGCCAAACTTTGAAGCACCCAAGTGGCTAACTTATTTAATAGGTCCTTTATTCGGAGTGACTAGAAAATTTGTCAAAAGAAATATAGGATACCCCTTGTTTCTAGATAATGAAAAAAGTAAGCAGACGCTAAGAATAGAGTATACTCCAATGAGAAAAACTTTAGATGATATGATTAAATCAATTTTAGAATAAGTAACATTTTTATGCTCAGTTCGCTGGAAAACTTTGAGGAGAATAATAAAAACAAATATTTAATTCATTATTTTGTTGCTCTCCAAAAAATTATGTCTGAGAAATTGCCGAATCCATGTTTTATTTTTTTTGACTGATTAAAACCATTTCTTTTCATCAGGTCATAGATTTCACTTAAGTTATTATGTTTCATGTAAAGGTCATTGGATTGAGCTTCAATTTGAATGCATTTAATTTTTACATTTAAATCATCAAATAAACCTTGCAAACAATTTAACTCGTGTCCTTCAACGTCAATTTTAATAAAGTCAACTGTTTTTACATTTAGCTCTTTGATTACAAAGCTTAATTTTTTCGTTTTAACTAAGTAAGAGTCTAAAATTAAATTTTCTGGTGATACCCCTAAGGCTCTTGCTTTTTTTTTAAGATACTTTGAATTTGGGTTTATCTTCTCAAGTGTTGATGAAGAATCAAATAAATTTTCATTAAATTGATTTTCTCCATTTTTGTTACTTATCGCTAGTTCAAATATTCTTACTTGTTTGTTGTGTAAGTATTTATTTTTAAGACATGAAAATAATTTTGGATTGGGTTCAAAGGAGTAAATCTTTGATTTTGGAAATTGTTTTTGAAATAATTTGATAGATTGCCCTTTATTTGCTCCAATATCAAAAATAACGTCAACTGCATCATCTAACACTGATTTTAATACTTTATTAACTTTTTTTTGAAAAACTAGAATCTCGTTTATTTCAAGGAGTTTTTGAACAATCCTAAATTGGATTTTACGGAAATAATTCATTTATCGAATTAAGGTAATATCACCTCCTTTTTCCTCAAATTGATTGTTGAAGAATTTTACTTTTGCCTGGTAAACAAAGGTTTCAATGCCTTGTGAGTTACCTTTATATACGCCATCCCAGCCTTGACTTATTTCATTTGTTTCAAAAATCAATTCCCCCCACCTGTTGTATATTCTAAAGTAAATCAGTTCTTTAATTCCATGTCCTTTAACAAAAATAACATCATTATCCCCAGAACCATCAGGTGTAAAAGCTGAAGGCACGTCAACGGTGTATTTATCCTCTACACAAATATTATACTCATTTACTTTTGGAAAACAACCTAACGAGTCAGAATAAGCAACCTCATAAAGAATCGAGTCAACCTCTTCAGTGATCTGTATTGTTTGAACAGGACAACTGATACAGGTTAAGAAATCTGTTGATTCGCTTTCACTCCAGTCATAAGTATATCCCGCCCCATAATCAAATCCAATGGTAATAGAGTCGCCAATAATAATGCAGGTGTCTACCCTGATTAATTCCTTTTCTTGAACAACCGTTACATTTGAAGTTGAACTAGACGTACAGTTATTTGTGTCTGTACCCACTACCATGTAAACACTTGATTCATCGGGAAACACAAGGGCTGAATCAGAATTTACATCAAGAATACTAATTGCGTCATTCCATTGGTAAGTGCTTGCTCCATTGGCTATTATTAATCCAGTGTCGCCTTTACAAATTTCGCGATCGAGAGCCGAAACGGTTGGCAGTGAATGAATTAAAAGTTGTCTTTCCATTGTGTCTATACATCCAGAGGTAGGGTCGTTTATAATTAGAGAAATATCATAGATTCCAGGACCAAAATCTTCATAGTTTTGAGGAGCGGGTTCTGATACATTGTAGGTTGTTCCATTGCCTAAATCCCATGAATATATTGTTGTGGCGCTTGTTAATGAGCTATCTGCGAAAACTGCCTCTATATCTAAACAGACTGTTGAATCTTCAAATCCAAAATTCGCTTCAATGTTGTGCAAACTTATTGGTTGTTCAACCGTATGACTACACTCAAAAGCCTCGCTCCAAATAACTAACTGGACTATTGTTGATCCTCCGTCTGGTACCGCTGTATATCGATTTGTTATTTCAGCGCTACTAACATTAGAAGTATATGTGGTGTCAGTTACTGTTCCGTCTCCAAATCCCCATAGATAAGCAAACATATCAGCAGAGTCTGTAATGTTAAACGTAATTTCCTCACCAATGCAAATAAGAGGGTCACTAATTGAAAAATTAGCTACAGGTCCGACTATTTTAATACTATCAATAATAGTATCAGAACACCCAAATGTGCTGGTTTCGATTAATCGTATTGTATAGCCTCCTGGCTGGATATAATTCCAGGAAACTACTGGCTCGGCAATAATAGAACTTCCTATTCCAAGGTCCCATTCTCTTTCACCGAAAGAAGTATTGATAGATGTGTCGGTGAATGATATGTTTTCTGGATAACAAACAACTCCGAGTGAATCTACACTCGTGCTGAACCCAGCTATTGGATAGTTTTGAACAGCTATGTAATTTTCTCTGGTATTTTGAGTAATACAACCATTGGTATCGGTTAGCTGAACAAATACATCATGAACTCCTGATGTATTAAATTGAAAACTAGGGTTTAGTTCTGACGAAGCTCCTTGTCCTCCGAAATCCCACACCGCATTACTCATTGAGTTTTCATTATTTAGTGTAAAAATAATACTGTCCCCAATACAAATTGTTTGATCATTTGCAGTAAAGTTAGAATCCGGTATGATTGGTGATATTCTTATTGTTGCTTGATCTTGGCAGCCTAATGAGTCTGTAACATTTAAAAGAACGTCATAATGAAGTGTGTTTAATTCTGTATACGTATTGCTTGTATTTGAGCCATTTCCGAAATTCCCATCGTCAAATGTCCATATCCAAGTTTCTAATTTAGTTGCACTCCATGAAGTATCGGTAAAGTTTATAGTTAAGGGAATGCACCCTGTTGTAGCGTCAACTGAAAATCCAGCATATAAATCGGTTACTACAATCTCTTTTTCGGAGGTGTCTCGGCATCCATTTACGTCATAAACCATTAGACGCAAAGTGTAGGTACCAGTGTCACTTTGGCCAGTGGGCCATGTTGGGTCATTGGATAAATAAATTGGAGATCCATCCCCGTAATCCCAACGAAAAGCATTGTTACAGTCACCAGCAACATCAATTGAATTTGCTCCGGAAGCTATAAAACTTCCAGCACAAATTAATGAATCAACATCTATCACTGCCTTAAGCATTCTGACGTTAACAACCATTGAGTCAGTATCATTATTACATCCTGTTAAGCTGTTTGTTGAAATTAAAAAGACGGTGTAATCTCCAGAAGTGTCATAAACATGAGTAACAGATGTGTCTCCTAAATTATTTACAGATAAGGTGTCTCCGTCTCCAAAATACCAGTAAAGGCTATCAATATCACTAACCGTAGGCGTGAAGGTGATTTCTGTTGGTGAAGCGCAATTTCCAGACCATTTAAACGAGGATGAGGGACCGTTTACAGTGACTGCGTTGGGAAACAGTTCTTCGCTTAAACAGCCGTTGTAATTTGCATAAAATGTAATGTCGTGTTGACCTGTTTCGTGGAAATAGGACCATTGCTGATTGGAATTTCCTGGACAAGCTTCAGACCCTCTGTTCTCGTCAGTCGAAAAATGGTAGCCGTCGATTCTCGGGTCTCCTGTCGCGTCCGTTATTGTAACGGTATCTCCTATACAAACCGTACTAGGCGAGACGGATAAGTCTACATCGATTGTCTCCCCAACCTGAATTTTTATTGGAAAAGAAGTGTCTTTGCATCCAGATTCGTTTTCAATTATCAGAGTAACATCGTATTCACCAGCGACATTGAATGTATGACTTACTGAGTCTGAAGAGGCTGAAGAGCCGTCGTCAAAGTCATATCCA
>MDTG01232763.1_pt1 | contig 24150 bp, 23 predicted proteins | sample 811421 | NCBI WGS metagenome assembly MDTG01 (sample SAMN05326645, study PRJNA326480) | marine metagenome | isolation source: seawater | place: Pacific Ocean: South East | collected 2011
AAATAAATATCTAAGGTTATTTTTATATGGGATTATAATTGTTACTGAAGACACAAATATTTATATGAGACAAAATAAACAAAATCAAATCATTTTTTTTTTCCCAGATATTCAAATTGGAGGTGTAGAAAAAAATTTTTTTATAATATCAAAATATTTATCTAAATTTTTTAAATATACTTATTTAGTTAATGGAAATAATATTGGTAATAAATTAGATAAAAATATTAAATTAATCAAAATTAGTAAATTTTGGTTTAATTTTAATAGAAGATTATCGTTTATAATTTGTTCGATTAAACTTCTTTATATTTCTATTAAAGTTAAAAATTCAATTATTTTTTCATTTCAAGGAAATTTTTATGCTATTTTAGTTGCTATACTTCTTAAAAAAAAAATCATTATAAGATCTAATTTAAGTCCACATGGTTGGCAAAGTTCACACTTTAAAATCAAATTTTTTAAATTTTTGTTATCAAAAGCAAACGTAGTAATAGTAAATAGTGTCGAATTTCAAAGAGAAATGAAAAAAAAATTTGATATTAACGCTTCTACTATATTCAATCCTGTTGACATCAATGAATTAAAAAAATTATCTAGTTATAAAAAAAGAATTAACTTTTATAAAAAAAATACGATTAATTTAATCAATGTAGGTAGATTAGTTGATCAAAAAAATCAAATTGAAATTTTAAAAGCATTTGTCAAATTAAATGATTCAGTTAAAAATTATAGATTATTAATTATTGGCTATGGACCAGATGAATTATATTTAAAAAATTTTATTCGACAAAATAAATTAAAAAAATACGTAAAAATTATCTTTGTTAAAAATCCTCTGAAATACATAAATATGTCTGATGTTTTTATTTTATCCTCAAAGTATGAAGGTCTTCCTAATACGTTATTAGAGGCGGCTCATTTAAATAAATATATTATTTCATCGAATTGTAAAACTGGACCTAATGAAATTATTAAAAAGTACAAGAATGGTGAACTATATAATTCTGGTAATATAAATGAATTATACTTGAAACTTAAAAAACTAAATAAAAAAAAGTTGTCAAATCAAAAAATAAATTCATTAAAAAATTTAACAAGCTTTGGTCATAAAATAAATTTAGAAAAATATTTAAAAACCATATTACAATTATTTTAATATATTTGATAAATCTGCAGAAAATTTTTTTGGTGAATAAAGATTAATTTTTTTAAGATTTTTTTTAATTTTTGAATTATATTTTTCTTTTTCACTTAACATTTTTTTAAAATTTTTAATAAAACTATCTTCATCATTATTTTTAAATATATATCCGTTTTTCCCATAATCTAAAAACTCCTCAGGACCTGAAAAACAATTAGAAGTTAGAATTATTTTTCCACAAGATGCAGCCTCTTGGATAATAAAACCTGGTTCTTCCCAAAGTGAAGTACAAATTAATCCTGAGGAATTATGAATATACTTATATACATTTCTTTTATATCCAGCTAATTTTATATATCCTGCTAAATTATTTTTTTTAACATAATTTAAAATTTTTCTTTTTTCTTCCCCTTCACCTAAAATTAAAAAAAAATAATTTTTTTCAAATTTTATTATCTTTTTTATACACCTTGCCAAAAACATAAAATTTTTTTGGTAACTTAGTCTTCCAATAGAAATAAAATATTTTTTTTTTTTATATTTGTTCTCAATTTTTCCTTTTTTTAGTTTATTTATCTTTTGGAGGTTTATTATTGGATCATATATAGAGACGAGGTTACTAGGTTTAAATATTTTTTGATTTAAGATTTTTTTTCTAGAATGATTTGTTTGAACTAAAACTTTAAGTATTTTGTTTTTACAAAATTTCAATATTAATTTTCTTATAATTGAAAAATCAATTTTTCCTGAGACTCTAAAAATTATTTTATTATCTAAATTAAAAATCTTTATAATAAGCAATGGTAAGGATGTGATTAAGTAAATAAATAAATAATCATCTTTATTTTTCTTTAAATAAAATAAAAGTGGAAAAAAACTTAAAAGAAATATAAATATAAAATTTATTCTACTCCAAAAAAAACCTTTTTTTGGTAATAAACCTATCAATCTATTTCTTACTAATTTAACTTCTTCAATATTATTTTTATTAAAAAACTTTTTGTGTTCATCAAATTCTCCAAAAACATTAATTACTTTACATTTGTATTTTTTAGATTGAGATAAACATTTTGCAGACTCTAGTACTGCATTAATCGTTCCAACATTTCCTATAAATGGACACCAAAATGATACAATTTTAATCATATGCTTTGAATAGCTTTAATGTATTTTCTAGATTGATCATTAATTAAAAATCTATTCAACCCCTTCCTACCAAATTTAATTTTTTTCTTTGCATTTTCAAAATTATTTTCAGCTTCAGTAATTTTTTTAAATAAATCTTTGTGATCTTTTGTCTTAAAAATGTAACCACCTTTTCCATTCATCAAAATTTCAGATGGACCATGTTTGCAATTACTAACGATACATATTCTTGAATAATTTAAAGCCTCTATTACAACATTACCTAAACCTTCGTAAATAGAGGGCAAAACAAAATATTTTGAAGAAGTATAAATTTTTTTTAAATTTTTTGTCCAAGGAATAATCTTAGTTTTATTTTGAATCTTATTTTCTTTTATATATTGATTTATTAATTTTTTTTCTGGACCAGAGCCAACTAACCAGAGTTCAAATTTTGAATACTTACTAACAAACATAGAAAAAGCCTTTAAAAGATAAATTATTCCTTTTTGTTTTGCAAACCTACCAACAAATAAAATTATATTTTTTTTATAATTGAAATTTTCTTTCAATATTTTTTTTATATATGGATTATAAATAGATATTACCTTTTTTTTATTTATAATAAATTTTTTTATTGTATCTCTAGATCCTTTAGAGTTTGATATTATTAAATCTGTAAAATTATATAGAATTATTTTTTGAAGAAATATTAATGATGTTTTAAAAATATTATCATCAAGACTACTTAAACTTCCTAATGGATATTCTGAATTTCTAATTACAACTTTATAACCCAAAATTTTTCCACAAATAATTGCTAATGAATTACTTTGTAGTGAAAATAAACAAATTTTTTTTCTTCTTTTAAAATTTGCTATTAAAATATTTAATAAATTAAATACTGAAAATAATGACGTGATAAGGCGATTTTCATATTTTTTAACTTTTGAATAATTTGATAATTTGTTTTTGTAAAAAATTGGTTTAGAAGATACTAGGTGAATTTTAATTTTCATATCTACAGAATATTCTATCAAATTTTTAATTATATTTTCCACACCTCCTTTTTCAAATGATGGATAAAAAAAAATAATTTCTTTAAATTTCATTTATGCAAAACTTTTAATTTCATCTATAATTTTTTTTGCTCTTTTTTTTAAAGAATATTTTTTACTTAAATTGTAGTTATTTTTTGAGATAATTTTCATTTTTTCTAACTGGTTTGATAATTTTGTTATTTCTTTCTTCCAAGCATAAATATTTTTATAATTTTTTACAAATATTGCATTTTTATTATCACCAACAATTTCTTTTAAAACATCAAAATTTGAACACATAATGGGTCTACCAACACTTAAATAATCAAATAATTTTAGTGGTGAAGTATATTTAGTAATATCGCCCACATCACCTGCAACGGTTATTGATGATGTATAAGGCATTAATAATAAATCCATCTTTAATAAGATTTTTGAAATTTTTTTATAAGCAACGTAGTCATATAAATATAAATTTTTTCCAATTTTTTTTGAGATTGATAACTTTACCTGTTTTTTATTACCATAAACGTAGTAATTATTTTTAGGATCAATTTTTGCTAATTTCATAATCAACTCTATTCCTCTAGATTTATATAACGATCCTAAATATCCAATGTTAAGATTTTTTTTAGAAGGTGAATAATTATAGTTTTCTTCGATGGAAGAGCCGCTAGGCAAAACAATAATCTTATTAGATTTTATTGAGTATTTGCTTATATAATCTCTTTTAACATAGTTTGTTATTGCAATTAACTTAATAAGATACTTTGAATTTAAAAAATCAAAATTTTTTACAATAAATTTTACAATTCTAGCTTCGATATTTAGATCATGATGTAATTCTAAAATAGTTTTTTTTTTAAATAGTATTAACAAAAAGCATGTAAAAAAATTTCTTGTTATATAAATATCAGGCTTGAATTTTGTACTTTCAATAATAGATAAAAAAGAGAATAAATAATACTTAATTCCAAGTGGAAATTTTTTAAAATATTGTAATTTCTTAAATTCAAATTTTGTTTTTATATTATAGAAGTTATTAATATTACCTTTTGAAGCATTTGTTGTTATCAATATTACTTTATTTTTTAAATTTGAAAAAGCTTCACACATTTTAACAATTTGAATAGCGCTTGCATTTGTTGATGGAATTGCAGTATTTGCTAAATAACAAATCTTCATAAATTATTTACTTTATTTTAAATTTTATTGAAGTTGAAACAAAACAATCTCTTATATCTTTTAAAAATAGAGATAAATTTATTTTACCATATAAAAGAATTTTCATATGCATAAAAAAAATTTCTAATAGTGTGATATTTACAAAACCTTCTTGAGACAACAATTTATTAAGACTATTTCTAGAAAAACAGTTTAAGTGTTCAAGAGGTTGTATTGGTCCTTTTTTAATCTCTATTTTTGATTTATTACTCAAAATTTTAGAACCATCAGGTACAGACAAATAAAATAAGCAATCCTTTTTAGCTAATTTTTTCAATACTCTAAGTGTTTTTTGTAAACTATATACATGCTCAAGAACTTGATCAATTCTAATGTAATGAAAAAAATTTTCATATTTATCAATTACATTACTATCAATTATATTTATTCCTAAATTTAATAAATATTTTTTTCTTTCACTTGAAAGTTCAAATGCATATGGATTAAATTCCTCTTTATTACCAGAATTTAGCCAGTGCCCCCATCCGGCACCAAAATCTAAAATATTAATTTTTTTTATATAACTAAATTGTTTTGAAATAAATGTAATTTCTTTTCTGTTGCTAAATCTATGATTTTTAAATTTCAATTCACTTTTATTTAAACTTTTTTCTTTATCGATTATCTCATCGTAAAGTTCAGTTGTAAATTTGTCATCAGGTGAGTTTTCTTGCCATATAAAGTTACAATTATCACATTTAAGTAAACTAAAATTACTATCAGCTAATCTTTTTTTTAAAAGTTCGTATTTATTATCACCGTAATATTCTCTCAAAAAAAAAATTAAATTTTTGTCTGTATATTTTTTTTTATAAATATTGGTTCCTTTTTTTTTACAAATTTTACAGTTGTGTATTTCAATAAAGGCTACCATTGAAGATAATCTTTTAATTTTCTTTTTATAAAAGATAATTCATATTTGTTTAATTTATATTTAGCTTTATATAAATTTTTTTTTGAAAACTCATGGTCAAATTTATCTTTAACATCTTGCTTAATTTCAAGAAAGTCGTTTAATTTCTTTTTTTCCTTATTAAAATTAACAATAAAGTTTTCAAATTTTAATTCGATTATTTTATTGTTAAATTTTTTACTTATTTTTTTTTTCTTAGTCATAATATATTTATACCACTCTACAAATATTTTCAGATCATATCCTGGATATGCAAATGACTCTCTTGATTTCATGCTATAATAAATACTTCTAGGATCTCTGGTTACTAATATGATTTTACAGTTATCAATATATTTATTAATTATTTCTGGCTCCCAAAAATTTGTTGACTGATCTAAAACTATATTCTTATTGTTAATATTTTTAATGTTTGCGCGAAATATCTTCTTTAAATATTTTTTTGTTTCACTTAAAAAGATTTTTTCATTTTTTGGAATTTTTACTTTAAAAATTTCATGTTCATGATTTTTTAATTTAAATAATTTTTTTTTGATTTTATATAAATTTTTATTCTTAAAATTAAGCGAAATCCTTTTATATTGGGGTAAAGCACGATATGAGATTTGTTCTATTTTATTTAAATAATCTATACTAAGTTTATAAAAATTTTTTCCATAAATAACTTTATTATTTTTTTTTGATATTAATTTTTCTAAGTTTAAACAATACTCTTTAAATTGAAAAAAAGCTTCAGAGCTACTATTTAAAGAAAAATTTTTGTAAAAATTTTTATATAAATTATCTATTCCATAGGGATCATTTATTAATCTAAACTCTTCGCCATAAAATGGAGATAAAAAATCCTCTCGTGATAATAGATAGTCGTGTATTGCTCCACCCCCACTATTACCTGGACTACTTACGACAACATTAAGAATATTTTTTTTCATTTTTTTAATATCTTTTAAAATTATCAATAAATCTCAATGTTGTTAATAATGAAAAAATTAAAAAACTATTTTGAATTTTACCTTTCATAAATTGATCACAATAACGCTTAACCTGTTTTGGGTCTAAAAACTCAATATTATGTAAGTTTTTCGTTTTTATATTATCCATCAAAAAATCTTTTAAACTTGTCTTGAGCCATTTTGTTTGTGGATCAACAATACTTTTTTTATTTTTTGTAAAAAAGTGTGAAATTTTTTCTTTTTCAAAAATTTTTTTTATTAGATGTCTTGAAACACCATCAAGATATTTCTGGTTATTGTCTAAATTGAAACAATATTGAAAAAGTTTTTTATCTAGCAAAGGTACTCTTGTTTCTATACCATAACTCATCGAAATTCGATCTGAATATTTTAAAACCCTTGGTATTTTAATTGATTCTATATCTTGAATTTGTGAATATTTTAAAAACCCATATTTTTTTAATTCACTAATACTATAATTAAAAAAATTATTTTTGTTTTTAAATATATTTTTTTTAATAATTTTTTTTTCAAAAAAACACGATCCATCTGTTGTAGCTAAACCTTGATTTTTCAAAGCAAATTGATATTCGTTAATTGAAAATTTTTTATCTTTTAGATCATTAAGAGTTTTTAAAATAATTTCATCAATTTTAGCATTTTTTTTAAAATTATTATCTAGTAAGTAAGGAAATTTATTATATCCATATCCTCCTAGCATTTCATCTCCTCCATGTCCCTCTATGATAACTTTTAGATTATTCTTCGCTGAAGCTTTATATAGTTTATCAGTTCCAAAAAGTCTCATAGATGTAAATGGACTTTCTAGTTTATTTATCATCTTATCAAAATTTTTAAGCACATAAGATGGTTTTACAATTTCATTATAATTTCTCACATTATACGATTTTGAAATTTTTTTTGCTAATTTACTTTCTCCAAAATTACCACTTCCTTCAAAATCATACGTGAATGTTTTAATTTTATATTTTGAAAATTTATTTATTAAATGAAGTGCAATCCCGCTATCCGTTCCTCCACTCAAAAAAAGGCCAATTTCTCTATCTGAAATAAGATGTTTTTTTATAGACTCATTTAAAAGCTTTTTTATTTCAGATTTTTTTCCTTGATTAAAATCTATATCATTTCTGATATTCCAATAGCTTTTATAATCATAATTTTTTAAATTTGTTTTGATAAAATTTCCTGGTTTTAATGAATAAATATTTTTTATAAAAGTATGTTCATCATGATCAAGATATCCTTTTAAAAAAAAATCTCTAAAGGCTTTGTTATTAAAATTATTATTTTTTGTATAATTAATTAAAGGTTTAATTTCTGATGAAATAATCATCTTATTTTTTAATTTTTGATAATATAGAGGTTTAATTCCAAATCTATCTCTAGCTACAAAACAAGTTTTTTCAATTTTATCATAAATTACAAAAGAAAACATTCCATCAATAAATCCTAACATCTTCGACCTATATTTTGCGTATAAATTTATAAGAATTTCAGTATCTGAATTTCCTTTGAGTATCTTAGCATTAATTTTTTTCTTTAATTCTGATGTATTGTAAATTTCACCATTGAATACAATTATATATCTTTTGCTATAATCCATCATTGGTTGACTTCCATTGTCACTTAAATCTCTAATACTTAATCTAAAAAATTCCATTGAAATATTTTCACTATGTAATGAAAGATTTTGATCCGGACCTCTATGAGAAATAAGTTTTGCTGATTTTTTAAAATTATTTATATCAAATGATGTGTTCTTTTTTCTAAATTCAACAAAAAATCCACACATGATAATTTCTAAAAAATAATATTTAATTTTTTAGCTAGATTTCTACTATTAATTAAATCTCTCATAACATCAATATTATAATGCTCATAATTTATTTTATGAAAGATTGTTTTTTTTAGATAAATTGTTTTTTGTTTTTTCAGCTCTTTAATTGAAAATATATAAAAAATCCCATTTCTAATATAGGTATCTTCAAGCTGTTGTCTTGCAATAATTTTTTTTCCGTCATTAATATAAGTCTTAATATATTTTTTATTTGTTAAAGTTAAAATTTTCTTAGGGTGAAATTTTTTGTCCACACAAGTTACTGTCCAAGCTCCATGGTATTTATTTTTAATAATTTTATCAAATGTACTAACCAGAGAATTTTTTTTTCTGAAAGGCGATGTTGGCTGTAGATATAAAAGGTAATCAAAACCCTTAAATCTTAGAATTATATCATTTATTATTTCATAATCAGATACATAGCTGCCTGATAACTTTTTTGATCTTTTGTGTGTGTCAACTTTTGCTAATTTTGCCTCTTTAAGAATCTTTGTGTTATCTGAGCTTACAATCGTTTTATCGATGAAATCTAATGATTTTGCGAAGTCTGCTGCTATTTTCACTAAACTTTTGTTATTAATTTTTTTTTAGGTTTTTATTTTTTATGCCCTTACTTCCACCTCTAGCAGGTATTAGACATAAAATTTTTTTACTTAAAAACATTTAAAGATAGTTCGTGCGTTCCCCAGTTTTTAATAAAAGTTTTTCTTTCTGTTCTTTTTAATTTATTAATTTTAGTATCTTGATAAAAAGAGTCATCGTTGTGGTGCGTAGTTGATACTTCTTCAAATATACATCCTTCTTTACCTGCTCTAAACCTGTGCCACACACCTGGTCGCACTATTTGTGTGTCCCCTGGATAAAGTTTAGTTTCCTTTCCATCTAACTCCGAGTATAAAACACCACTCAATATTTGGAAGGTTTCTTCTTTAAGCTTATGTTTGTGCATCGGGTGTTTTTGGTTTGGAACTAATAATAATATTTTTTTTGCGTATGATCTGTTTATACAGTTAAACAGAAAACAACCAAATTTTGAAAAATTAAGTACTCCATAATGATGAGATATTTCTAAATCAAAATCACTTCCTAAATCTATCTTTGCATAATTAAGCATTGCTTTAACTTTATGTATATAGCCTGTAATATAGTTTAAATTCTTATTTTCACTAATTTTTATATTTGAAACGCTAATAGCTTGATCTTTTTTAATATTATTTATTAACTTATAATTTTTTGATTTAAAACTAAAATTACCCGACGAAACTTGATTTTTCTTTTTTGGAAAAGCAAAATATATATTTTCTTTAGTTAATTTTTCACCTTTTTTTAAACTACTTTTGGCGTATACCCCTCTCTCAAGCAAAGAAAGAGTTTTAATTTCATTTTTATCAATTTTTTTTGTTCCGGTATTTAATGTTCCTTTAACTAAATGCAAATTATTCAAATATTTTTCAAATTGTTCTGGTGTAGTCGAATAATTATTTAATTTATATTTTTTTGAATTAATACCAATATGTTTTTCAAACATTCTTGCTCCACAACTATAAGCTAAAGTTGATGGAAGTATATCATTTGGATCTTCATGAGTAGACCACCCTATAGTTATATTTGGATATCTTTTAATCAAATCTGAAATAACATTTAATTGCAATGTTTCATTCGGAGATGGGTAAATTGAAATACAATGCATTAAAGCAAATACTTGTTTCTTATGATCAAAAAAACTTACAATTTTATCAATTTCTTCAACACTTCTACCACCTGTTGAAATAATTTTTGGAATATTATTTTCTGCTACTCTTTCAAGTAAACTCCAATCATTTGATGATACGCTTGCTATTTTTAATAAATCAAATTTCATTTTTTCTATATTCTCAACTGAATTTTCATCAAAAGGCGTACATGAAGTCAAAAAACCATTTTTTTTAATATGTCTCCTAATCTCGTCAAATTGGCTCAATGCCATTTCCGTAGATAAAAACCTTTTTACATACTTGTTTTTATCATTATTTCTTTCTGATTTATGGACAAAAGTATCTAAATCTCTAAATTGAAATTTAATAGAAGCTTTAATTTTATTTTTTTTAATAATTTTTGAAAATTTATCTATTATTTTTTTTGCATGAGCAACATCTCCAAAATGATTATTTGCTAAATCTAAAACAAACAAATTTTTAAAAATTTCATTCATATTTAATAAGTTAATTAAAGTTCTAATATACTAAATTTAAAAAATTGCTACAAAATATTTTATTTTAACTTTTTTTCATTTGCTATTTTAAAAAATTACTTCTTTATTTGAAAAGTTAATATTGATCTAAATGATTTTATTTTTTTTTCGTAATTATTTTTTTTATTGAGTGGATGAAAATTAAACATAACACTATCTATATTTTCTTTGAAGTATTCTAAAACTTTACTGGAACTTGTTAAATCCTCTTTTGAAAGTTGTATATCTGGTTTTATACTTAATGAAATACTTATAATTGATCCATTTTTTGCTACTCTTATCATTTCCTTTGCGGCTTTTGAAACATTGTTAGAATAATTTAGTACAAAAGAACATAATACAATATCAAAACTATTTTCATTATATTTCATATCAGTCATATCTCCCAAATCTATCAATGGGGAATAACTTTGTAGATCAATGGCAGAAATATTTTTAAATCTAAAACCATTAGAAACAATCTTAAAAATTTCTCCTTCTAGTCTGGGTCCAATTGCTAAAACTTTAGATTCACTATAATTTATAAAGTCTAAAGAATTAATTGGATTCAAACATAATTGTGTTCTTGACCCACTAAATTTTTGAAATGTCTGAATAAAATTTAATTTTTTTGTTAAGTGGTAAATATTAGACTCTATAGCAGTTTCTTTTTCATTATGTGCTATTCCATCTGATTTATGATCTGTAGAATAATAAGTTTTAAATTTACCTAATATTTTTACAAAATATAAAAACCGTATATAACTTACTATCACTATTATAATTTCAAATTTAAATATCTCTTTAAAAAATTTGTTATATATTTTTGACAAAAATTTTATATTCATGAGATAATTTAATTTTAATTGAATGTGTGATATCTAATACTATATGTTATCAAAATTTTTTGTCTATATTGATTTAATTTTAGGGAGAATAATATTTTCTTCTTTATTACCATTTTCTTATTGTTTAATAAATAAAAAGATAGATAAAAAAATCAACAAAAAATTAAAAACTTCTAATTACTCAACAATTTTACAAAAAAAAGGTTTTTTTATTTTTAATAAAAAATATGAAAAATTTGCTGATAATTTAAATTTAATAATTAAAAAACAAATATTTGAAAATAATATTAAAGTTAAAGATGTATTTTACTATGAGATAAATGATGAGATTAAATTACTAATAAGAGATTTTCTAAATAAAGAAGCTAAGGACCTATTTGAAGAAATATATAATATATTTGGATTAAATATTTTTATCACGAATATAATATTAAGAAGAACAGTAAACATTAATTCTAGTAAAGAAATTTATAATAATTTTTTTCACTTTGATAAATATACCAAAAATCATATGAAAATTTTTTTTAATCTTCATGATATGAATAAGGATAATGGACCGACAAAAATTATTCCAAAATTATTATCAAAAAGATTATTAAAAAATAATTTTTTTAATAGACGGGGTAATTATGTGCCTAAAGAAAATGAAGTTAATGATATTTATAAAAACAAAGAAAAAAAAGGTTCATTTATAGTTTGTAATACAACAGAATGTCTTCATGCTGCTTCAATTCCTAAAAATAATAATTTTAGAGATATTCTTACAATTACAACGATTGCAACTCCAATGATAAATTCTAATAATATTTTTTTCTTAGATAATAAAGAAAATGAAGAATATTTTTGGAATGGTGATTCAAGCTTATCAAAAAAATTTGCTAAACCTAAAATAAAGGATTTATTTAAATTTTATCAGAATTTTTAAACTCAAAAATACCAGGATAAATTTCTTCAACATTTACATTTTTAATATTAAGTACTTTAGAGGCTTTTTTTAAAATATTTTCAATTTCTGTTTTATTGAGATTGGGTATTTTTTGTTTTTTTAATTTTGCTCTTTTATCTAATCTTAAGGTTATATATATAAAATTTTTGAAAAATCTTTTAAATTTATAATAAATCCTAAATAAGAAACCATTGTTTAAATCTTTATGAGCTACATCAAATTTTTCTAAATTTTGTAAAACTTTTTCTACAAAGAAATCCATATCAATATTTTCTTTAATTTGCTCTATATTTAATTCATAGATTTTTTTAATTTCATCTTTTTTATTTTCATTAATACTTAACAGATATTCAATCAATAAATCAGAATTTCTAATATTTTTACTTGTCAAAAAAGGAAGAGTATATTCAACTTTTTTATCTTCATAAGGTTGATAATTTATTGATAAATTACCAACTAGAAAAGTTTCAACCGATGTAGTACAATTACAAGCTATATTTGCTTCACAAGCTTTTAATAAAGATATTGTCGAGAATTCATTAGTAACTAAATGCACGTTATCAAACTTATCTACTATAGATTTATAAATTTTTAAATCTTCACCTGGGTGAGGTAATACAATTAAATTTAAATTATTAATTTTTTTTCCAAATATCTCAATTAATTTTAAATATTCTTGAAAATTTATTTCTTCATGTTTCTTAGCGTTTATAGCAGTTTTTTTTGCACTTTGAGTTTTAACATAACCAGCTTTAATTTGGTTCTCAACATACTCATTGTAGCCTTTTCTTTTAACAAAATTTATCTTTCCAAATTTAGTTGAAATTAAAAAGAAACTTCCATACTTTTTTTTTATATTTTCTACTTCTTCATCAAAAAAAGAGTCAAATCTACTATCTAATAAGTTTACTCTTGTGTTACCTGCCACTTTTATTTTGTCTTTATGCTCTGGGAAATTTAAGTCTAATAAATTTTTATCTTTTTTACCCCAAGTAAAAAATTTATACATTTCCTCTAAAACTTTTTTGCTAAATCTCCTTAAATAATATTCGTCATTATAGTGCATCAAGCCTTCTTCATCAGCAGAAATCAATCTAAAACCTTTTTGTTTTAAATCTTTTACAATATTAATGGTGCCATGCTGGATACTTTTCATCATATAATAACCTGGTTCTAATAAATTTGATTTAGAAAGAATGCTCTCTTTAGAACCTATTACAGCAGACCAACCTTTGCTTGCTGCATATGTTGCAAAAATGACTCTTGCCAATAACTCTCTTTTTTTAATTTCTATAACGTAGTAAATTCTCATTGAATAAAACTTTTTTTATAATTTTCATTACAGTAACTCCGTGATTAATATTTAAAGGAGATAATAGATATTGTTTTTTATTTTTAATATCATCTATATGTTTTATTTCTTTAATAAATTCTGTTTCCCTTTTTTTCTTAAATAGTTTTAATGTTTTTTTCTTTTTATAATAAATAATCACTGCATCATTTGAATCTGAAAAATTATGTATCCATCTAATAATTTTATTTTTAAAATAAATCGTAATTTCTTTTTTTGAACCTGGTTCTACTAAATCAATCTCTATATTGATTTTATTTTTATCTGAATTTAATAAAATATTTGCAAAATAATCATATTTAATTTTTTTCTTATTTTTAAAAAGTAAATTAGAATTTTCAACTTTAATATTTTTGTTAGAAATTAATTTCAAGATAATTACTGCTAAATGAATTGGATGAGAATGCTCATGAATTGCACCTCCTCCTTCTTCAATATTTCCAAGATATGAAGAAAACTCATCTTTTAGCCAATAATGTGCGTTTAATATTCCAGTCCAACCTTCCTTCCATTTAATTGATGAAAATAAATAATTTTTTTTATTTTGAATTAATAAATTTAAAAAGTATTTAATAGAAGGAGATACTGAATGATTATATCCGCAAAAAATATAATCATTTTTTGAGAAATTATCAATTTTTTGAGAAAATACACAAAGTGGTTTTTCAATTAAAATTTTCTTATAGTTCAGATTTTTTTGACAAAAATGATATAACATTAAGTGTGTTTGTGGTGGAGTTCCTATAATTACAATTTCAAATTTAATATCAAATATTTTTTTTATATCTTTTGTTTTGACTAAATTAATATGTTTAGACCAATAACCATATCTTTTTTTAAAAAGTTGTTTTTCCATTCTACTCAATGCTATGTCTGACTTATCTGTAATATAAATTTCATATCCATCTTTTAATCCAGCATTAGTCAGATGATTACCAAGAGAGCCTGCACCGAAAATCATTATTTTTTTCATAATAAACCTTATCCTGATAATTGATTAACCAACTTTAATATATCCTTATATTCATCTGGTATTTTCACGTTAGATGGGAATTTATTATCAGTTTTATATATTTTTCCTTTTAAATCTTTTGATTTTTTAAATGAAGAATTTCCTAATGATTTTTGATTAAAAACAGTTGGCTCTAAAACTATTTTTTCAAATTTTATTCCTAAGAAACTACAGATTTTTTTCATAGTAAATTTTGTATTTTTTGTTAATTGGTCATATTTAACAATTATAACTTTATCTGGATATTTTTTTTTAAAATTAAAAAATCGATTACCTTGTGTCTCCAGTGTTCCCACATATCATTTAATGCTTTTTGACTAAATTTTTTATTCAACTTATGCCTTGTCTTTGCGTAAGAATAATAAAATCCTTCAAAACTTCTAATTGGACAAATTAATTTAACATTTTTAATATTTTTCATCAAATAAAACATTTCTCTTCTTAACCCTGATCCTGAAATTCGGTATTGATACTTTGTTAATTTTTTTGTTTTAATTTTGTTAGCTAATCTTTTTGTTGCTTCTAAATAAAAATATAGAAAATCAAAAAAATTCCTAATTTTCATTTTTTTGTTTTTTTTTAAAAATTCTGAAAATTTTAAATAATCTATTTCAGGAACTAAATCTTGATAGTCTTGAACATGTCCTTCATTTTCTGGTTGATTTCCAGACCAAATTAATGATTTTTTATTATCTTTATATAATCTATATAATTTTTTCCACTTATTTGTACCTTTTGGATTTTTGTTTAAGAAATTAGGCTGACCTGATAGTTCAAAAATAAAATTTAAATTCCATTTCTTTAATTTTTGAATTGAAGTTTTTTCATTTAAATTTACAAAAGAAAAAAAACTTCTTAAAAAATCGTCTTCACCAGGATGAGGTGTTATTTCGGAATGACCGTCAAGCAAAGATAGCATAAGATGATTTCCATTTCTAGCTGGACCGCTTATAACTAATATTGGTTTTTTATTTTTGTCTTTTATTTTCCAAAATTTTTCATCTATAAATTTTGGATATTGATAGATTTTATATTTTTTTTTTGTTTCTTTGAAACAGAACGGTGTTTTAAATCTATCTAATGAAAATATTTCATTTTTTTTAATTTGGCTTTTTGAAGATATAAAGTATTTTTTAGGCATATTAAATTTATCCTGTTTTAAATCAAAAAAACTCTTATTCAATAATAAATAAAAAAATTATCAGAGTTTATTAATCTATTTTTATGACTTGGTCGAATTTATCAAAAAAATTTTCTCTGTGAGTAATATAAATTATCATATGATTATATGAGAGTTTTTTAAGAATTTTAATTATCTTTTCTTCAGATCTTAAATCTAAAGAACTACAGATTTCATCTAATATCAATATTCCATTACTAAAGTATAAAGCTCTAGCTAATGATATTCTTTGTAATTGACCTCCTGAAATATTTTTCCCATCTTCTGTGATTATTTTTTTTAGATCATTTTTAAAGTTAAAAAATTTTTCTAAACCAGATGATATAAATACATTTTTTAATTTTGTGATTTGATCCCCTGTAAGTTGATCAATATTTTCTTCAAGAGTTATATTTTGAAGAAGACTAGAGTTTAGCACTAGATTATTTTGACCAGCATATCCAACATTTCGCTTAAAAAAATCAGTCATTTCATCAAATTTAATTATATTTTTATCAACAAATACTTTTGCTTCTTGTGGAGTTATTAAGCCAAGAATAGATTTAATTAAAGTTGATTTACCAGATCCACTTTCTCCAATTACCGCATTAAATGAATTTTTTTTTACTTTTAAATTAAATTTCTTAAAAATAAACTTAGAATTATATTTTAAAGAAAAATTTTTAATTTCTATAGAGTCTTTTATTATAAAATTTAATTTTTTATTTTGTTTATTAGATTTTTTAACCTTATTTTTAATTTGATAATAAATACCATCAACAGATTTTTTAAATAAATTCAAATCCTGTATTGAATTTATAATTCTTATAAAAGATGGATAAATTCTTAAAAAAGATACAAAAAAAATTCCGATAACTGATAATTCAGATTTTATATTTGTGCTTTTGGAAATAAAGTATATCGAAAAGATTAAAACTAAAAAAAATAATGTTTCGACTATAATTCTTGGTATAACTTGAATTACATTTGTTTTCACAAGAACATCCTTTAATCTATCATAATTTTTGGTATTTTTATTACTAAAAAAATTTAATTTTTTTTGAATTTTTATTATTTCAAAAAATCTAAATGCTTCGGTTATATTCCCTATAATATCTTTATTTATAATAATTCTTTGAGTGCCTAGATTTCTTAAAAAAGCTTTCAAAAAAATAAAATAAATAATGCCAATAAAAAGAAGAAAAAACGCAGTATAAAAAAAAATATTTGGACTAATAATGATTAAAAATAATGAAAAACTTAATATTAATAAAAATTCAACAATTAATGAAATAATTACATTAATAAATTTTTTAAACGTTTGACTTTCATTAACTAAATCTCTTATTAAAATTGAAGAATTATAATTTACAAATTCACCATAACTTTTTGTCACAAAAAAATTTCTAAATATTTTTTCAGCTACTTTTTTTTGAAGATCTTGTAAAAAGAAATTTTTATATAAATTAAAAAAAATAAAATAAAAAAATCTTAATAAAACTAGAGCAAAAACTATTGCTATTAAAGTATTTTGATTTGAAATGTCAAAAAAATTATTTAAATAAACTAATATTATAAAATCTTTAGAATTTTCTGAAAAAAAATTTTGAAATATTGGATACAAAGATCCTACAAGTGAAACCTCAACGAAAACAAATATAATAGATAAAATAAGATAAATACTAAATCTTTTTTTAATATCTGAGTCAAAAGTAGTAAATATTTTTTTTATCATAATTTAATTTTACGAATTTGTATTACTAATTCATAATTGTTGATATAATTCAAATGACTTCTCTATTATACTATTTTACGAGCTTATTAATAAAAATTCTTTATATAATAACTTAGTTAAAAATATTAATAAAAACACTAAAAAATTTATACATATAAATTAAAATGACTTTCATAAAAAAATGTTTTCAAATTTTTTACAATATATTTTTTAATCCTAATTCTATAATTAGATACTATTTATTTGATAAATTAAATAATGATAATTATTTCAGAAATAAATTTAAAAAAAAATACAAAATATCAAATTACTTTATAAATGAAAATTTTAAGAATAAATTATATCTGCCTCAATACCACTACTTAGACAATTTAATAAACTTCATAAATAGAATAAAGCCAAAATTAATTTTGGAACTTGGAGAGAAATACTCAACAGTTGCAATCGCCATTGCTCCATCTCAAAATTTAAAAAAATTTAGAATTAAAGGAAAATTATTTTCATATGATCCGAACAAAGAATATCTTGAAATTACAAAACAAATTTTGCCAGATTATTTAAAGGATATTGTTAAATTTAAATTTTCAAGATTAAAAGAGAAAAAAATAGAAAATGTAAAGGTAAGTTTATATGAAGATTTAGAAATAAAAGAGCGTGATTTAGTTTATAAAGATAGATTTTTCTTAAATCCAAAATTTAATATCGGAGGTGATATTTTTCTTTTATATCAAAAAACAGACAACTTTCCCTCTATAATTGTTGCTGGTCATTTAAAAACAATATCATTGTTAAAACAAAAGATTGATAAATACTACAATATAAATGTTATCAAGATATTTAAGCAAACAAATTTTGAAAAAAGATAAATGAAAGTAAATTATAATATTGGTATAATAAATAAATTATGGGTAATTTTTAATATTTTAAAATAAAATAATGAAATTTTACAATAAAGCTTTAACTTTAAAAAAACTAAAGTGTAAAAATGCATCAATTCCTGAATTTTTAATTATCAATGTAAATAAATTTAATAGATATAAAGAAAAAATTTTAAATCAAATTATTAAAAAATTTAAAAAAAAAGATCTTCTTATTATTAGATCTAGTTCTACAGAAGAAGATACTACAAAAACATCTAACGCTGGTCTTTTTGAAAGTGTTTCAATGGTCCCAAACAAAAAAAAAGATATTGAATTAGCAATAAATAAGGTTGTAAGCTCTTATAAAAAAAAAAATAATAATTCTATTTTTTTCGTACAAAAAATGATTTCTGATAGTGAATTTTCAGGTGTCATTACTACTTGTAATTTATCTAACCAAGCACCTTATTACGTAATTAACTATTATGATGGTAAAGATACTTCCGCTGCAACAGGAGGTAAAGCTGATACAAAAAACTATTATCAATTTAAATATTATAATAAGTCAGGTAGTAAGAAATTTTCAAAGATTATAAAGCTTGCAAAAGAATTAGAAAAAAAATTTAATAATAATTATTTAGATATTGAATTTAGTTTTAAAAAAGGAAAAGTTTTCTTATTTCAAGTACGACCAATTGTTTTAAAAAAAAAGAAAATTTTATTTGATAAAAAAAATTTTGAGAATTCTTTATATAAATTAGAAAACAAAATAATTAAATTAAAGAAAAAAAACCATAATTTATATGGAGAGACTTCTTATTATGGAGTAATGCCAGATTGGAATCCAGCAGAAATGATCGGGATTAAACCAAAATCACTAGCTTTTTCTTTATATCAGGAACTTATCACTGATTTTATTTGGGCTAAAAATAGAGAAAAATATGGTTTTAGTGATTTAACATCAAATCATTTAATGTCAAATTTTTTAGGAACACCCTTTATTGACATTAGGGTTGATTTTAATTCTTGGATCCCAAAAAATCTTAAAAATGAAACAAAAAATAAACTAGTAAACTATTACTTAAATATATTTAAAAATAATTACGATTTTCATGACAAAGTAGAATTTAAAATACTTTTTACATGCTTTAATGCTGAAACAGTAGAAAAGTTAAAAAAAATTAAAAAGACAATCTTAAACATAGCTGAAAAACAAAAAATTAAATCAGAATTAAAAAAAATAACTCTTAATTCAATATTAAAAATAGATGATGATATTAAAAAGGTTGAAATCCTAAAAAAAAAAACAAAATTATGTTAGAAAATCAAAAATTTATTCTATTGATAAAATCTATTGGTACATAGAAGATTGCAAAAGATATGGTACAGAACCTTTTGCAGGTTTAGCTAGATCTGGATTTATAGCTGTTGAACTTTTAAATTCTATGGTAAGTAAGAAAATAATACAAAAATATGAAAAAGATTTATTTTTTAAAAATATTAAGAGTATAACTACCGAAATTCTAAAAGATAAAAAACTATCAAAAAAAAATTTTTGCAAAAAATATGGTCATCTAAGACCAAGTACTTATGATATTTTAAGTAAAAATTATAAAGAAAATTATGATTTTATATTTAAAAAAAATAATTCTTATAAATATAATTTAATTAAGAGTAATAAATTTAAACTTTCAATTAAAAGCAAAAAAAAAATACATAAATTCCTACATAATTTAAGCAAAGATCTTACATTAAAAAAATTTATAAATTTTTTAAAAAAAGGAATTCAATATAGAGAATACTCTAAATTTATTTTTACAAAAAGTATTGATCTAATATTTGAGGAAATAAAATATTTATCAAAAAGAAATAAGATTTCTATTGCTAAAATGAGCCATCTAAATATTAAAATGGTAAAAGAACTTTATTATAATCTAAATAATAGTGATTTGAAAAATCTTTTGGAAAAAAATATAAATGAGAATATTAATGAATATAATTTTAACCGTTTCATAGAACTTCCCCAAGTAATTATAAAACCCAGCGATGTTTATTATTTTACTGAAAAATCAGGAAAACCAAATTTTTTTGGAAATAATATGGCGGAAGGTGAAATATATTTTTTAGAAAAAAATAACTTTGAGAACCTTGATGGAAAAATTGTATGTATAAGAAGCGCTGACCCAGGATACGATTTTATATTTAATTACAAAATTTTAGGTTTAATTACTCAATATGGAGGTGCAAATTCACATATGTCTATAAGATGTTCTGAATTAAATATTCCTGCTGCAATTGGAGCAGGTTCAATTAATTTTAATAATATTATTAATTCTAAGAAAGTATATCTTGATCCAATAGCAAAAAAAATAAGTGTATTAAAATGAAAATTCTAATTATTCCTAAAATTAAGGAAACTTATAAAAATCAACTAGAGTTTTCGATTGAAAAAGATCTTTTAATTTTTTTAAAAAAAAGCTTTAAAAATTGCACTATAGATATTTCTTATAATTTTGAGTTCAAAAGAAAGTATAATTTAATTATTTTAAGTGGAGGAAATACGATAGTAAAATATTCTAAAAAAATTGAGGATAAATTTAGATCTAAATTTGATGATTTTTTTCTAAATAAGGCGAAATTAAGCGGAACTCCGATTATAGGAATATGTCATGGCGGACAATTTATAGCTGCAAAATATAATTTACGCTTAACTAAAGATACTAATCATGTTGGTTCACACGAGCTAGAAAATTTATCAAATATAAATATTAATTTTAATTTAATTAAATCATTTCACAATTATAAAATAAAATTTCAAAGATCAAAATTAATAGAAAATTTAATTTTAGCAAAAGATAAAAGTATAGAATGTTTTAGAGTTAAAAATAAAAAAATTGGAGCTATTATTTGGCACCCAGAAAGGGAGAATAATAAAATTAAAGAACAAATTAAATTTTTTAAAAATTTTTATTCAATTATAAAGTAACATGCAATTAATTTTACTAGCATCTGGAAGAGGTTCAAGATTAAGAAAACTAACAGAAAAAGTTCCAAAATGTTTAGTAACTGTTAAATCTATTTCAATCATAGATTATATTTCTGAAAATTTTAAAAAATTTAAACAAACTATCATTTTAACTGGATACAAAGCTAAACTAATTGATAAAAAATTTCCAATTTTAATAAAAGTTAAAAATAAAAAATATATGACTACAAACATGGTTTATTCATTATTTTGTGCAAAAAAATATGTTACTCAAGATATTATCATTTCTTACAGCGACATAATATTTGATCACCAAATAATAGATAAAATGATTAAGTTTAATAAATCTCATATTCCATTAAATAAAGAATGGTTAAGTTTATGGAAAAAAAGAATGGATGAAAAAAAAATAAATATGGATGCGGAAGATTTATCAATTAGTAAAGATAAAATTATATCAATTGGAAATAAAATTACAAATAAAAGACCAAAATTGCAATTTATGGGTTTAATAAAAATAAAATATAAAGATTTCATTAAACTTTATAAGTTTTTTAAAACTTTAAATAACCCAAAAATAGACATGACATCATTTCTAAATATTGCATTAAAGAATAAAATTATTTCACTTAGCTATTTTAAAACTTCTAGATATTGGTTTGAAATAGATAACAATAGAGACAAAAGAATAGCAGATAAATTTTTATAAAGTTTTGAAATTAAAATTAAAAAAAAATTTTTTTTTTATTTTTTATATCACTTAAAATTTTATTTACACTTTTTAGAAAAATTTTTTTATCATCATTATTTTTTAAGTATAAATCAGAATTTTTTGGTTCATTAAATGGTAAATCTACACCTACCACATTTTTTATCTTTTTATTAATAGCTTTGCTGTAAAGTTTTTTATAATCTCTTTTTAATAAACTTTTTAAAGATGCTGAAATATAAATTTCGTAATAATTCTTTACATTTTTTTTCATCCATTTTCTAAATTTTATATTTGTTAAATTTGCTGAAATAATGATATTTATTTTTTGTAGGGATAAATTTTTTACTAATCTTGTCAATCTTACAGCATTAATGTCTCTGTCTTTTAGCGTATAATTAATATCATTTTGAAATATTTCACGAAATTTATCTCCATCAAAAAAAATTGTAGATGAGTGTTTTTTTTTGACCTCAAGAAATAACTTTTTACCTAAAGTTGATTTTCCCGTACCAGATATACCAGTAATCCAAATAACCATTTATTTACAATAATTAACTTAATTTTTTACAAATATATAATGGAGATCTTTTTATTATTTCAAAATGCCCATTAGTATCTATTTCTTTTTTAGCGATATTTGAATATTCATCATAAAAACCATCTTTTAACTTTATATTTCTAGGTTCTACTCCAGAAGCTACATAGTTCATTAAAATTTCTAGATCCGTGACCTTTAATTTTTCAAGTTCTAATTTTTTATCAACTTTAAAGTATTTTGGTAACATTTCATCAGCTACCTCTTCTGTAAAGCTATCTATAATTCTGTCTGTTGGGAAATTTGAGTCTAGACTTCTTCCAATTTCATAAACATTCAGCATATGTTTTTCACTATTTGTCGTAATACTTACAAATGAATTATTATCATTGTTTAAACAACTTAATAGATTATTTAATGCAGTATCTTTATTCTCAGCATGATAAACTGCGTTATGACAAAATATTATATCAAATTGATTTTTGTACTTTTCTAAATTTTCAATATCAGCAATTTCATACTTGATTTGAAATTTATAATCTTTTAAGCTTAATTTAGATTTTTCTAACATTGATTCAGCAAAGTCAGTCATAGTAAGATCAATATCAAAATCTTTGAATTTTTCAAAATTTTGTTTCCAGAACACTCCAGTACCACAAGCAACATCTAGAACTTTTATTTTTTTATTTTTAAAATTACTAAAGTCATATTGTTCGTGCAACCATTGATGGAATGATTGTTTGTTTTCGGTAAACGAGTGTATTTTAATTCTCGCTTCTAGATATTGAGTTGTTTTGTATTGTTTTTCTTTTAAATAATCTTTATTTATTTTTTCAGACATAGTTACTTTACATAAAATAAATTATCAATATTTTCAACATCTCTTTTAAAACCAATTGCATTTTTATTTTCATCAAAATCTAAAATATACATATCTGGCATCGAAATTTGCTTCCACGAGTCAAAATTAAATTCTAAATTAAAAAAATATTTTAGTATGACGCCAATTAAATTGCCGTGAGTTACTAAAATTATATTTTTGTTTTCATTTTTAAATTCTGAAAATACTTTTTCTAAAAAAGGTTCTATTTTAGAAAAGCATTCTTCCTGGGATTCACCATTTTCAACTTTAAAAGTCTTATTTTCCCACATTTTTTTTATTATTTCGTGTTTACTTAAATTTTCGGATTTGCCAATATTAATTTCCTTTAAAGCTTCATCAGGATATATTTTTATAGACGGGTTAGAAACTGTAAGCGGTTCTAATGACTCCATTGCTCTTACAAATGGACTGGCATATATTATTGTTGAACTGTCAATTTTTTGTGAAATTTTTTTTGATAATGATTTAGATTGACTTATTCCATCATCATCGAGTTTTCTTTCATGATCTGCACCTTCCATAGATGACTTACAGTGTCTACATATTATAAAGTTGTTCATATCAATATACTCCTTACTTAAAAATTTTTTTCAGTGCATAAATCAAGCCAATTGAGCTATTAGTACTGGTAAGCTGCACGCATTACTGCGCTTCCAC
>MDTG01355798.1_pt1 | contig 24150 bp, 23 predicted proteins | sample 811421 | NCBI WGS metagenome assembly MDTG01 (sample SAMN05326645, study PRJNA326480) | marine metagenome | isolation source: seawater | place: Pacific Ocean: South East | collected 2011
GAAAGGCTTGACTTCCGAGTTCGGAATGGGATCGGGTATTACACTTTCGCAATAATCACCAGGCGTAAGTGATATACATTTAGTAAGTTAAAATGTCAAATATTTATATCTAATTATATTCCCATCAAAATTTAATTTTTCAAATCTGCTTCTTAAAAAATTAATTTCTTAATTATTTATTTGGCGTCTTTTTGAATATTTTTTTCTATAAAGTCATTAATTGCAAAACCTATTCCATCTTTAAGAGGGACTTTAGCTTTCCAACCATATCTTTTAGCTAAACTGCAATCCAATAACTTCCTAGGAGTACCATCTAATCCATTATTTTGATTTTTAATTTTTAATTTTAATTGTAAACATTTCATGATAAATTTTGCATAATCATTTATACTTTTCTCAATGCCAGATCCAACATTTATCAAAGACTCTTTAGTTTTTTTTTTTAAAAAAAAAATACACGCATCAGCTACATCATCACTTATAATTACTTCTCTCATCGGTTTTCCACTGCCCCATATTTCGATATGATCTTTCTTTTCTTTGATGGCATATATAATTTTCTTTATTAAAGCAGGTAAAAAATGAGAGGAATTTGAGTCATAATTATCATTTACTCCATATGAATTGCATGGCATCAAACATTTATAATTAAGATTATATTGTTCATTATAACTAGAGCATAAATTAATACCGGCAATTTTAGCTATTGCATACGGCTCATTAGTTTTTTCTAAATATCCGGATAATAAATAATTCTCTTTAATTGGTTGTTTGCATTTTTTTGGATAGACACAGCTAGACCCCAGAAATATCAAGTTCTTTACCCCCGCTTTATAACTTCCATGAATTAAATTATTTTGTATTGCTAAATTTTCATAGATAAACTCAGCTTTAAAAGTATTGTTTGCATTTATTCCACCAACTTTAGCGGCAGCAATGATTACTGCATCTGGCTTATTTTTTTTCAAAAATTTATAGGTATCTGATTGATTGGTTAAGTCGAGTTGTTTTTTTGTTCTGAATAATAAATTTGAATATCTTTCAAATTTCAATTTTCTTAATATTGCAGATCCAATAAGACCTTTGTGACCAGCAACATAAATTTTAGATTTTTTATTGATCATTTGGTATTTGAATTATACTCATACATAAGCATATCTTTTATAAGAGATTTAATATTATGCTTCGGTTTCCAATTTAGTAATTTCTTAGCTTTGGAACAGTCACCTTTAAGAGTATCAACTTCTGCAGGTCTTAAATATTTTTTTTTACATTCTATAATACTATTCCCATCTTTATCATAAGCTTTTTCGTTGATACCTTTCCCTCTCCACTTGATTTGCATATTTAAATCTTTCGCAACAAAATTTATAAATTGTTTAATGCTGTACTGTTTACCTGTGCATATGACAAAGTCCTCTGGATGCTTATATTGCAATATTTTCCACATTGCTTGAACATAATCTTCTGCATGACCCCAATCTCTTTTGGCGTAAAGGTTACCTAAAAATAATTTTTTTTGTTTTTTAATTTTTATTTTATACAAAGCTTTAACAATTTTTTTTGTAACAAATGTCTCTCCCCTCAAAGGACTTTCGTGATTAAATAAAATTCCATTACTTGCAAATAATTTGTAAGATTCTCTATAATTTACTGTAATCCAATGAGCATAAACTTTTGAGACACCATATGGACTCCTTGGATAAAATGGTGTTTTTTCATTTTGGGGACTTTCCACGACTTTACCAAACATTTCTGAGCTACCAGCTTGATAAAATTTTATTTTTTTATCTATTCTAACTATAGCCTCTAAAATTCTTAAAGTCCCAGTAGCATCAGCGTTAGTAGTATATTCTGGCATATCAAAAGAGACTGCAACATGTGACTGTGCTGCAAGATTATAGATTTCGTCAGGAACAATTTTTTTTACAACACTAAAAACAGCAGTTGAGTCAGTAACATCTCCATAATGTAAATAAAAATTATTCTTTTTAACTAAAGGATCTAGATAAATGTCATCAATTCTATATGTATTTGGTTGAGATGATCGTCTTTTTACACCGTGAACAATATAACCTTTTTTTAATAACAGCTTTGATAAATATGCCCCATCTTGGCCAGTAACTCCAAATATTAAAGCTTTTTTTTTCATTTAACTATATAATAAACCTAATCTATGTCATTTATTACACATGTAAATTATAGTCAATTAATTTTAAAAACTTATTTGTAAAAACTTAGATAATATTTTCTTAAATATAAAAAATATATTTACTTTTATATTATTGATTTTAAATGATTTATAAACCTCGTAATTAGAGATTATAATATTAAAAATATCTTTATTACTTGTACCCCCTGCTCTCATTACAACAAATGTCTTATTTATATATTTTGAATAAATTTTGTTAATTCCATAAATTCTCAACATGAATTCAAAATCGGATGCGATTTTAAGATTAACATTATAAAGACCAAATTTTTTAAAAATTTTCTTATTTAAAAATAAAGAAGTATGTGGTGGATGTTTACAATTTAAATAATCCTTACTTTTTAATTGTTCCGATTTAAAAAATCTTACAATTTTTTTTTTGTTGTTTCTTTTTACAAATTCAACATTGGAATGAATCGATAATAACTTATTATTCAATTTAAATTGACTTAAAATATTTTTAAAAACTTCATTATTTTTATAAAAATCATCTGAATGTAGTAACCCTACATAATTATATTTGGATTTCTTAATAGCATAATTGATACTTTCATAAATTCCTAAATTCTTTTTTACAAAAATTTTTAAATTTTTATTGTTTTTTTTAAGTTTTTTTAAAATTTTTAAAGTATTGTCCTTAGATCCTCCATCTACGATGATGTGCTCATATTTATCTTTAAATTTTTGTCTCTTTACAGAGTTTACACAGTCGTGAATAAATTTTTCGTTATTTAATACTGTTGTAACTATTGATAAGGACATTTTTGTAATTATAATTAATAATCTAGTTTAATCTATTTTTAACAATCCGTATTTTAGTAATGCAATTATTGCATGTAACCCATCCATAAAACTAATTTTTTTTCCTTCAGAGTATGTTCTGCCACAATAATTAATTTCTACCTCTTTAATATTCAAATTTAATCTTGCAATTTTTGAGTTTACTTCCGGACAAAAAGAGAAGCCATTTTCTTTTAAATTCAGTTTTAAAAAAATTTCTCTGGAAAAGACTTTATAACAAGTATGAGCATCAGTCAGTTGTTGTTTATTTATAAGGTTAGAAAATTGTGTCAAAAAGTGATTAAAAAAAATACGTGTTCGAGAAGTGAAATTTTTTGCGTTATGATACCTTTTTTTTCCTAATACCCTCGAGCCATAAACTATTTTTGAAAAATTTTTTATGATGGGATTTATTAATTTTTTATAATCATTAGGATCATACTCAAGATCTGCATCTTGAATCATAACAATGTCCCCATTTATATGATTTTGTGCAGTTTTGATACAAGCACCTTTCCCCAAATTTTTATCATGGCTCAATATTAAGTTTTCACTTAAAAAATTATATGAATTGATTAATTCTAAAGAATTATCTTTAGAACAATCATTAATAATTATAATTTGTTTTTGAACATAACTTTGTCTTTCAATTTTATCTAATAACTTAACAATAGTATTTTTTTCATTGAAAAGTGGTATTATTATACTTAATTTCATAGATACATTATGATTTTTTTTTTTTTAAAAGTATTAATCACAGTTAGTTTTTATACAATCTTAGGAAAGTTAATAGTACATAAAATTTTAAAGAACGAAAAAAGCAATTTAATAGATACATCGTTAATAGGTATAATATCAGCATCAATAATACCTTTAATTGTGAATTTTTTTCTACCTTTAAGTTTAATTATCAATTCTTTGATTTTTTTTATAATTTTTATAATTTTTTTTATTTTCAAATTTAAATTACAAAAAATTGAATATTTCTTTATTTTAATTTCGAGTATTTTATCATTTACAATCATACTTTATGACAATGAATATAGACCTGATGCTGGTTTATATCATTTGCCATACACTCAGATTTTAAATGAACAAAACATATTAATTGGGTTAACTAATTTACATACAAGATTTGGTCATATATCAATTATCCAATACTTATCCGCTTTTAATTTAAATATTTTTACAGATAAAATTGGAATCATAATTCCAATTTCAGTTATTTTTTCATTTATTTATCTATATTTTCTTCACGACATCTACAAACTCATAAATAATAAAGATAAGTTATCTTTAGGGAAAATATTTTCAGTATTTATATTAGTTTATATATCTTATAAAATTAACAGATATAGTGAGTTTGGAAACGATGCTCCAGCGCATTTGATGTTTTTTTATTTTATCTCAAAATTTTTATATTTCAAAAGATATTCATTAAATGACGCACGAAGATTTTATTTATATGTTGTCTATCTTTTTTTAAATAAAGTTTTTTTTATATTAACTTTTATTCTACTTATATTTTTTTTCCAGAAAAATAAGAAATTGATTTTAAATTTAATTATGAGTTTACCAACTCTTGTATTATTTGTATGGATATTAAAAAATATAATGATTAGCGGATGTATGATTTTTCCAATGAAAATTACATGCTTTGAGAGTTTAAAATGGACAAATCTAAAGTTAACAGATTATGCAGAAATTGAAGCAGAAGCGTGGGCTAAGGCCTGGCCTCAAAATACTGATGATAAAATAACAATGGAGGAATTTACTAAAAATTTCAAATGGTTGGATGCATGGTTATCAGTCCATTTTAAATATATGACTAAAGTACTACTACCGTATATTCTTTTTATAATATTCACTATACTTTATACAGTCAATATAAGGAAAAAATCTTTAAATAATTTGATTTCAAATAATAAGTATTTTTTATTATTACTGTTTTCATTGATAAGCATAATTATTTTATTCCTTAAATTTCCTACTTACAGATATGGTTATTCATATTTAATCTTTTTCTTTTTTGTAGTTTTAATAAGGTGCTTTAAATTCATCAACCAACGTAAATTTATAAATATTAGTAAAATATTAATACCAATTAGTTTGATTGTTATTACCTCAAAGCAATTTTTAAGATACCAAGAAAATTATAATACAAGAAATTATTTACCTGATCACATATTTATAGACAAAAAAAAATACGATGAAAAATATGATAAACATATTTTATCAGATAATTTTAGTATCTATTTCAGTAAAAGTGAATGTTTTTATGGTTTGGCGCCATGCACTAATTACAAATATAGCGATGGTACAACAAAATTGAAATATGAAAAAAAAATTATATTTAACATCATATATTTATAGTAATTATTATCTATCTAAAATTTTATTATTAGTTTTTATCAATTGTGAGTATCCAAATAGTGAACCAAGGAAATACCAATGAATTGTTCCAAAAAAAGTACTAAAAACTGATCCTGTAGGCCTTGGTAAAAAAATAAAAATCATAATATAGAGTATAATTAGATTTAGTATTAATTTTTTACTAGTATCACTTTTTTTTAAATCTCTAATTAAATAAAATATGAATATTAAAAACAATGAATAACCAATTAAACCAGTATCTACTAATATTTCTAAGTGAAAATTATGTGGATGTGTAGAACAAACTCTGTATTCACTATCTCTCTTTTTTTCGTACTTTTTACATTTTACTCTGAATGATTTAAGTCCATTACCAAATAAAGGTTTATCTAATATAATTGATACACTAGCATCATAATGTAATCCCCAAGGTGTTAATTTAAGTGTCTCAATTAAATTTGGTTGGTCAAAATTTAGTAAGGATTTTATATCAGAGTAATATCTGGCTTTAGTAACATCCTTAGCAAAAAAATTAATTGAGGTTATTGAGATAAAAGTCAAAAATATAATCGAAATTATATTCTTAATATTAAATTTAATTATTAATGAGTAAAATATTAAAAAAAAAACAAAGCTTAATAAAAAAGCTGATCTCTCGCCAGATAAAAAAACAACTAATAAGATAAATATTGGTACTAAATTTATATATCCTTTCTTAAAAATTTTTATTAATAGAAAAGAGGAAAATATTATTGTAGAAAAATACCCTCCTAGAACTAGCTCTGAGCCAAAAAAACCTGAATATCTTTGACAGTTCTCAGAATTTATATCACAATGATCAGGTTTTATCCCTATAAGATTATTTCCTGTTATGTATTGTATAAAAAAATCTATAGAAATAAATAAGATGAAAATAAGCAAAAAATTTAAATTTCTCATTAAAAATTTTTTTTCTATTCTTGAGTAAACAAAAATAGTTGCGTTGAATAACAAAAAAAATTTTAGCAAGAAAAAACTTTTTACCAAAGTTTCACTGTTCTGATCTAAAATTAAATTTAATAAAATTAAGTAAAAAAAGAATATGAGCAAAAAAATGTTATATCTTTTTTGCAGAAAATTATACTTTATTCTAAATGATAAATATAAAAATATTAAAGAAATCGCTATAATTACAAAATTTAAAGTGAATGATCTTAATAAAAAAAAAATTGGAAAAAATAATATTAAATAATATAAAATTGTTTCTAGTGGATTTATATTTTTTTTTAAGTCAATCAATTTAATAAAGTGTAATTTTTTCTATATTAATATTTTTTTTTTCATTAAATTAATATATTATATTGTTTATTATAAAACCCAAAAAATTTTGCTTATCAAAATTTTAAGCTCTATTAATTATGAACATAATTGAATTATTAATATTTTTCTCTTGTTCTTTGATTGCATTATATTTTGTAAGAAAAATATCTATTAAATTTGATTTTTATGACTTGCCAGATAAAAAAAAAATTCACAAGAAAAAGATTACTAAAGCAGCAGGTTTAGTAATGGTGCCTATTACAATACTTAATTTAATATTTTTAGACCTTAACTATCAGTTATTTTATTTTATGCTTTTTTTAATTGGAATTATTTTTTTTGGTTTTGTAGATGATTTGCTCAACTTTTCTCCATTAACAAAATTATTACTACTTTTTGTGATGTTATCTTTTTTTATCGTAGAAATTATTTCAATTCAAACTTTGGGATATTTATTTAATAAAAATATAGATTTACGTCTTTTTTCAATTCCTTTTTCAATATTGTGTTTTTTATTCCTAATAAACTCATTTAATTATTTTGATGGATTAGATGGATTGCTTGGTTCGTTATCTTTAATCTCTATAGTATATTTTTTTTATTTTACAAAAGGAGAATTATCTTTCATTTTAATTTCAATCATAATTTATCTTACAACGTTTCTTTTTTTCAATTTTGGAATTCTACCCAAACAATTTATGGGTGATTCCGGAAGTTTGGGATTGGGTTTTATCGTATCATTCTTGGCAGCTTATTTAACCCAAGTAGAGACTACATTAAAACCTACTTTTGTAATTTGGCCTTTGGCTTTTTTTGTTTATGAATTTATTTCAATTAATTTGATAAGAATTAGAATTAAAAAAAATATATTTTCTAGGGACTTAAACTTTATATTTAATATTTTTGCTAAAAAGCATGGTCAGGTTATTTCTGTTTTAATGTGTGTTTTGATACATATATTTTATTGTATCAATGGAATAATTTTAGAAAAATTTAAACTGGGTGAACATTCTATTATTTTATTTTGTACATATTTTATTATATATATCATATTACGATTTAATCAGTTTAATAAATTTTACAAAAAAAATTCAATTAAATCATATTGAAATAATCTAAAACAATAGGTAATAAATTAGTCAGATTTAAAATAAAATTTAATAGTTTTCTTTTTCAACATGAATTGCTCAACTTATTAAATTCAATAAATAAAAGTTATGAAATTATTAAAATCAAAAATAATAAAAATTAAAAAAGGAAAAAATTTAAAAATTATCAATCCGGTTAACATTTATGAATGTCAGTTTGGAAATAATTGTTTTGTTGGTCCGTTTACTGAAATTCAAAAAAATGTAAAAATTGGTAACAATACAAAAATTCAATCTCACTCATTTTTGTGTGAACTGGTCGAAATCGGTAATAATTGTTTTATTGGACATGGAGTAATGTTCATTAATGATAAATTTTTTAATTACATGCCTGCTCAAGGTAATAAAGAGAAATGGCTAAAAACAAAAATTAGCTCAAATGTTAGCATAGGAAGTAATTCAACAATTTTACCAGTAAATATTTGTTCAAATGTTGTGATAGGTGCTGGTTCAGTTGTAACAAAAAATATAACATTACCTGGAAAGTACGCAGGAAATCCAGCAAAAAAAATAAAATAACATTAATCTAAATTTAAATATTTTTTAAAAATATTGACAAAAGTTTAATTTTTCAATTGAAGAACTTTATGGAATATTTTTAAGTAATTTTTTTTTGAATTTTCATAACTAAAATTTTTAACAGCAAATTCTCTAGAAAGTTTAGATCTTTTGTTAATCAAATTTTTGTCGATTTTTTTTATTAATTTTATCATTTTATCTATTTCTGAAATTTTGTAACTAAATCCAATTTTTTTTAGAACTTCCTCTGCACCCCCATTCTTGAAACTTATTACTAGATTACCTGAAGACAAAGCCTCTAAAATTGTTAGTGGCAAGTTATCTATTAGAGAATTGCAAATATATATATCTGCCAGAGAATAAAATTCAGAGATCTTTTCATTCGTCAAAAATTCAATATTTTTATAATTCTTTATTTTTTCAAACCTAGGATTATTTTTGCCGATAGAAATGAAGAAAAACTCATCATCTGTTGATAAATTTTTTAAAATCTTTTTAAAATAATAAAAACCTTTTCTTTCATCTTTCATATCTTGGGCTGAAAATAATATGACTTTTTTATCTAAAGGAATTTTATATTTTTTTCTCAAAAATTTTTTATTTCTTGGTTTAAATAAATTAATATCAATTGGATAATATTTTGAGATAAAAATTTTTTTTTTTAGTCTTGGATGAACTTTTAAAAATTCATTATACATCCAATTATTATGTGCAATAAAAAATACATTTTTTTTATACAAGAATTTTTTTTTTAATTGCAAACAGTACTTCGAGAGAAAATTATTTTTTTTCTTCTTATTTGTTGAATAATGTTCTGTAGAATTAATAAACCACATGTCATGAAGTGATACAACAATTTTTTGTTCAAATAAAATTAGCTCCTTTATTGAAATCATTGATCTATTCACCCAATGGATATTTATCAAGTCAGGTGACATTCTAGATATTTTTTTTTGAGTAAAAGTATTAAAAATATTTAATGATTGATGAAATTTTTTTTTACTAAAAAAAAATATCAAAATTTTTTCTAATATTCTTAATTTAATAATATAAATCTTTTTTAATAAAGAATAAATTTCAACTGAATTTTTAAATTTACTATAAAAAGTTAAGAACAAAGAATTTTTTATTTTAATTGCTTTAAAGATTGAATGGGCAGCAATAGCTGCTCCACCTTTGTAATCACTAAATGATAGAAAAATTATTTTCACTTTTTAAATAAATTAATATTATCTTTATACCATTCACATATTTTAGGCAGATCATCTTCTAAATTATTTTTTGGTTTCCAGCTTAATTTTTTAAGTTTATTACAATTAATTTTGTAAATTTTGTCATTAAAAGGTCTGTCTTCAACAAATTTTATATTTTTTTTAAAACTTTTATTTAAATAATTTGCTATCATTTTGATAACTTCAGTGATTTTGTATTTTTTTTTTTGAGGCAATATTATAGATATTACCTGATTTTCCTGTTGTTATTATCTTAATTATCCCCCAACAAAAGTCATCTACTGAAAGATAAAATCTGTAATTATTTCCCCTTCCATGTATTGTCATTTTTTTATTACAAATAAAGTTATAAATTGATTTAGAAATCAATTTTTCTGGATATTGTCTTGTGCCATAAATATTATTTGCTCTAACTGTTATTATATTCATTTTATATGATTTTTTGTATGCATTAACCATCATATCACCACCTGCTTTTGATGCCGCATATGGATTTGTTGGGTTAAGTGATTGAAATTCTTTAAAAGGCTTTTTTAAATTTTCTCCATATACCTCATCAGTACTCACATGTATAATTTTTTTTACTCCTCTTTTTCTACAGCTTTCTAAAAAAAAATGAGTTCCTAATGTATTTGTTTCTGTAAAAATTAATGAATTCCCGTAAGAATTATCTACGTGACTTTCTGCAGCTACATTTATAGCTAAATCAACATTTTTAAGAGAATTTTCTAATGATTTAAAGTTTAAAATATCATCACGAATAAATTTAACATTTTTTTTTTTTAATAAATTTTTTAAATAAATCTTGTTAGCAGCGTATGTAATTTTATCATAAAGTATAAATTGTGAACTTTTAAACTTGGAATGTAATTTTTCAGAAAGATGAGAGCCAATAAAACCTGCTGCTCCAGTAATTAAAATTTTTTTAATCATTTAGCCTAATTTTTTTTTTAGATTTGAGAAATATTTGTATAATTCAACCTTTTTTACCTTAATTCCTGTTATTTGCTTTATTTTATGAATATTAAAACAATAATCTTTGTCTTTAAATCCTTTTTTAATTTTAATAATAATTCTAATTTTATTACTATCAATAATATAATTTACAAACTTTTTTACAGGAAATGGTATCCCTGAACCAACATTAAAAATGCCTTTGCTTTTAAGCAAAATAAGTTTTTCAATGTATAAGCATAATATGTTAATTGGCAAAAAATCTTTAACCAAATAATAATTATCATCAAAAACAACTTTTTTTTTTTTTATCCCACTCAAAATTAAACTAACAAGAGAAGGTCTTTTTTTCTTACCATTCTCGTAACCAAAAATATTTGATAACCTTAAAATTACCAATCTTTTTTTTAGTTTATCCTTACAGTATCTTTCTGACTTCAAACAATTTTTCCCATACACACTTATAGGAGCTAATTTAGATTTTTCAGATAAATTTATTTTTTGAGAATAAACGAGCCGTGAACTCAATAAATAAAAAATAGTTTTAGAGTCTTTAATCATATTAGCAATTTTGAGATTCCTATCATTTTTTTTTAAATATTTTTTTTCATAAAAATTTTTAGAATTACTCAAATTTATGATGAAATTTGCATTAAAAATATTAGATTTTGAAATATCATTATATTTAATCATTTTTACGTTGAATTTTTTTTTTAATTGTCTAAATAAATTAATCTGAATAAAGCTTTTATTACCTATTAAAACAACTGTTTTTTTTTTTAGACTTAACACAAATGAGTCCTCGATAATTCACACATTGAAAAATATTTAATTTGTTTTTAAAAAAATTTTTTAATAGATTTTTTCATAAAATTACAAGAAATCCAATCTCTAATGTTATCTTTGGTTAATTTATATTATAATAATAATATTTTTTAATTGATTATTTTTATATATTTAAATAAGTTCGTAATAATTGGAATATCGTAAAGTAATTTAATTTTAGTAAAATATTGTCTTTTTTCAAAAATAAATTAGAAATTATTTTTTTTTCATTAATTTTTTATGGTCTCTCGTTTTCTCTAATAATTAAAGAATTATTGAATATCTATAATCCGTTTTATGAATTCTTAGTTTTAGAAATATATAGATTTTTAATCATTTCCATCTGTATTACATGTTTAATTCTAGGAAGAGAAAAACTTAACAAATTTATTTTTTTCTTAATAATCTTACATTTATTATTTTTATACAGCTCATATTTTGGTGAAAAAATAGAATTTATAGTTGAAGCAAAATCTTTTTATTTAAATGATAAAACAGACCAATTTTTTTATCAAAAAAATAAGGTAATTTTGATTAATATATTAAATATAATTCTTCCTTTAATATCTCTCTCTTTTTTAGAAACATCTAATAAAATATTAAATGAATTCAAAAATTTCAGTGTATCAATTTGTGATATAATGCTCATTTTGTTGGCTTTTATACTAAGCTTTAATTATTTCTCATCTATAATAACTTATAAATATTCTATTGAAAATCTTTTAATGAATCTTCATGGAACAATATATTTTTTAAATATATATTTCTTGATTATAATCGAAAAGATATTTGTTAAAAAAGAGATAAATTTTTTAATTTTAATAAAAATTATTCTTATATTTTATTGTTTTTTTATAGTTGAGTCCGTTCTCCACCCTATGATTTGTTTTTTTACTTTCATAGTTTATCTTGCTTTAAGTAAACATAACAAATTTATTATAATTTTATTTACTTTCTGTTTTTTTATTATTTTTTTATCTAACATTTTAAAACTTTCGAATTTTGACTTTGAAATAACAATGAATCATATAATTTATTATGATACACCTGGTACGTTAATATATTCGTTGATTTCGAGATTTAAACATATCGAATTTTTTATATTTCTATCTGATAATCAAAATTTTTTATTTGGTAATAATATATTTACAGATAATATTTACACATACCCACATAATTTATTGATAGATATATTTGTAACTACTGGAGTAATTGGATTAATAATTTTTATTTACATAATTATATATTTAATAAAATTTACCAAAAAATATATTGATAATAATAATTTATTTATTATTTTAATATTTTTTCAATCTTTTATTTTTTCAATTTTTTCAGGGTTCTTTTTCACAAATATTATTTTAAATATATCATTAGCTGCTTGTTTTTGTTTTTTAAAACCGAAGCACTCTATAATTCCATAAATTTCTAAGGGATTTGAAAGATTTGTTATGATGAATGCAAGGAAAGTTGACAAAAGACTTGCTATCGCTGCACCATCTATCCCAAATGAGTTAATTAAATAACTATTAAAAATTATATTAAACAAGATTGTAGCTACTTGATAAAATAAAATATTAAGATGATTAGATAGTAAAAATTGTTTTTGTATCCAAAAATTTATCACCAAAGAAAGAAATAAACTAAGGGATAAAAAAATAAATGATCCATGGGCAGATGAATATTTTTCTCCAAATAGATTTAGGTAGAACTCTCCATAAATTAAGACAGCTAAAAAAAATAGTAAAGAAAAATAAAAACTTAAAAAAATTATATTTCTAAATATTCTATCCATAGCATTTTTATCATTAACAAATCTTGATAAATTAGGATAAATAAATTGAAAAAATAGTGTGCCAAAAATTAATATTATTGTAATCAGTCTAGATGCAGAAGAGTAATAAGCTGAATATTCAGTGCCTAAAATATTTGAAATCATCAAAATATCAATTCTCATTGCTACAATTAACGAAAATGCAAGCAATGGAAATAGGAAAATTTTTTTAATAATTTTTTTTGTGTATTCTTTTTCAAATATGAGATTTATGAAGTTATTACCATTCTTTTTAAAATAAAAAATAATAAGTAAAGAAAAAAATAAACTTTCAAAAAAATAAGAAAGTGCAATATATATAAAATTAAATTTATTTAAAATAATATATATTTTTACAATGAAAAAAATCAAATTTTGTAAAAGTTTAATTTTAAAAATTATTTTAAATTGACCTCTAACAAATATTTCACTATAAAAAATAGAAAATGGTTCAACTATAAGAATTAAACTTATAATCAAAATTAAATATTTTAAGTCTCTATCGATTGAAAATAAATTAAGGTTTAAGGCTAAAAGTGTATATAGAAACACAGAAGCGTAAAAAGTTATCAAAAAGCAAGACCCTATTTCCCTTCTTCTGTTTTGAAAGTTTTGTGAAATAGCTTTATTTAAATAATAATGAATATTTGAAAATGAAAGGCTATAAAGTAAAAAAAAAACTGTTTGAGCAACAGTAAATTTTCCAAATTCTATAGCAGAGTAGTTTCTTGCAAATAGCAAAATTACAATAAATGCACATGCTTGAGTGAGTAGATTTGAGGAAAAAAAATAGCTTAAATTTGGAATAAAATTGTTAAAATTCTCTAAATTTGAGTGAACTTTTTTCATTTTATATTTTGATGTTTTTTTTTATCACCCTATCTAAAATATTCACTCTATTTTTGTAGTTATGTTCTAGGAAAGTTCTCCTATATCCTCTTTTTGCAACAGAAAACAATTTTTTTTTATTTTTTAAAAAAAAATTTATTTTTTCAAGTAAGTCTTGTAAATTTTTATAAACGACAATTTCTTTATCAACTTTAAATAATTTGCCTAGTCCTATTTTATTGTCAGTTAAAACTAAACAACCCATGGCTGTTCCCTCAAATAGTCTCATATTTCCAGCATACTTCGTATTTTCAATGTGAGAGTTAATTAATATTTTGCTTTTATTTAAAAGCTTTATCATATCCCTACCGTAAACTGATTTATTACAATGAATTAAAATATAAATAATTTTGTAAATTAATTTAAATTTTTCTATAAAATTACAACGATTAGGTTTTATCAAAAATATCAAAATATAGTAAAAGTTTTTTATAGGAAAGTTAATTCCTATATAAGTATTATCAAATTTTTTTAATAAATTATAAATTAAGTGAACTCTATTTATATGAAGACCAGACTTTATATATAAAGATCCAGTAAAAGCTATATCTATCAATCTATTTTTAAAATTAATTTTTGATTTTGGTGGTGCATTAAATGCATGGTGAACTAAATATGTTCTTTTATTTACTTTTTTTTTAATTTCTAGTTGGTATCCAGTTGTGCATGTAATTATAATATCTGCCAATTTTAATTTTTCCTCAATTTTTTTTGTAAGTGGGGAACAATGAAAAACTATAATAAGTTTTACATGTTTTAATTTTCTAATTTCCTTTATAAATTTGTTGTTTAATAATGAATAGTTTCCAAGATAAATAACATTCGATTTAAAGTATGAAATTTGCCTTATTAAAACATCTTTTTCAATTTTTTTTCCTAAAATCTCCTCTGACCACTTATTTTGTAAAGTTTTTATATTTGTGATAATTTCATTACATTCATAGTTTCTTTTTAATAGCTCTTCACTAATATTATCTTTTTCTCCGAAACCAAATTCTAAAACTTCATTCAATAATTGATTGTAGTTCAATTTTTTTCCATAAATTTGGCTTTGTATCAATTTTACAGCATTAGGGTATATAGAGGATATTCTGGTAAATCTAAGCATTAAAAAAAGATCTTATGGATAAACAAACTTTATTAAGCTTTGTCTTGTCCATGTGCTCACCAATTGGTAAACTTATTATGTTATTACTCCATTTTACTGCATTCATTTTTCTGCAATAAAATTTATGTTTTTTTTTGAAGACTGGTAATTGAGGTAAAGATAGAGGATAATGAATAGCAGTAAAAATTTTTTTTCTTAACAAAAATTTTTTTAATTCGTTTCTTCTACTTGTTTTAATAACAAATAAATGATTAGAACTTTTCGAATTTTTGATTTGATGCACAAATTTTATATCTCCCACACCCTTTAAATTATATCTATAAAATTTTGCTTGTTTTTCTCTTAAACTAATCCATTTATCTAAATAATTTAATTTTATATTAAGTATACCAGCTTGAATATTATCAAGTCTTGAATTTCTGCCAATAATTTTGTGACTATTTTTTTTCAGACCTCCATGATTTGCAATTTTTTTGGCTTTTAAAAAAAGATTTTTTTTATTTGTAACGATACAGCCTCCATCTCCAAAACATCCTAAATTTTTAGATGGAAAAAAACTAAAAGTTGAAATATCCCCAAAAGATGAGGTTTTTTTTCCATTTAATTCAGCTCCATGAGATTGAGCACAATCCTCAATAATTTTAATGGAGTATTTTGATGATATTTTCTTTATCTTTTTAATATTTGCAGGATTTCCATAAAGATGGACAACTATTATTGCCGAAGTTTTAGCGGAAATTTTTTTTTTTAAGTCTTTAATGCAAATATTATGAGTATTATCTACATCAACAAATCTCAGGTCGTAATCATTATTTATCACAGACTCAGCTGTAGAGATCCATGTGTTAGCTGGGACAATTATTTCACTTTTTTTTTTTAAATTTAGACACTTAATTGCTATCTCTAAAGCATCTGTTCCGTTAGCTACTCCCAAACAATATTTTACATTCAAATACTTAGAAAATTTTTTTTGAAAATTAAATAAATCTTCTCCACCAATATATGAATTCTCTTTAATATTTTTTTTTATTGAATTAAATATTTTTTTATTAATACCATCTGTTTGTTTACTGAGATCTAAAAAATCAATGAGCATCTAATTTCCAAGTTTTTTAGAGACAATATTTTGATTTAGATAAATTTCTCTGTTTAATTCTATTGATTTGTATATTGCATTTATAAGTTGAACGGTCTTTATAGCCTGATCACTTTCAAATTCAGACTTTTTATTTTTGTAAATCGACTCCATTACATGTTTATAAAATTCAATATGACCATAACCATAAACATTTTTTGGATTTGTTTTAAATCTATTGTTATTAGATTTTTTTTCTAAATATGAATAGGAAATTTCATTAAGAGCAAATCCACCTACTTTTGCAGAACCTTTCGTTCCCATTAAACTAAATGAGCCTTCAACATCAAAAGGTCTCATTGCAGTTGTTGCCTCCATTAATCCAGTTTTTCCATTTTTAAATTTGAAAATTATTAAAGCAGTATCCTCAGTTTCCGTGCCAGACAAATGATTAAAACCTTTTGCATAAACAGAAATTGGCTCTCCCATTATTGATCTCATTAAATCTAAATGATGACTTGCTTGATTAGACACAACACCTCCATCTAATTTCCAAGTTCCCCTCCACTTCGCTTGGTTATAATAAAATTTATCCCTCTTCCATCTTACAATGACACTTCCATGAATTAATCTACCAAAAAAACCCTTTTGAATATCTTTTCTTAATTTAATAACAGGAAGATTAAACTTATTTTGCATAACTACAAAGACTTTTGTTTTATACTGTTTAGATAATTGTACAATTTTTTTTGCATCTCTAATTTTTAAACACAATGGTTTTTCAACAATCACATGACAATTTTTTTTTATTGAATAAATAACCTGTTCAGAGTGAAAGCCAGAAGGTGTTAAAATGATTACTAAATCAGGTTTTGTATAATCTATTGCTTTTTTAAAATTTTTAAAAATATCTAATTTATATTTTTTTTTTAATATTTTGAGCTTTTTGGAATCTTTATCGCAAAAACCAACTATCTTAATTTTATTTTTTTTTAAAGCATTAATACTTTCTAAATGTTTATAAAAAATTCTTCCACAACCAATTATTAAAGCATTCATTTTAAAAATTTTTTAACACTTTTTTTTGCTAATCTAAAAATGAAATTATCATATAAATTAATATCGTAATCTGAATGTCTTTTTGGGTTTTCAGACATTATACTATCAAATTCCTCATGACTCAAATTTAATTTTTTTAAAAAAAAATTTTTATACTCATCAATTTTTTGAGTTTCTAAAAAAGGTAACTTTATCATTCCTATAGCATCCTCCTTAGAAATTTCTTTATTTCTAATCAGACAAGAATAATGTAGAATTCTTTTATCTATATTAAATTTTTTTGGTAAAATATAACCCTGAAAAAATTTGGTAAAAAAAGACTCATGGTGTTTACCACCGTAATCATTCCAATCAAATTCATCTTTCAAAATTTTTTTAGCTTCATGACTATTATAATTTAAGTAATCGAGTAAATCTATATAAGTTATCTTTTTTAAAATTTTTTCATAAAAAAATTTTTTAAAAGGATACATTTTTGGAAAAGATTTAATTTTCAGTTTTCCATATTTTTTGTGAATTTTTTTTATGTGACTAAAATCATCTTTTCTCCATCCCCAACTAGGGACCACACTATGTTCCGTTGCATAATTTACACCAGAAATGATAAACTTAATATTATTTTTAATTGCAAAATTTAGTATATATGAAAATATTGCATGGTCTGTTAATAGCTCTATATCTGGGACACCCGCGTATAAAAATGCTCTCTGCAAATCTTTGAATTCCTCCCAATTTAATATTAAAGTTTTGTAATCAAATTTAGTTTTTTCTAAAATTTTATTAATATTTTGATTTGAAATTTTCGAATTCCAACCATTGTCCATATGAATAATAAGCGGATTTAATTTCAATTTCCAAAGTTGGTATACCACATAACTACTATCAGTGCCCCCACTTAATCCAACCACACAATCGTAACCAGATTTATTTGGATTTTTAAGAATTGTTTCTTTTAGGGATAAAAGATTAGCGCTAATTTGCTCATCAGTAAAATTTCCTATTTTTTTTTTGTTATTTTTCCAGTCAATACAAAAATTGCACAATCCTTCCTTAACAATCTTAAACTCTGTAATGGAGTCATTCATTAAACATTCTTTACAAGATACCATACTCACTTTTATCTTTCTCTGATGGATAATTAAATACTATACCTCCATTAGGTTTCTTCATTATAAATATTGTTGAGCTGGTAAAAGCGTTTACATCAGCGCTAATTACTTTTTTAATATCCTGTACCGATGAGGATCCACCTTTATAGATAATTGGTACATTTATTTCGTCTTGCAAAAACTTAATGATATCTACGTTTGATCCTTTCATGGTTCCATCTAAATCAACTAAAGTAATTAAAATTTCACCAATACCTATTTTTTGAATAGTTTTTACATATTCTTTTAAATCAAGTTTAATTGGTTTTTTATCGATATAATTATATATGCTATAATTTAAATCTTTAAAAATAATATCAATAGAAACGACTATACTTTGAGCTCCTATAGCTTTCTTTATATCTGATAACACATTTGGATTTTTAATTACCTGACTATTCAAAATTACTTTTTCATACCCAATCTCAATAATTTTTTCTGCGTCATCTAAATTTTTGATACCACCCCCATAAGCAAGTGGAAAAAAAGCTTCATCAGCAATATCTCTTAATAAATTATAATTTATATTTCTGTTTTTTTTAGATGCTGTAATGTCTATAATAAACATTTCATCGACAGTATAATCATTAAAAATATTTACAGCATTAATTGGGTCACCAATATATCTATCTGTTGATTCATCAAATCTTGATCGGTGTATTAACTTTTCATTATCTAAAATTAAACACGGTGCAATTCTTTTGGTTAGCATTACTGATTATTTAATATATTTTTTAGTAAATCCATACCATTTAGATGACTTTTTTCAGGATGAAATTGAATTCCCCATATGTTCTTATTTCTAACAATAGCTGGAAAATTAATATCATAATTACAATATGCCTGAATATATTTCGTTTCACATTCCACATAATAACTATGAGCAAAATAAAATTTTTTATTTTTAATATTTAAAAATGATTGTTCTGATTTTAGAAAATTCCATCCCATATGAGGAATTTTATATTTAATGTTTTTAAATTTTAAAACATTACCTGGTATAAGAGATAAACCCTCACTGTTCCCCTCTTCACTTTTGTCAAATAAAATTTGCATACCTGAGCAAATACCTATTAATTTTTTATTTTTCAAATTTGATGAATTTGCAAAAAATTCTAATAACGATAGATTTTTTAATTTTTTTAAAGGATTATCAAATGAACCAATACCTGGCAAAATATAAATATCAAAATTATTTATATATTCTTTACTATTTATTAAATTTGTATCAAATCCAATGTAATTGAGAATTTTCTTAAGCGACAAAATATTTCCACCAGTTTCTAAAATTCCGACTTTCATATGTAAATAAATAAATACATTTTAAATTAGATTTTATTAATTTTAGATTTAACTTTATGGTAAATCGGTTCTTTAAAAATTATGTCTCTTAAAAGAAATAATGGCGAGATTAAAAAGATTATTAGAAATATAATATAATTTTTATTAAAATAGATTTTTTTTAAATAGAGATAATAAATATTTATTCTTCTGATTGCGTATTTAATGGATCTAAAAAACAAATTTAATTTTGGCTTATAATAATGTTTATGTGTATAATCATGGTTTATCCATTTGTATCTTTTATCATTTAAAAAATAAACTTTACCTTGAAGTAATAGATCAAATTGAAAAACATAGGCCCAATTTGCTAAATCGTTATGATTAGGTTTCCAATACCCCTCAAATGAACATTTTTTGAAAGATGAAGTCCTATGTAATCCATAAAAAAAAGCATCATCAGAGGAATAGATATATTTTAAGATTCTGATAAGAATATTTTTCTGATCAAAATATTTTGGTTTAATTAACTTTTTAGATCCCTCAATAGATATAAATTCCCAAAAAAGACATGCACTTACATAATCTTTATTCTTAATTAAAAAATTTTTTAATTCAATAATTCCTTTTGGGTCAGACTCATCGTCATCGGCCAGTAAAGAAATAAATTCCGTTTTACATTCTTTGATTAAAAAATTGAGGTTTTTGATAAAACCTAAATTATAATCCTGAAAAAAAAATTTTATATTTTTGAAGCTGCTATATTTTTTCTCAATTTTTTTATATTCATCATAATGTTCATCTTTTCCATTTATAGATACCAATATTTCAAAAATATGATCTTTGGAGATAACAGAGTTTAACGCTCTACTCAATAAACTTGGTCTTTTGTGGGTTGGTATTGCGATTGTTATATAATTATTCATTAATTAGAGTTATTTATATTTGTTTTTTATTGAGATAATAATCATTTCTTAATGTCATAAAATAAGTAATTTTGTATAAATTTTAAAATATTAATAGTTCATGTACCTAAAAAATAAAAAAAATATAATTATCACTGGAGCTAGCGGTTTTATTGGACAAAATTTAGTGCCTTTTTTTTTGAAAAAAAAATTCGATATAATTGTACTTGCAAGAAACAAAAAAAAACTAAAAAAATTTGGATGGTTTAAAAAAGTAAAATTTCAAAAACTAGATTTAGATGATAAAAAAACATGGAATATAAAAACTCTTAAATCAAGTTCTTTAATACATCTTGCTTGGCAGGGGCTACCAAATTTTGGAAATAGCTCTCACTTAAAAAAAAATTTAAAAAGTAATTATGAGTTCATCAAATATATGATTAAAAAGGGGGCAACTGATATTTTGATTACAGGTACATGCTTGGAGTATGGTAAATACAATGGAAAACTTTATTCCAATCAAAAAACTTTTCCTGAAATTCCATATGCTAAAGCTAAAGATATACTAAGAAAAAAAGTTCAGAATTTAACTAATAAAAAAAAGATTATTTTTAAATGGGCAAGACTTTTTTATATTTTTGGTAAAGGTCAAAATAAAAGATCATTAATTCCCGATTTAGAAAATACAATTAAACAAAAAAAGAAAATTTTTAAAATGAGTAAAGGTGATCAAATTAGAGACTATTTACCGATTGAAAAAGTAGTAGAACAATTATTTGAGCTTTTCCAAAAAAAGGAAAGTGGAATTTTTAATATTTGTAGTGGCGATCCAATAAAAGTGAAAGACTTAGTAAAAAATTATTTAAATAAAAAAAAGAAAAAGATTAAACTTAAACTTGGTTTCTATCCTTATCCAAAATATGAGGCAATTAAGTTTTGGGGAAATCGAGATATTGGAGAAAAAATATATTTACCATCAACACCTAATGCACCTCTTAAAAATAAAAGATATAATCAAGTTTTGGGACCAATTAGATTAAGATATAACAAATCTTTAAAGTTTTTAGAAAATGATGCGTTTGACAAAAAAATAATTAATTACAATTTAGATTACGATAATAGTCAGTCGTATTCCCAAGAATTTAAAAAGCATATGTTTAGAGTTTTTAATATTATAAAAAAAAATTTACATAAAAATTCTAAAATTGTTGAAGTGGGATGTGGACAAGGGCACTTTATAGATTTAATTTCAAAAAATAGTAATTATGAAGTAAGAGGTTTTGATACTTCATATAAAGGTAAAAATAAAAAAATAGAAAAAAGATACTTGACTAAAAGTGACAATATTTTTGCTAACATGGTGGTGCTTAGACACGTGCTAGAACATGTTCCAAAACCTTATGAATTTTTATTATTATTAAAATCTGTTTTTAAAAAATCAAAAATCTACATTGAAGTTCCTGAATACAATTGGATAAAAAAAAATAAAGCTTTTTTCGATATAACGTATGAGCATGTAAATTATTTTACCCAGACTAGCTTAGGAAAACTTTTTAAAAAAAGAAAAGAACAAGGACTACTTTTTAATAGACAATATCAATATATAATCGCTGATATCAAAGACTTAAATGAAAATTTTAAATTAGATTATTATTCTCACAATTGGGAATACAAATCATTTGAAAGTTTATTTCCAGACATAATCTATAAAATGAATAAAGTAAAAAAATCAGCAAAAAATAATTCTATTTATATTTGGGGCGCTGGTACTAAAGGGTGTATATTTTTAAATCACTGTAAAAACAACAATATACTAATTAATAAAATTAAATTTGCTATCGATATTAATCCTAATAAAATTGGTAAATATTTACCTGGATCATTAATTCAAATTAAATCAAAAGAATATTTTTTAAAAAAAATTAAAAACGATGATACTTTATTGATTTCAAATCCTATTTATAAAAATGAAATAATAAAAGAAATAAAAAAGAATAGTTCTGTAAAGTTAAATATTATTACAATTTAAAACTATTTTTTAATTATTTTTTTGTTATTTTTAATTTTGGCTCAAAAGTTAGAAATTTACAATTTTTAAGTAAATATTTATAGTCATTGATAATTTCTTTTTTTAAATTCCAAGGAAATATTAATAAATATTCTGGGTTATTTTGTTTTAAGTTATATGTACTCAGTATGTCTATATTCGTACCTGGGATCTGTCTATTTTGTTTATATTCATTTTTATCTACAATAAATCTGATATTTTTGTTACTTAATTCCATCACATTGCAAAAAATTGTTGCTTTAGCTGCTGCTCCATAACCAATGATTTTAGATTTATTATTTTTGAAAAAAAGTTTATTTGAAGTTATTAAATTTTCTAACTCTTTTTTAAATTTTTTATAAAAATTAATATTTGTCATTCCAATCTTTTTTTCTTTTTTTATTATTTTTCCAATTTTTAAATTTTCTTCAAATGTAATAACATTTTTCTTTTTTAAAAAAATTCTAATACTTCCACCATGAGTCTCTGTTTCCTGAACATCAAATATCGAAATTTTAGTGCTCTTTAATAATGCTAAGATTGAAGTTACCGAAAAATAAGAATAATGTTCATGATAAAGAGTGTCAAACTGAAGTTTTCTAAAAATATTTAGAACATATTGAATTTCAAAAACTGCAACTGAATTATCAGTCATCAACTTATCTAATGTGAAGATAAAATCCTTTAAATTAGGTGTGTGTGCCAAAACATTTAATCCTATTATCAAATCTGGACTTCTTTCAATTTTTTTTGATTTTAATATTTTTTTTCCAAAAAATGTGTTTAAGGTTGTAATTCCACTTTTCTTCGCAATATCATTCACACTTTTACTTGGCTCAATACCTAAATGTTTTATACCTTTCTGTTTAAAGTTTTTTAGTAAATATCCATCATTTGATGCTATTTCAATCACATATGATTTTTTTTTAATTTTAAATCTTTTAATTAACAGCTTCGATAGTTTTTTTGAATGATTAAGCCATAATTTTGAATATGAACTATGATATAAGTATTTCTTATTAAAAATTAAATTTTCTTTTACGATATTTTCATTTTGAACTAAAAAACATTTTTTACATACGAGAATATTTAATTTATATTTTTTTATCTTGTTATTTTTTTCTTTTTTAACAAATTCATTAGATAAAGGTAAATTACCAAAATTGTAAATAGAATACAACTTTTTCGAGTTACAAGAGATACACTTCTTCATGAATTTTTGTCTTTTTTAGAAATAATGTACTTTTTTATTGGCCATTTTAGATTTATTTTTTTACTAAGTGGATTAATAGACTTCTCATGTTTTTTTGAATAAATATTACTGTGCAAATAAATTAAAATTGTGTTCTTTTTTAAAGTTTGAAAACCATGTGCGTAGTCTTTGGGAACAAATAAGAAATAATCGTCTTTTTCATCTAAAAAAAACCTATATTTTTTATTATTTTTTAAATTAATACAATAATCAATAACTTTTCCTTTTAGAC
>MDTG01332994.1_pt1 | contig 24148 bp, 21 predicted proteins | sample 811421 | NCBI WGS metagenome assembly MDTG01 (sample SAMN05326645, study PRJNA326480) | marine metagenome | isolation source: seawater | place: Pacific Ocean: South East | collected 2011
CAGGCAGACTTTCTCCGGCACCATCGCCTTCACCGCGCTGACATAGACCCGCGCTTCCTTGTTGCCGAGCACGTCCATGGCCTTGGCCGCCTGCAACACAGCGAGCCGCATGGCATTGATCTCGATCCGCGCGCGGGAGATCACTTCGAGGTTCTTGCCGAGCTTGGCGATCGGCTTGCCGAAGGCTTCGCGGGTGCCGGCGCGCTTGATCATCAGCTCCAGCGCGATCTCGGCCTTGCCGATGGAGCGCATGCAGTGGTGGATCCGGCCCGGCCCAAGACGCACCTGCGAAATCTCAAAGCCGCGCCCGACACCCAGAAGCACATTGTCCTTCGGCACACGGACATTGTCGAACCGCAAATGCATATGGCCGCGCGGCGCATGATCTTCGCCCATCACTTCCATACCGCCCAGGATTTCAACGCCGGGCGTGTCCATCGGCACGAGGATCTGGGATTGCTGTTTCGACGGCGCGGCATCGGGGTCTGTCTTGACCATGACGATCATGATCTTGCATCGCGGGTCACCGGCGCCGGAAATGTAGAATTTCTCGCCATTGATGACCCATTCATCGCCGTCCAGCACGGCGGTGGTGGAGATGTTCTTCGCGTCCGATGAAGCGACATTCGGCTCGGTCATCGCATAGGCGGAGCGGATCTCACCCCTCAGCAGCGGCTCCAGCCATTTCTCCTTCTGCGCGGGCGTGCCCACCCGTTCCAGCACTTCCATATTGCCCGTGTCCGGCGCCGAACAGTTCAGCGTTTCCGAGCCCTGCGGATACTTGCCGAGCTCTGCCGCGATATAGGCATAGTCGAGATTGCTGAGGCCCTCGCCCGTCTCGGCATCCGGCAGGAAGAAGTTCCACAGCCCTGCCTCGCGTGCCTTGGCCTTGGCCGCCTCCAGCAGCTCCAGCTGGCGCGGATGCCAGGTCCAGCGGTCTTCCTTTTCCTTGTTCAGCGCCGCGAACTCCTCCTGCCAGGGCGCGACATTCTCTTCGAGGTGCTTCTTCACCCGCTCGAAAAGCGGCTTCGCCTTCTCCGACATGGTCAGGTCGAAAAGCTCGGTATTCAGGTCGTCCATTGTGCGCTTCCTCTGTTGCCTCTGGTTTCTGACCCCACTCTGCGCGGCTTCCGGTCAGCAGGCAACGGAGCGTGAAGTCTCACCTCGCGGCAGGTGGTCGGCTTACAGGAGCAGAGGTGTGCGGCCCGCCTCCGTAGGGTGGGTTGAGGCACCGCCGATACCCACCATCCGGATTCGAAGCTTGTGAGATATCGTCCGCAAGCTTCGCCCGATCAGGCAAGAAACCTCGCCACCAGCCAGAACAGCCACATGACCACAGCGCTTATTACGGCGCCGACGAACGCCCCAACAACCTTTATCAAAAGGCTGGCATCCGCAACGCCCAGCACTTTCCAGGCGAGCCACGCACCGAACACTGCGGCGACCGAGATGAATGCAATTTCGATGATCCGGTCGATCTGTCGATCGATCTTGAGAATCTGGCTGATAACTCTTTCGAGATCCATTGTTTCACCCGTAGCCATTCCGCCCTTTTCATAGCTTACAGGTTTCGGAGTAGACCAAGTCTTAATTTCGACTTGTCCGTTTCGAGCAATTGCTCAACCAACCGGCCTGATCAATTCCCATGAAAGGAGTCCGGTGGGTATCGCTCCGCTCAACCCACCATACTTGCTATTCTTCAATCGGCACATAACCGGTTGGTCCCAGCATATCTATTTCAACGTATCTCCGCCGTAAGTATGCCAGAACACGTGGGTCTATTTCCAAGTCCGTCGGGCGTAAGGGTTCTTTGGAATACTTATCGAAAATGCCAAGGATCGAAACGGCCTGAATGTTATCAAGATAGGCGCGCGCCCGGTAGAGGTAAGCTTCGGTCTCGAATTCATAGACTAGATAATTGTAGTCCTGAACGAGCCTGTCGCCGTCCCAGATCTGCTCAGAATTGTGCATAATTCGCACAGGCAATATCAGGTCTGCCTCTTCCAGTCTTATTTCTTGCGCGATCGCTGCAGGTCCAGCGATGTGAGAGGATGCACACGCAATCAGAACCAGAACCATGAGCCCCGAACTGCCAATCAACCGCACCATATTCTGAATATCCGTAAATTCCTGACGCAGAGTTTTTTCCGCCCTAAAGCCCCTCCGCCGAGAGCCTCCGGCCCAGCGTGAGGCGCTGGAGGAACCAGAGGGCGCTGCCGACAATCGTCAGCCCAAAGAACGCAAACACGGCGAGCCCATCCGGCACGTTCATCGCCACGAGGGCGCAGGCCCAGCTGAAGACCCACCAGAGCACGGCAACGGGAATATGTTTCCAGCCGCTGCGCAGGAACAGCTGATAGGCATGGTCGCGGTGGGCCGTCATGACCGACTGGCCGTTCTTCGCGCGCCACAGGACGGTCAGCACCACATCTACCAGGAAAGGCAGGAACAGGATCGCGGCGGTCCAGATGGTCGAGACGACGCCGACGATAATGCCTGCCCCGCCGAAGAAAGCGCCGATGCCAAAGGCGCCGGAGTCGCCCGCATAAAGCTTGCCCGGCAGGTTCCAGGCGAGGAAGCCCAGAATGGCGAGCGCGCCGGTGATGCAGAGGAAGGCAAGGTCTGGCGCGGGGCCCACCCAGTCGTCTGACGGCTGCACCTGCCCCAATATGCCCGCCGCGCCGAGCAGCATGATGGCGGACGAGCCCATGGCGAGGCCGTTGGACCCGTCCATGAAGTTCACGCCATTCATGGTGACCATCAGCCAGAAGGCGACGCCCGCCATGACCAGCGGCAGTGGCAGGCTGGCAAGGCGCAAGCCGGGGTCGAGCACGGCAAAGGTGATTGCCAGCGTGCCGGTGAGGACGAGTTTCAGCCAGGCATTCATGCCCCATTTGTCGTCGACAAAGCCGATGGCACCCGCCGCAAGGGCCAGCGCCAGAACGGTCTGCGTGCCATTACGTATCCAGTATTGGGAGATCAGCCCCGCCTCCCCGGCCAGCCAGGCAGAGAGGCCCAGCGTGATGAGGATCGCCACGCCGCCGGAACTCGGCACCGGCGCGGCCTGGGTCTTGCGCCCGCCATCGGGCGCGTCATCAATCCGTATCAGGAACATCATGCCGCAGAGGGCCGCCGACAACAGGACCGGCCCCATAAAGCGGATGAAGGTCATCGCTTCCCAACTCAAACGGCGTCTCCCAGCGAGGTTGCCCGTATCCACCAGTCCGGCCGCGCGGCGTTGAGCTGCGTTTCGGCGCGCCGGGCGGCGGCTTCGGTTTCGAACAGGGCGAAACAGGTCGCCCCCGACCCGCTCATGCGGGTGAGCTGCGCATCTGGCAATGCCTGAAGTGTGTCCAGCACGCCGGCAATCTCCGGCACGGCGGCGATGGCCGGGGCCTGAAGGTCGTTGCGCTGTTCGCGCAGCCAGTGGACGAGGTCCCAGACGCGCTCGAAGGGCGGCACGGCGCCGAACTCGCGGAAGCCCGCTCCGCCGCCTGCTTCGTCATAAGCACGAAAGATGGGCCCGGTCGGGCAGGCAAAGTTCGGATTGACCAGCAGGGCCGGCACACGCGGCAGGCCCGGCGCGCGGCGGACGCGTTCGCCCTCGCCCTGCATCAGGGCGGCATGGCCCTGCAGCGCGACCGGCACATCGCCGCCGAGGTCCGGCGCGACCTTGCGGGCGGCGGCCGGTTCTGTGCCCCAGAGATCAGTCAGCAGGCGCAGCGCGGCGGCCGCGTCGGCGGAGCCCCCTCCGATGCCGGCGGCGATGGGCAGGTGTTTGCCCAGGGTGAAGGCGGCGCCCTTCGTGGTGCCCGTCTCGGCCTGCAGCGCCCTCGCCGCGCGAAGTACGAGATTGTCATGCACTGGTCCGATATAGTCCGGATTGGTCATGCCTGGTCCGGTTATGGTCATGGACAAGTCGTCGCTGATCATGATTTCGAGGCGGTCTGCGGCCTCCTCTCCAGCGAACATGACGAGCGAGTCGAGCGGGTGGCGGCCGTTCGCTTGCACCGGCCCGACATGCAGGAACAGGTTCACCTTGGCCGGGGCCAGCGCGCTGTAATTGTCTGTATTCATTGGGTTTAAGGCCGGTGTGGCAGGGGCTGGTCGGATTCCGCCTGCACGACGGCTGGCTCATCCGGCCCCTTCAGCAGCTTCACTTCGATCTGCGCCCGCTGCTGCTCGGCCGGTTCCAGCTTCAACGAACGCTCCCACTGGTATTTCGCCTCCAGCTTCCGCCCGCTGCGCCAGTAGGCGTCGCCCAGATGATCGTTCAGCGTAGGGTCGCCGGGCTCTAATTCCACTGCCTTTTCAAGGAAGTATATCGCCAGCTCATAGCGGCCGAGCCGGTAATAGGCCCAGCCGAGACTATCGGTGATAAAGCCGGAATCGGGGTCATAGGTCAGCGCCGTCCGGATCAGATCCAGCCCCTCCTCCAGATGGATCCCCCGGTCGACATAGGCATAGCCAAGATAGTTCATCACCAGCGGGCTATTGGGCTGAAGCTGTAGCGCCAGCTTCAGATCCGCTTCCGCGCCTTCCCAGTCGTCCAGCGCCTCGCGGGTCGCGCCGCGCGAGAACATCAGGCGCCAGTCGGTCCGGCCCTTGAGGGCATCGACCCGGATGATCTCGGACAGCAGCCGGTCAGCGTCCTCATGCTCCGCCATCGCCCGGTGGATTTCGGCCAGCTGTATCTGGAGCCCCCGGTCATGCGTCTGGTCCAGCGCTTGGCGGGCCACCTGAAGCGCCTCCTGTTCCCGGCCAAGACGCAGCAGGGCCCAGGCAATCTGCCCCCGCGCCGGGGCGTAATAGGGCGATGTGTCAGGGATACGGGACAGAACAGAGATGGCCTCGACCTCCCGGCCGGCTTTCTCCAGAGACTGCGCCCACAGGGTCCGGGCCTCGTGCAGGTCCGGATCGAGGGCCAGCGCGAGAACAAAATAGACCGACGCCACATCATCATCCGTCCGGGTGATGAGGGCCGCCGCCGGGATGTAAACGGCCAACGCCGCGCCCTGCCGGGGGCTGAGGCGAGGTACATCAATGTCCCTGCCCGCCTGGATCTCGCGGCGCAGGGTCTCGAGCGGCGCGTTCTCGCCCACCTCATCCTGGAATGTTTTCAACAATTGCAGCGCACGCGCCCTGTCACCGTTCGCGGCCAGCAACCGCGCATGCGCATCAAGGCCGATGGCCAGACGCGCGCCGGAATTCCATAGCGTCTCGAATGTCTCCAGCGCTTCGGCATCGCTCTGCGCCGCCAGCTGGATCAGGCCCATCATGTAGAGGGTTGCACTATCGAGGCGCGGGTCACCGGTCAGCGTTTGCTGCAGATAAGCTTCAGCCGCCTCAGGCCCGTCATGCTCCAGCATCCGCCAGGCCGAGATGCCGCGGGCGACGGTGCGATTGAAAGGGCCGAAGCCATCTTCCGTAAGGTAGGCGGCGGAGACGGAATCCTTGCCTTCGGTCATCGCCTCGATGCCCAGGGTCAGGCGAACCAGCGTACCGAAATTGCCGGCGCCGTGGGCCTTCCCGGCCAGTTTAACGGCCTGCTCGTAGTTCCCTGACACGAGCGCAGAGAAGACAGCCCGCTCTGCGATGCCTGTCGATTCCGGCGCGGTGTCGATCGAGGCGGCATACCGGCTGGCAGCCTCCCGCGGATCATTTGTCATCGCGGCATAGCGCGCGACCAGATAGTCCCCGAGCGCCTCGGCATCTTTGGGCGGTGCATAAGCGGAATCGATGGAAAACCCGTGAGATCCGAAGCCCGGATAGGACGCGCAAGCCGCGCAGCTCAGCGACAGCAGGAATGCGGAAACGGCCCCGGTTCGTCTCATCATGAAAGTGTCTCAGTTCATTCCCGGCCCGGCAAGCGAATTTCCCCGAAACATCAGCCGGATCGGTCTGCCAGCAGCTTTTCCTGCTGGATGAAGAAGCGATCGATACCGCGCTTCACCGCAGCCATTGATTTTTGCCGGCCAGACCGGGACTGCAGCCGCTTGGCATCGTCCCGATTGGTCAGGAAGCCCAGTTCAAGCAGGACCGCCGGCACGTCCGGTGCCAGCAGCACGTAGAAACCCGCATTCTTGTGGGTGTCACGCAGCACAGGCCCTGCCTGTTGCAGTTCCGGCAGGAGGAGTTCGGCGAACTCAGCCGAATGCGTCTTGGTCTCACGCTTCACCAGGTCTTTCAGTATCCCGGTGATGGACTGGGCAGTGCCGTCCTCAAGCGGGATTTCCCAGTCATTTTTGCTGGCTTCCTTGTCGATCCGGGATTCGCCCCGGGCCGAAATCGTATAGACCGACGCGCCGGATACGCTGTCCCTGCCCGCCGCATCGGCGTGAAGCGAAATGAACAGGTTTGCCCCCCAGTTCCGGGCGAGCGTGACGCGGTCCTCCAGTTCAATGAATGTATCGGTTTCGCGTGTCAGGCGAACTTCATAGCGCGGGTCTGCCTCCAGCAATTCCTTCAGCTGCAGGGCGGCGGCAAGCGTAATATCCTTTTCCTTCTTGCCCGTTACGGCAAGCGCCCCCGGATCTTTCCCGCCATGTCCGGCATCAACAACGATCACGTACTTTTTCTGGCCGACGCCAGGCTTCAGAGCCGCAACTTCACGGCGTTGGCCGGCTTCGTTGCGAGCTGTCAGGGCCCGGGCCAGCTGGCGCATGTCACGGCGGGCAACGCTGGCAAAACGCGCGTCTGAAACCGTATCGAGGTCAATAATTACCCGGTGCTCTGTCGCCGTCCCCGTGGGCGGCAGGGTCAGGACCCGCGTCACCATCAGGGGCCGGTCCAGACTGAATCGCAGTTCTGAGCCCGTCACCATCCATTCCGGTACACCGCCCATGCCGGTTCCGGAGCGCTCGCTCGCCGGTCCGCGCAGCGGCAGGACAACGGAGCGGCCAGCGGCCCCCTCCACCATATAGGCGCGCGGATCCTGCGCCGTGTCGGTCCAGATCGTGATTCGGGTCGGTGCCCCATTCCCCACCACGCGCACATTGCGCACGTCCGCGAGGGCCTGTGTGGCCCCTAGGCAGACGGCGATTGCCAGGAAAATTACACGAAAAATCAACATATGGTTGATTTGCTTACCACCACTGGACAACAAAAACGCTCATCGAACAGCTTCCATAGCAAACCGAACATTAACCCACGATTGACCAGAGCTAATCAGGAACAGCAGCCAATTCACGATTTGACTCTTTTCTTGGGCGGGAAAATTGGGCACTATCCGGGCCGTAGCCGGATTGCCGCGCTACAACGCAAGTTTCCTTATGACGCGCCAGCGATCCCGGCTCACCCAACACAGGTCAGCGGGCGCCGCGCTCCGGAAAGCAGAGCAAATGTACCAGGGTGCCGCCCTAAATGACGCTTTATCAATGCCGCCAAGACGGCATCACGGCGGACGTGCCTGCACCCATTCCCTCAATATTCAGACCGGCCAGCTAGACTGCCTGAGGCGTAAACCGCCCGTTACAGCAGCGCCGGATCAAAAGGTTCCTCTACATGAGCAAACTCATGCTGATCGACGCCGCCCACCCGGAAGAGACCCGTGTGGCGATCGTCAACAACGGGCAGGTCGACGACTTCGACTTCGAAACAACTGGTAACGAACAACTCCGCGGCAACATTTACCTCGCAAAGGTAACGCGGGTTGAGCCGTCGCTGCAGGCGGCCTTCGTGGAATATGGCGGCAACCGCCATGGCTTCCTCGCCTTCAGCGAGATCCACCCCGACTATTACCAGCTTCCTGCTGAAGACCGCGAAGCGCTGTTGCGCGAAGCAGCGGAAGAAGCCGCAGCCGCTATTGAAGACGACGATGAGGACGATGAGGACGATGACGCCTCAGCGGACGCCGAGAATGGCGACGATTCTGACGATGGCGACGAAGACGAAGCCAGCGCCGAAGACGATTCGGACTCCGAAGAAGAGGACGACGAAGCCTCTGCCGATGGCGAAGACGACGAGACCGGCGAAAAGAAGAAGAAGTCTGCCAAAGCTTCCGGCCGCCGCCCGGCCCGCAAGTCCAGCCGGACATCGATCTCCAAGCGCTACAAGATCCAGGAAGTCATCCGCCGCCGTCAGGTGATGCTGGTTCAGGTGGTGAAGGAAGAGCGCGGCTCCAAAGGCGCCGCCCTGACGACCTACCTCTCGCTCGCCGGACGCTATTCCGTGCTGATGCCGAACACGCCTCGTGGCGGCGGCATTTCCCGCAAGATCGTCAACAGCTCTGACCGCAAGCGCCTGAAATCCATCGTTTCCGAACTGGAAGTGCCGGACGGCATGGGCCTGATCGTGCGGACGGCCGGCGCCAAGCGCACCAAGGCCGAGATCAAGCGCGACTACGAATATCTGTCCAAGCTCTGGGAAACGATTGTCGAAAAGACGCTCTCCTCCGAGGCGCCGATGCTGATCAATGCCGAAGGCGGCCTGGTCCATCGCGCGATGCGGGACATGTTCGACAAGGAGATCGAGGAAGTCCTCGTCCAGGGCGAAGATGCCTATCGCGAGGCGAAGGATCTCGCCAAGCTGATCATGCCGAGCCAGGCCAAGAAGGTTCAGCAATGGAAGGACGAAGAGCCGCTGTTCGTCTCTGAAGCCGTCGAGGAACAGCTCGATTCGATCTATTCCCCGGTCGTGCAACTGAAATCCGGCGGCTATCTCGTCATCAACCAGACCGAAGCGCTGGTTGCCATCGACGTGAACTCCGGCAAGGCGACGCGCGAGCGGAATATCGAGCAGACGGCAACGCGGACCAATCTGGAAGCCGCCGAAGAAGCCTGCCGCCAGATGCGCCTGCGCGATCTCGCCGGCCTCATCGTGATCGATTTCATCGACATGGATGAGAACAAGAACAATCGCGCCGTCGAGAAGAAGCTGAAGGAATGCCTGAAGGTCGACCGCGCGCGGGTCCAGCATGGACGGATCTCGCAATTCGGCCTGATGGAAATCTCCCGCCAGCGGCGCCGTCAGGGCGTGCTGCAAGCAACATCCGACCCCTGCCCGTCCTGCAACGGCACCGGCCGGCGCCGCTCAATCCCGTCAGCTGCCCTGCAACTGATCCGGGCGATCGAGGCACGTGCAGCGACCGGCGGCCTCAAGTCCATCTCGGTGAAAGCCCCGACGGATGTGGCCCTCTACATTCTCAACAACAAGCGCGAAGCCCTGATCGAAATCGAGCGGATCGCCGGCTTTGCCGTGTCGATCCACTCTTCCGAAGAGATGCTGCCGGGCGATTTCACGATCGATGCAGAGCGTGACCAGAACGCGAAGCCGAAGAAGCGCAAACAGCCTCGCTCGCTCCAGAAGCCGTCCAAGCCGGCCCCGTCGGAAGACGAGGATGATGAAACCATCGAGGATGACGAGACGTCCGATTCTGAAACGGAATCCGATGGCGACGACGAAGACGAGAAAAAGTCCCGCCGCAAACGCCGTCGCAGAGGTGGCCGCCGCCGCAACAAGGGCGACCGCGAAACCGGTATGGAAGTGGTCGATGGCGACAATCCCATCGTCGCGCTGGATGACGACACCCAAGACGATGATGACTCCGACGATGAGGACGGCGACGGCAACGAAGCCTCTTCCGAAGACGACTCCGAAACGCCCCGCAAGCGCCGCCGCCGCGGACGCCGGGGCGGACGCCGCCGCCGCCGGAACAATTCCGACCGCACGGAAGGCGCTGAAGGGCAGGACGAAAACGTCCCCTCTGACGGCGGTGCTTATCTGGATGGCCTGGCCGCCAGTGCGCCAGACATGCTGGACGCTGAACCGCCGGCCACGCTGGAAAGCTCTGAACCGGAAATCATGCCGGAATCGGTCGCTGAGGAAGCTGTCGCTGAGGTGAAGGCGAACCAAGAGGCCGAGGCTGAAGAGACGCCAAAACCGAAACGCACCCGCCGGTCCCGCGCCCGCAAGAGCGATGCAGAGGACACCGCCGCTGAGGACACAGCTTCGGAATCGGCCAATAAGAAGCCAGCTGAGGAACCGAAGGCTGAAACAGCAGACCTGCCCGATCCGGAAGTGATGCCGGCGGACGTGGCGGCTGAAGCGGTCGACACTGTGGAAGCGGAAGTCGAAGCAGAAGCGGTTGTTGCGCACATGGATGAAAGCGCCGCGGCAGCGGAAGCCGAGCCTGAACCAGCTCCGGAACCTGCTGCCCCCGAACCAGCCGAGGCCGAGAAGCCTGCCGCCCCCCGCCGCACAGGCTGGTGGTCGCGCGCGCGGAAATAATCCGGCGCCTCGCTCAGGAACAAAATAAAAAGGCCGGAGTAATGCTCCGGCCTTTGCTTTTCCGCCTACCTCCGTGACCGACCGCGCGCCACCAAATTGCCCCTTTAAATAAGGGCCTTCATGGGCAGTTTATTCCGTGGGCGTCCGTGACAAACCACCTAAAGCCACCCATAACGGATGGTGAAGTGGATGGTAATACTGCATGGGCAGGACAACGAACCGCCTGACGGCGAATGAGGTTAAGGCGGCAAAGGGCAAGCAGATGCTGCCCGATGGGGGCGGGCTTTATCTCAGAGTATCAAGCGAGGGCGCAAAGTCCTGGATGTTCCGGTTCCGCTGGCAGGGTAAGCGGCCGGACATGGGGCTGGGTCCTTATCCAGCGGTATCGCTCGCGCAGGCAAGGGAACGGGCTGAACTTGCACGAGCAGCTCTCGCTTCAATGCCTCCGATGGATCCGCGCGAGGCGTTGAAGGGCGATGATGGCAGGCCGGTTCCTACCTTTCTTGAGTTTGCCGAGGAATGGATGGCGGCAAACCTCAAGGAATTTTCGAATGCAGAGCATCGTAGGCAATGGCGAAGCACGATCGAGGCATATGCCCGCCCCCTGCATGAGAAGCGCATAGACGCTATTCGCACTGAGGACGTGCTGAGCTGCATGACCCCCGTCTGGGATAAAAAGCGCGTAACGGCTCAGCGGGTGTTGGGCAGGATCGAGAGGCTGCTGGACGCTGCAAAGGCGAAGGGCTTCCGGGATGGTGAGAACCCCGCCCGGTGGCGGGGGCACCTGAAGACCCTGCTGGGTAGTCAAAGGAAGCCAAAGAAGCATCACCCTGCCATGCCTTATGACGAGGTGCCCGCCTTCATGGCGCGCCTTAGCGAACAGGGCAATACGGCCTCGCATTTAATGGCGTTCCTTGTGTTGACTGGTGTACGCCTTTCGGAAGGCAGGCTGGCGACATGGGGCGAGATCGACATGGAAGCCCAGCTGTGGACGGTTCCAGCTGAGCGGATGGGTAAGACAAAACAGGAGCACCGCGTGCCGCTCAGCGACGCGGCTATGGCCCTCCTTGAACCGCTGCATGCATCAAAGACTGGCGACTATGTTTTTCCCGGCCAAGGCGGTAGGGGCCACCTGTCCGAGACACCCGTGCGCAAGGCATTCTCCCTTGCAGGCGGGGACGGTTTCACAATCCACGGATTCCGGTCCTCGTTTCGTGACTGGGCCGGTGAAGAAACAGTCTTCCCAAGGGATATTGCGGACATGGCTCTGGCGCATCTCGTTGGCAATGCGGTCGAGCGTGCCTACCGGCGTGGCGATGCACTGGAAAAACGCCGTTCGCTGATGCAGGCATGGGACGACTTCTGTACCGGCAAGGCATCGGCATAGGTGGTGTGGCTGCGTGGACGGAAATGAACAGAAATGAGCTTTGATGACGAGCACGAGCTGGACGCGTGGATCGCCGGTGAGGCCCTTTTTCCGAATGTTACAAGCGAGGCAGTTCGGACATGGCTCAAGGGATTTAACCTTCCGCTCAATCTAAACAAAAATGCAGACTGGCTTGCTAAAACGGTCCGGCGAGTTCTGGCGATTACTCTGCCGGAATATGGCGAGGGAGCCGACAGAGTACCGAACAAGGATATTCGGAAAGCGCTACAGCGCCGCCGTAAAATCGTTGAAAAAGCTTGGATGGAGCTATTCGCGCACGATGTCGCTCTGGACCGCTTCCTATGGGACTTTGTCTGGCAACACTGGGAAGGCGAAATGGATGGAGAAGTTCTGGACGAAAATGAAAACGTCCAACTAATTGGCGAGCTTCCAATCTATGCGCGATACAAAGCAGCTATTCAGGAACTCGACTGGCTCGGACGGTTCCTGCGTGATGCCGCCAATTCAGTAGAAGAACAGGGGCACCGATGGAAAGAGACTGAACAGAAAGTCGCGAGAGTTGAGCGTGCAAGGTTTTTGGCACCTGTTTTCGAGGGGGCGTTCGGTACAAAAGTGACGGTCAATAACTATCCAAACGATGCAAGGCACCGCGAACCGACATCATTCGGCGCTTTCTACCAGCATATGGTCTCCCTCGCGTTTGATGAGCACTGCACACCCAACCTTCCCGAAGTTCTGCGAAAGGCGCGCGCCAAACATAGGGTCGATCCCGTAACGTTCCCTGAAGGAATTATTCCTGATGCCTAGTGGGGCGTTAGCGCCACTGAAACTGCCACGATAAACCCCACCACCAACATCCATTTATTTTCCATTGTTTGCCGCAGACGCCCGCGAAATCCCTTGCGGCGCGCTAGCTACAGAGGTGGAAAATGAACAAGACTCCTTACGCGCACCCGGTACCTGATGCCTGCGACCTGCTGGGGATCAAATCGAGCAAACTCTACACCGAAATTGCCGAAGGACGCATTCGCGCCAAGAAAATCGGTACCAGGACGGTTGCTCTGGATGAGTCGATCCGGGAATATCTCGCGGCGCAGCCGGATGCGCGCATCACCTACACGAAAGCCTGAAACGAAAAGCTCGCCCCGTGTGGCGCGGAGCGGGCTCGAATTGCGTCTTACAGGCGCGTCACTCCAGTTTCGGACAACTAAAATGACACAATCAATGTATGAAAACTCTCCACAAAAGCAAAGCCTAGAGTTGTTCATTTGGGCTGAATGGAACGCCATCCGCTCCCTATCGCCTTTTGCACGGCATGTCGCGCAGCCGACTGGCGCAAAGCCTTCCACGGCGCGGCTCTATGCGGAGCTGATTGCGTCAAGGCGGGAGGACAAAATACATGACCAAACAAACCGAAGCCACATTGCAGCGCAGTCATAGAATACCTCTCCCTTGCTCTGCCCCGCTACGAAGCCTTGTTCTGGCATACCCCGAACGGCGGCTGGCGTTCCCGTGCCACCGCTGGCCGCCTGAAGACCGAAGGCGTCATGCCCGGCGTGGCGGACATCGTTATCGTCTGGGGGGGCGCTGTATCGCCATTGAACTGAAGGCGAAAGGCAGAAGCCAGTCACCGGCCCAGAAGGCGTGGGCGGATCAATTCACGACCGCAGGCGGGACATACGCCGTCTGCCGCTCTCTCGACGCCGTGGAGCGCTTCCTTGATGCGGCGGGCATTCCTTTGCGGGCTAGTGTGGGAGGCGCGTCATGAGCAAATACCCTCCTGGATATTTCGGGCTCCGCGAATGGCTTGGGCCTCCTATTGGCCTTATGTTTGAACTTCGCCAGGATCCGGCTTTTCCGAACCGGCTACGGGCTTCCCTGAAAGCCGTCAGCCTGCAGTTGGTCGGACTTGTTGATGACGATGAGCTTGGGCTTATCGATACGTCACCAGAGGAACGCATGCGCTCTGCCCAACAATGGAGGGAGCGCAAAGATGATTGATGCTTACAGGCTATCTGCTGCAGCTAACCTTGAACGCAATTTTGGCGGCACGCAAATCCGCAATGGATCGGATGCTGGCAGTAAGCACCAATGGCCGGATCCAGAGCCAATCGACGCCGATGAAGGGACTCCTGCCGCGTTTCCGTTGGATGCGCTCCCTGCGATGATGGAGCGGGCGGCGCGAGACATAGCCAACGGCACGAAATGCCCACCGGCGCTGGCTGCCGCGTCAGTTCTGGCTGTTGCTTCCTTCTCGATACAGAACCATTTCGATGTCGAGTTTGCCCAGCGTCAGAGACGCCCTTTGTCCCTATGTATCTTGACGGTTGCCGCATCAGGCGAGCGAAAGTCCACGGTGGATCGGTATGCCGCGAGAGGTGTCCACGAATACAGAACCCAGTTAGCACTCGAACACGCAGCCCGGGAGAAGGACATTGCCGAGGCAAAAAAGGCAAAGTCGGATTACATCCCTGACCCGTTGCCAGACCCCAATATCGTAATCGGCAACATGACCTTGCAGGGCATCTTCCGGGCGTTTGCAGAGGGGCAAACAAGCCTTGCACTCTTTTCCGATGAGGGCGGCGAGTTCCTTGGCGGGCATTCGATGAAAGCAGAAAACCGTCTTGGTTCCCTGGCGGAGCTTTCAAAGTTCTGGGATGGCGGGCTGCAGGCTTACAAGCTGAGGGGTACCAAGGATAAGTCCGAGACACTGACAGCCAATGATTGCCGACTGGCGGTCCACTTGCAGGCCCAGCCGGTCGCATTGCAGCCGTTCCTTGCGGACCCGATAGCAAAGGGGCAAGGCCTGCTGGCACGCTGTCTCATTCACCAACCGGCTTCCACGATCGGGACACGGATCATGACACTGGAAGAGTGGCAGGCTGACGGTATGACCATCGAAGTCCAGTCCTTTGCGATGCTCGTTAAGGCTCTCCTTGGGCGGCCTGTGAACCGTGATGACGGAGCTGTCCAGCGAGAGCTGCTGCCCCTCACTACGGAAGCCATGAGGGCACTGGTAGACTATGCGAACGAGGTTGAGCGGTCCCTTGCCCCTGCAGGGGATCTGGAAGGCATGAGCGATCTTGTGAACAAGGTGCAGGAACAAGCCGCCCGCATTGCAGGGACGTTTGCAGCCTTTACGGACCAGACGGAAGTATCGGGCCCCACAATGGAAGGTGCTATTCGCGTGGCCCGCTATTTCCTTTCCGAGACGGTCCGGCTGGCGAGGATCGGTCCCCAGAATGCAGCGGCAAAGGACGCACTTACCGTCGCAGTATGGCTACATGAACGTAAGGGCGTGGTACCCTGCAAGACCTTTTCACGGTGCGGCCCAAAGCATCTGAGGAAGGTCATAAATCGACAAGAAGCATTCAGCTTGCTGAAGGATGCAAACTGGATACGTGAAGCCAATGGTATGTTGGAGTTGAACCCAAAATGCGCGGCGCTGGGTATGATTCAGTCGCCTGTAGCGGGCGAACGGGGCGAACAAGGCGAACAATGAAGAAATTGGAAAGATATCAATACGCTACTATTCGCCCTATCCGAGTGAACGGCGGGCGAACGGAAGTGATGTTCGCCCCTGTTCGCCCCACGTTCGCCCCCGCGCGAAAGCTTAGAATCTGCAGTAAACGCTGGAGATCGGGCCGAGTGTTCGCCCCAGTTGTCCCGTTCGCCCTTTCGTGATCTGGAAACTATTCCAACTCCCATCAGCGGTTCGGTTCGTCGATGCTTGGCCGGGTTCCTTCCAATTCATCCAGTTCAGCATTGATGATTTCTGCTAGCGAGCGGCACTGCGCGACCTAATCTCCATGAGCCATTTCACCGCCCTTCAACTTCTCAAAAACAGCACGCGCTGGAACGCTGCGGAGCGCTCGTATGATGCTGTCCAGTCGAGAAGAGCGGATGCGGTCAAACATCATCCTTTCACGAATGGTTCCAGTACGCTGCCTCGAAAAGTCGGATCACATGAATTAGCAGGGGAATGAGTGATATAGGCAGGCCATCAGCATGTTTCGGGTGCCCAAAACTGAAGCTCTTAGCCCTGTTTTCCTCTCACTAAGAAGAGTTGGGGAGGGCTGACCAGAATGGCATTGGTGCCTGATTTGCCATAATTCGGAGACGGGCCACTGGTTCCCGCAGGAAATATGACAACCCTCCAGTCTTTTGCTTCATTTGGCCGCGTTGGGACAGCGAGGCGCAAAGAAAGTGTTTCTTTTCGAAATTCCGAATATACGAATTGGGGATTGGCCAATTGGGCAGTCCTTACTTTTTTGGCACTGAAATCGACGAGAATGTCGTACGATATTTCCGGGTCTTTACGGTTCTGAACCCGGACGATTGAGAAAGATCCATTGGACTTAACCGCGCTAGACTGGGTCAAATTCGTGTCAAGAATAATGAAGCTGACGGGGGGCTCTGACGTATTATGATCCTGAGGGAGAGAAAAGTTGCCTCTCGCAATGTCACCATAATTTTGCAGCGAATCGTCGCGAAGTAGATAGTTGGCCCCGTCTGCAAATGCTGGCTGCTTCTTTCCAATTTCAAGCGTCACTGTCAGTTTGTCGCTATTATTGGCAGGTGATGCTGATACAATCCACGGAGCTGTCCCGAACCTCCATGGCATGGGTAGCCTCTGGTTCGCAGGAGATGGCGCGATCCGATCAAGAGCACCAATATCTTCGGCTGTCACGAACTGTTTACCCAGTTTTACAGATCCTGTTACGGATAGGTGACTATTATCGAAATACAGCCAGACACCATCCAAATCCGGATGACACTTTCCATCCGTGCACATCTTGTTTGTCAGATCGACAAATGACACGTTTGCTATCGAACCTGTGATATTCTTTAGCCAGGAATTGGTCGCATCGAACTCATCCATTTTGACAGCTGTACCGCGGGAGCAGTCCAGAAAGGGCAGTTTCAGCTTTTTGGCGATACAGTTGCGATCAAAACTCTTTAGCCTGGGAACTATTCCTATGACAAAAACGTCTTTCCCTTCGTCGGCTAGTGTTTTCAGCGTGTCCACAAAGGCAGCTTCAAAGCCATCCATTGCTAAATAGGAGTCCCAGGACGCGGCTAGAATGATTGTGTCGTATTTATCCAATTTCTGAACAACGCGATCAACTGATCTCGTGCACTCTGGTCTGTGGTCTTCGTCAGCGAAACGTCCGGGGTTCTCCAGGATGGGAGGGCATGACGCGTGGGCGACGTTCCTGAAGCCGAATCCTTTGAATGCGGCTATCTCACCGAGAGTTCCCACCCAGTGTGCGGCATTGGAATCGCCCCACAGAATTACATGCGGTTCAGAGGATGCTCCAAGCACACAGGAGGAACTTGATAGTAGTGCATCGCTGATCTCATAGCGCTGGCATACAAAGGTCTCGGTGTATGCGGGTTGTGGGTTGGCCAAGGAGGCAAGAGCCTGTTCGTAGGATTTCCCGCCTATGGGCCATAATCCATTTGTTGATAACACTATGGATGCGCAGGCGCTAATCATCCCACCTGGGATTAAAAAACGTGTGCTGACAACTTGGCCAAAGCCTTTCGAGGACTTTCGGAATGGTTGTTCGACAAAGTGAAAAGATAAAACCGAGAGCAGAAGCATCACAGAAAAGGCGAGCCCCAGCGAAAGGGGGCTCGGGGCCGGTTCAGCATACCTGAGAAACGCCAGCACCGGCCAATGCCAAAGATAAAGGGAATAGGAGATTCTTCCGATATAGCGGACGGGCGCCCAGACCAAAGGACGAACCAAGGTCTTGGAATGATGTCCGGTGGCAAGCATAAGCGCTGTTCCCAAAGTCACGGGAATGGCATTTATTCCGGGAAATGGATCAGCTTCACTTAGCTGGGTGATGGATAGTGCTACGAGCCCCAAGCCAACAAGCCAAATGCCGTTATTCAGAATGCTCCGTGAGCTTAGAAAGTTCCCAAGGCGACCAGCGAGCAAGATACTGGTTGCAGCGCCTGTAAGTAACTCGCCCGCCCGGCTGGGAAGCATATAATATGCAAACTGAGGGCGTTCCAGGAGTATTACTTGCCCATATGCAAAGCTGATAACGGTAATAATAGTACATATACCGAGTAGCATCTTGATGCTTAGCTTCTGGACAGCAAGAAAAACTATGATGGGCCAGAAAAAATAAAATTGTTCTTCTACACCCAATGACCAAAGATGAAGCAACGGAACCGTCGCGACGTCATTTGCAAAATACGACTGATCCAGAAAATAAGTGAAATAGATGTTTGCCGAGAAAAAAATGGATGAAACACCAGATCGAGCGACATCTTGCAAGTCGGCCGGTGTCATTATCAAAGCAGCTACAGCCATTGTTGCGGCAACAACCAGCAACATCACCGGAATGATCCTTAGAATCCGGCGTCGGTAGAAATCCGAGAGTTTGAAGGTTCCGTTTTTTACGCTTTTGGTAAGAATTCCTGTGATGAGAAATCCGGATATTACAAAGAAAATATCAACGCCTAAAAATCCGCCCGGGAGCAGTGTCTTTTCTATATGGAACAAAACAACGCTGATGACCGCAAGCGCGCGCATACCTTCGATGTCTTCGCGAAAACTTTTTTTTGGTGACATTTGTTCCTGAAGTCTGAAAATGAATAATGTAGGCAAGATATTTCGCAGGGCGCCGCCCTAAGACTGAATTACTTGTTAGACAAGCTGACATGTTTCGCAACAATCTGAGCCACCTAGAAATCGCTATTGCCGACTTCATCGAAGTTGTCAAAAGGTGCTAAATATCACTTCATAAGCGCAATATTGAATTGCGCTTTTTTATCTCAGAAACTGATCTGGCTTGCCCAATCAGACTTTGGCAGACCACAGGCATTTAGCCTTGGAAAATGACGAAATCACCTATCCACTAATTCAAAAAGTCACCTGAAATCACCCAGCTCGCAGTGACCATTTAGGTTTAGAGCGCTGACCCAAATGTCTGCTATCGGCGAGTTCCGGACTCCTGCCTCAGCTCTCGTGAGCGACCGCGATCAGGGCTCGTAGCGGACATTGCCCACCCCGCCGAATAATTGTATCAATATGATACTTATAGGGCGGGCAATGGCTGACGCTGACAACCGTAAAAGCGGCCGTAATTCGGATGGCACCTTCGGCAAGGGCAATCCAGGAAAGCCACGCGGTGCGCGTCACAAGGCGACCCAGGCGGCGCTTGCGCTGATCGACGGCGAAGGTGAGGCCCTGACCCGCAAGGCCATCGAAATGGCACTGGCAGGCGACAGCGTTGCACTCCGCCTTTGCCTTGAACGCCTTGCGCCGCCGCGGAAGGATGCGCCCGTGCGGTTTGACCTGCCTGCGATGGAAGGTGCCGAGAGCGCTGCATCTGCAATGGTGGCAATCCTGGCCAGTGTATCGAAAGGCGACCTCACACCCTCCGAAGCCGGAGCATTAGCTAAAATTGTCGAGGGCTACCGCAAGACGCTGGAACTGACCGAACTGGAAGCGCGCATCAGGGCGTTGGAGGAGCGGCCATGAACGGAATGGACCGTCGCCTGAAGGCTCTTGAGAAGAAGGCTGGGCAGGATCGCGATTTGGACGAGGTTATCATCGTTCGTTTTGTCTCCCCGTTCCCTGACTTGTCTGGTCCTGATCCGAATACCCCCGCTGCTGGTTGGGCACTTATCCGTTCTGGCCAGAACGCAGGCATGACGCTGCATCCACATGAAGGAGAAACATGGGCGACCTTTGAACGGCGTGTCGATGAGGCGAAGGTCGCATGACTCTCAAGCATCGCTTAACTCGACTGGAGAAAGAGAACTCGCCCGTCTACCACTGCACAGAGGACATCCCGACGCCTGTGCTGGAAGCGATGGTGTGCCGTGCCTACCGGGAAGCAATCCAAACGCCGGAGGAGGACGCGCTATATCGCAAGCTTAAGGAAGGTGGATTTGACCTTGGGGAGCCCCAGTGAACCTGAAGCCACGCTTGGTCCGTCTTGAACGGAGCGCGCCCGCGATTCGGGCCGACGTGCATGCCCATTTTGATGGCGTGGTAGCGGCAAGCCTGAAAGTCGCTTTCGAGCCATGGCCGGAAGGGATGGCGGAAGACCTCAGTACAGCGGAGCGCGCGATCCTTGCTCGACTGGACCCCGACTTGCTGGGCCGGATTTGTCCGTAGCTGACCGCCCGAAATTGGGTAAGACCGGAGCGCATGGGTGGTTTAATGGATGGTAATTTCGAGAATTCAAAACACTTTATTCAATAAAAACAATGAATTAATAATGAATAAGGCCGGAGTAATGCTCCGGCCTTTTCTTATTTATTCTTGTCAGCTTAGGATGTTGCCTCATCGCCAGATCCTGCGAGCTCTTTGAATTTCGGGTCCGCTACGGCAGATCCAATGAGCTCCTGCACGGCAGGCGTGAACGCATCAATCACATTCTGACACGCCTTGAGTGCACTATAGCTGGTCTTGAATTTGTACTGAGTGTTCACAGAATAGCCTTCTGGAAGGGTATCCGAAGAAAGCTTCAGACCAATCTTCCATGAGCCCGTGCCGAATGAGTTGAAATTCAGCTCCGTCACCTCACCGCGAATGACGTTGCCGTCGGTCTGGTCATAAACACCAGCGGCAAATAGCTCATCACGCATCGCGCCTTCCACAAACTCAATAGGCGTTTTGCCCGGCGCAACTTCCAGAGCTCCAAGAGCTCGGCAGGTCATCGCTTCGTTAACTTCAGGGCCAGCAGTGAAGGATGACAACTGCACTTGCACTCCATCTTCCTTCAGGGCGCTCTGGAACGCCATAATGTTAGATGTTGATGGTGTATACGGGCGGCTCGATGTCGTTTCACAGGCGCACAAAGTCAGCACAGCAGCAGCTGCGCACACAATTCGGATCATGAGATTATTCCCCAGCGTTTAAATCACTGTCCGCTATCAAATAGTGGACAGCCTTTCATTCCAGTGCGCAGAGAGCTCCGTCAATCAAAAAAAGAAAAGCAGCCGTAATAGTTGCGGCCGCTTTTCCTGTATTAGTTACTGCAGGAGAAAGATTCTCACATGAGGTGATTTTCTCGCCTAGGCAGCAGCTTTCGCCTTCGTCCCGGCAGGCGGGAAACGGTCGTAGAAGCCTTCGCCTTTAGCGGCCATGTCGCGCAGGACAGCCGGCGGTTCGAAGCGTTCGCCATATTTCGCGGCGAGGCGGTCTGCCTCGGCGACGAACTCCTTGATGCCCCAGAACAGGTCGACATAGGAGCAGCAACCGCCCGTGAACGGCGCAAAGCCCCAGGCCAGGATCGAACCGATGTCCGCATCGCGGGCATCGGTGATCACGCCTTCATCGAAGCAGCGCGCCACTTCGATGGCCTGGCGGACGAGGAAGCGGCTGGTCAGCTCTTTCTTCAGTTCCGGCGGGCACTCTTCCACCTTCACCTCGATCATCTTGTTGATGTCCGGCCACAGGCGTTCCGGCTTGCCCTTCTCATTATAGTCGTAGAAGCCCTTGCCGGCCTTGCGGCCAACGCGGCCCTGGTCTTCCACCAACCAGGCGAGGAACTGGGTCCGGTCATCGCTTTGCAGATCCACGCCTGCGGCTTCGGCCGTTGCGCGGGTCACTTTCAGGGCGGTGTCGAGGCCGACCGAGTCGGAGACTTCCAGCGCGCCCATCGGCATGCCGCACTGACGCCCGACATTCTCGATGATCGCTGGCTTGATGCCTTCCGCCAGCATTTCCATGCCTTCGCGCGTGTAGGTGCCGAAGCAGCGCGAGGTGTAGAAGCCGCGGCTGTCGTTCACAGCAATCGGCGTCTTGCGGATGGCGAGCACATAATCGATCGCCTTGGCGAGCGTTGCTTCGCTGGTTTCCTTGCCGGAGATGATTTCCACAAGGCCCATGCGCTCCACCGGCGAGAAGAAGTGAATGCCGATGAAGTTTTCCGGACGCTTCGACGCCTTGGCGAGGCCGGTGATCGGCAGGGTCGACGTGTTGGAACCGAAGACGGCATCCTCGTCCAGAACGGCTTCGGCCATCCCGGTGATCTTGGCTTTCAGCTCTTCATTCTCGAACACGGCTTCAATCACGAGATCGGCGCCTTTGACATCGTCATAGGAGTCCGTCGTGGTGATCAGGTCGAGCAGGGCATCGCCCTTTTCTTTGGTCGACTTGCCGCGCGAGACGTCCTTGTCGACGAGACGGCGGGAATAATCCTTGCCCTTCTCGGCATTCTCTTTCGAGACATCGACCAGAACGGTCGGGATGCCAGCCTTGGCCTGGACGTAGGCAATGCCTGCGCCCATCAGACCAGCGCCGATGACCGCGATCTTCTTGAACTCCGTCTTCGGATGACCTGCCGGGCGGTTTGCCCCTTTCGACAGTTCCTGCATCGACAGGAACAGCGAACGGATCATGGCTTTGGCTTCCGGGCGCTGCTGCGTATTGATGAAGTAACGCGTTTCAATGCGGAGGCCTGCATCAATCGGCACCTGAATGCCTTCATAGATGCAGGACAGGATATTCTTCTGGGCCGGATAGTTGCCGTAGGTTTTCGACGACAGCATCATGTTCGCCATCGTTGCCACCTGGCCGGCACCAGGGGATTTGTGCGGTACGCCGCCAGGCACCTTGTAGCCTTTTTCATCCCACGGCGCTTTCGCTGTCGGATTGGCTTTCACCCAGGCCTTGGCTTTTCCGACGGTGTCGGAGGATGCAGCCAGTTCCTGAACCACACCCATGGCGAGAGCCTTCTCGGCATTGAAGCTTTCGCCTTGGAGGATCAGTGGCAGAGCCGCCTGAACACCAACCAGACGCGGCAGACGCTGCGTGCCACCGGCACCCGGCAGCAGGCCGATCTTGGCTTCCGGCAGACCGAACTGAAGCTTTGGATTGTCATTGGCCGCAACGCGGTAGTGACAGGCAAGCGCCACTTCGAGGCCACCACCAAGCGCGAGGCCGTTCAGCGCCACAGCCACCGGCTTGCCGCAGGTTTCCAGCTTGCGCAGCGTACCGTTCAGAGCAAAGCCCTGGTCGAACTGCTGCTTCTTCAACTCAGCTTCAGACAGTTCCTTTTTCTCTCCACCGCCAGCGCGCTGCCCCATTTCACCAAGGTCAGCTCCGGCGCAAAAACCGCTCGGCTTGCCGGATGAGATAACCAGGCCCTTGATGTCGTCGTTGGACGCAACTTCGTTGGCAATCGCGATAATGTCCGCAACGGCCTTACCGGTCAGCGTGTTCATGCTGCGGCCTGGCACGTCGAAAACGGCGTGCGCAATGCCGTCTGCATCGATGTCCCAACCAAATGTCTCGAGTTTCATGATACTATGTTCCGATTATTCTGTGTAAGGATTAGACGCGTTCGATGATCGTTGCCGTGCCCATGCCGGCACCGACGCAGAGCGTGATCAGGGCTGTTTCCTTGTCGGCCCGCTCAAGTTCGTCGACCATCGTGCCGAGGATCATGCCGCCGGTTGCCCCAAGCGGGTGGCCCATGGCGATTGCGCCGCCGTTCACATTCATCTTGTCGTGCGGGATGTTCAGGTTCTGCATCATCAGTAGCACAACCGAGGCAAAAGCTTCGTTCAGCTCATAAAGGTCAATGTCTTCCGGGTTCATACCGGCTTTCTTCAGGACCTTTTGCGACACATAGGTCGGGCCAGTCAGCATGATGCCCGGCTCGGACCCGATGGATGCCATGGCTTTGACGCGGGCACGCGGTTTGAGACCCAGGGCTTCACCCATTTCCTTGGAGCCGAACAGGACAGCCGAGGCGCCATCCACAATGCCGGAAGAGTTGCCGGCGTGGTGAACGTGGTTGATGTTTTCCAGCTCTGGATAGCGCTGCTTGATGACTTCGTCGAAGCCCATCGCACCCATGCCAGCAAAGGAGGGATTCAGTCCGGCGAGCGACTGCATGTCCGCATCCGGACGCATGTGCTCGTCGTGATCCAGGCGGATACCGCCCATCTGGTCCTTCACCGGAACGATGGATTTCGCAAAGCGGCCTTCCTTCCAGGCCTGCGCGGCGCGGCGCTGGCTCTCGACGGCGAAAGCGTCGACATCGTCGCGCGAGAAGCCATACTTCGTGGCGATTGTATCGGCACCGATGCCCTGGGGCGTGAAATAGGTTTTCAGGGCAACCTGCGGGTCGGTTGACCAGGCACCGCCGGACGCGCCCATCGGTACGCGGCTCATGGATTCTACACCGCCGCCAATCGCCATGTCGGCCTCACCGGTCATGACTTTGGAGGCCGCCATGTTGCAGGCTTCCAGGCCGGACGCGCAGAAGCGGTCAACCTGAACACCGGCGGTCGTTTCGGCATAGTCTGCGTTCAGCACCGCCACGCGGGCGATATCCGCTCCCTGCTCGCCAACCGGCGAAACACAGCCAAGAACGACATCGTCCACCTTGGACGTGTCGAGTTCATTGCGTTCACGGATGGCCTGCAACACTTGCGTAGCAAGGCTAAGCGACGTGATTTCGTGCAACGAACCACTTTTCTTGCCTTTGCCGCGCGGCGTACGGACCGCGTCGTAGATATAGGCTTCAGTCATTTGAAGTGACTCCTTTC
>MDTG01409778.1_pt1 | contig 24147 bp, 24 predicted proteins | sample 811421 | NCBI WGS metagenome assembly MDTG01 (sample SAMN05326645, study PRJNA326480) | marine metagenome | isolation source: seawater | place: Pacific Ocean: South East | collected 2011
TTTAGATAAAATCAATTCTTCTGAATTTTTTGGTTTTTTAATTTTTACAATTTTTTTTTTTTAAAAAATTTACTAATTCTTTATTTTCTTTTAATGTATTTAATCCAGTTGAAATTAAAATTGGTTTTTTTGTTCTTATAACTTTTTCTATTAGAGGATAATGTGTACTTTCAAAAGATGCGATTTTGTAAGCAGGGACTTTTAATTTTTCTAAAAATTCAATATCATTTTCATCAAATATTGAAGTAAAACATTTAACGTTATATTTTTTAGCTTCTTTAAAAAGTTTGTAATGCCACTCTCTTGGGGTTCTTCCTTCTGAATATAAATCAAATAAATTTCTTTTATACCAGAGACTTTTTTTATCTTTTATTACAAACTCCGGTTTGTTTGAATTTAAAGTCATGCCCTCGGGTCCATAAGTTTGTAACTTAATTAAATCTGATCCATTTTTTGCAGCCAATCTTACTAGCTTCATGGCTATAGAAATTTTTCCTGCATGATTAGCAGAAATTTCAGATATTAGTTTCGGTTCCTCTTTTGAGCTTATTTTTAAATTGCCAATTTTTAACATAATGAAAGCTAATTTTTTTTTGAAATAAGTTTTTGGACCAATTTAGAAATTTTAGCATCATCTTTATATATTTTTGACATAATATGAGCAGTTTCATTTGGAGCTCTATCATAAGCAAGTCTTAACAGGTCCATCCAATTTACATTGTTTTTAGATCTAATTTTTTCAATTTGTTTTATAAAATTTTTTTTTTTATTTTTTTCCTTTTTCATAATTATTATCTAACATTTCCTTTCTAAAACTGCAATTATAACTGATTTTTAAAGTTAATTATAAATCATAAAATAATTTAATAAAACTTTTTTTACTTATTTTGATAAAACCTAAATCCCAACCAGTAGGATTTTTATATTCAAAAAAAATAAATAGATTATTATCAAGAGATATTACCGAAGGTTCTGAAACAATTTTAATATCACCGTTTAATTTTATTAAACTTTTTCCTATTTTTTCCCAATTTGATAAATCATTAGATACTGCTAAATTTATATTTCCACTTTTATCATCTGGCCAAGCAGCATAAAACATAAAATATTTATTATCTAAGCTAATAATCGATGGAGAATATATACAAAAATTTTCATTATCTAAAGTTGAAGTCATTACTTCTTCAATTTTAGTAAAATCAAAATTTTCATTTAAAGTTTCAGCATACATTTGATTTCTATTCTGAGTATAAAAAATCTTAAAAGTATTTTTATATTTAAAAATATATGGACATTGAAAAATTGTATTTTCTTTGCTCCTTAAATATTTTGAATTAATATACCATTTTAAATTGTCTTTAGTTTCTAATAAAATTAAATCTGATTTATTTTTGTTTTGAGCTTCTAGAAATAAAAAATTTTTTTTCTGCGAATGTATAAAACTTGGAGAAATTAAACCATCGCATTCATATCCTATTGACTCTGGTTTTATTGCAATTAAATTATTTTTTTTCCAATTTATAAGATCTGTTGAAACTGCAAAATTAATTTCTGCATATTTTTTTTTTTGTTTTAATCTTTTAGCATATACTAACAGATGATTTCCATCTAATTTATTAATATTGGGTGATAAAAACTTACTTGTGTCCTGTTCCCGATCTAAAATTTTTTTTATATCTGTAGTTAGTAGTTTCAATTTGAATATAGATACTTTTCTAGTTTTTTTTCTATTGTTTTATTTTCTTCACTATTTAAAATATTTTTAAATTTACAGATATTTTTTTTCGATCTTTCAAAGTCAAATTCTACTTTTTGAAAATCACTTAAAGGTAATGAAATATGTTTTGATATTTCTTTCAATATATCTTGATTTTTTAAAATAAAATCTTCAAAATTTAAATTTAACATATTAGGTTTATTTGATTCTTCTACATTAATTTTGTTCATAATATTTTCATACCAAGTGCAGAATGTAATAACATCTTTCTTTGGAAAAGCTGATAATGTTTTAGTTTTAAATTCAGAATAAATATCTCTTGGGTCTCTATAAACTAGTATGCAGTGAGAGTTGTTAAAAAACTTTGTTGAACCGAATGGATTTGTAAATATTCCACCTTGATCTAAAATTATATCTTTTGAATGTCCTTCTTGCATAAATAATTTATTAAAAAAAATTTCAGTATTTTTTATAAATTCATTATAATCTTTAAATAAAATTGAATTGTTAGAGCTTTTACTTTTAAACAATCTAAACATAAATTTTGAAAAAAAATTTTTTAAAATATTTTTTTTATGCTTTGAAAAAAGACTTTCACCTTCATATTTTAAGGAGATTATGGAATTAAGATATTCCAAACTTAATTTTTCAAAGTTTTGACTTTTAAATTCTTTTCCTGGTTTTAGTGAGCTTGCTTTGTTTAAATAATATAAAATGTTTTTTTTAAATTGTTCGTAAACATAGTTATTTTGATTAATAGTGGATTTGTTTAAAATACAATTTTCGATATCCATAATGCCACCTGGATCATATGTTAATGAAAATTCTTGATTAGGAAATGGATCATGAAATTTTTTCATTTTTTGAAGAAACTCATATATCGCAGATGAGCCGCTATAACCAGATCCAATAGTAATTATTGTTTTCATTAGTGCTTAAATTAAATACTTCATATACATTGTTTTATACAAACATTTTAAAACTACAAATAATTTTCTACTATCCTTCTCGATACTTAATTTAACTTTATTTTTTGTGGGATAAAAATTTTTTTTCTTTTTTATCTCATTTAAACCTTTAGCCAACATGTTATTTTTTAAAGACATCATTCTATAAACTGTTTCTTGATAAGATTTGCAATTTTTTATGTTGATCTTTTTAATCATTATTATTTCCCCTGAATCTATATTTTCATTTAGTCTTTGCAGAGTAACTCCTCCAAATTTTTCATTATTTATAAATTCATAAAAACCAGCTGGTCTCCCTCTATAAAAATTTATATCTGCAGTATGAAAACTTAGCACACCATACTTGGTTAACTTCAAAAAATTTTGATCAACTAATTTATTAAATCCAAGAAATATAATCATATCACAATTATTTTTAATTTTTTTAATAGTCGTAATGTCTGGTTTAAATCTTTTATTTTTTTCACAACATTCAAAATAATATTTTTTATATTTATAAAAATTATTTATAATTAAGTTTAAATTTTTTTTTTTATTTAATTTTTTTAATTTTTCTGAAAACGAATTTTTTTTATTGATAAAATTAGAGATTTTTTCTTCTAAAATAATTAATGAAAAGAATTTTTTTATAAAAATTAAGTCAAATATTTTAAGAAAAAAATTTTTTTCTTTTATTTTTTTTGATTTCTCAAAAAAAAATATAAATTTATTTTTTGTTTTTAATAAATTATTAAGCTCTCTAACTTCGTAATTTTTTATATTTTCTCCAGAAAAAAAAATCCCTATTCTCATTTTACTTCCTTTTAAATAATTTTAATGCTTCTCGCCAATCTCTCATTGTATTTATATCGACTGCTTCATTTTGTTTAAGTTTATAAATAATACTTTCATAACTAATAAGACTTTTTTTATGAAGCCAATTATTTCTTGTACCCCAATAAAATTGTCCGGCATCTTTAAAGTTTAATTTTAATATTTTATGTTTTTGATTATTTTGGATTACTGGAAATACAAATTTTTTATTTTTTTTACAAATACTTAAAGTCTTCTTTAATGTTGTCTTTTTAAGTAAAGGTGTTGCGGGATATATACAACATATAAACTTATATTTGTAAAAATTTTTTTTCCTAACAATATTTCTAATAGTTGTGATTGTTTTAACTTTATCATTTGAATATTTTTTACTTCTTTTGTGTATTTGAATTTTCGGAAATTTTTTTTTTACATAATCCAATATTTTTTCACTATCAGAACTTACAATAATTTTATTAAACAATTTTGATTTCAATGCTGTTTTTAATGGATAATAAATTATTGGTTTGCCTTGAAATTTTTTTATATTTTTAAGTTTAATTCTTTTGCTCCCACCTCTTGCGGGTATTATTGCAATGTTCATAATTTTTTATATTTGGACCAATGTTTTTTATCTAGTCTGACTTTTCCATATGATGAAGGTTTTCCCCAAATATTATTTTTAAACCAACTACCGTCTTCTATCCACCATACGTTTTTATCTCTAAAACTATCGGCTATTTGCCAAAACTCATTTTCAGTCATATCAACGTATTTTAACCAATACTCTAAATCTGATGAAACAATATGGTCATATTTTTTAACCATTTCTACTCCCTCTGCTCTTTTCATGTATCCAGTTCTTATATCTTTTGAAGCATGATCTGTTGCTCTTCCATAGCCAAATTTTATAAATTTTAATAAATCGTGTATTCCATTTTCATATCTATCATCTAAATTTGACATTGTTCGATAGGTTCTTTCAAAAGGTGTTTGTTTAGGTTTCCATTTGTATTTTTGTATAATCATTTGTGTATGCTCGTTTGGATCCCACTTAAAATAGTTACCAATAGGTATTCCTCTTATTTTTTTTTTTCTGTAATCCTCATCAGATGGAAATTTTGCCCAAAGCATATCTTTTTCAGATATTTTTGACTCTTTAATCAAGTCTTTCCATTCATAACCTCTTAAATTATGTTCAATTCTCATTCTGTTTGTAAATTCAACCATATCGTTAACGTCATACATGCCGCTGATATCCCAAAATGTTTCACCCCAAATTAGTAGTGGTATATTAAATTTTTCTGCTATTTGAAAAGGGTATGTAAATATTCCACAATGAGCATGCCAATTCATATCTCCCATAATTTTGAAACAATGCTTATTTAATTCTATTAGACTTTTCACACTAGGTCCAAAAACTATATGATCAGCATCAAAAAGTTTTCTCATTCTATCTCTGTTGTATATTCCTTCCTCTAAATAATTATTTCCATCATAGGTTACCAATAAAGGCTTAAGTTTAAATTCCTCCACTATTTTGTATGTTTGAAAATAACTATCTTTTCCACCACTAACAGGAATTATACAGTCATAGTTAGAAGAAGATTTATATTTATCAATTATTTCTTTAAATTTTTTTTTTCTTACTTCCCAGTCTCTTTTGGTTAAAGAGTTATAAATTTCATGATACTCACAAGCTGAACATATACCAGATTTACTAAATGAAGTTGCCGCTGAACTATTTGGCATTACACATTTATTACAATAATTCATTTTTATCCTTTAAAGTTATTGATTTTAAAATCTATAGGTTTATCAAATTCTTGCCAATCACCATTATGATAAGAGGGGCAAATTTTTACTTTATTATTTATAAGATATTGTAAAAAATCAGTCATATATAAATTTTTATAATCTTGTATCTCATTGCTTATTTTTTTCATTAATATTCTTATTTGTTTAAAATATTTATGTGAGATTTTTATCAAACCTATATACTGGCCTTGAATTTCATTATAACCTTTTGGTTTTTTTCCGATTTCTGTAATTTGATTTTTTTTATTTATTTTAAGAGTCTCTAGGTCATACAAAGGTTTTTTCATTCTCATTTTCCAATATTTCATAAATTTCCTATCGACAGAAACTGATATTGGGTCTTTTTTATTTATTAATTTTTTAAAAATATTTTTTCTAAATATTATATCTCCATAAACTATCACTAAATCACTTTTTTTTTTCATTAATTTTTCCGCTAATAAAAAACTATAATACATATTTGTATATTTAAATTTCTCATTATTAATAAGTTTAATATCTTTTTTTAAAATATATTTTTTTAGTTTGTTAATTTTGTATCCACCCACTACATGTAATTTTATATTCTTAATTTTTTTATAAACTTCTAGTTGATGATCAAATATGGTTTTCCCCTCAAAATTAAGTAATATTTTAGGCTTATTTTGAGATATTTTACCTAATCTCGATCCTCGTCCAGCTGCTAAAATTAAAACATTCATTTTTTTCATTAGACAAAAATTAATTATTAATTTCAAATTTTGGAATTCTAAATTTATCAGATTTATTTGATAAAAATTCCTTTGCTAAAAATACGCTATGCTCTATATGATGAAAAATATTAGCTGCTGCAACTCCATCACATTTTGTTTTTAAAAATAATTCGTACATATCTTCCCATGATCCAGCTCCACCACATGCAATCACAGGTATTTTTATAACTTTGGAAAATTTTTCTAAAAAATCAATTTCATAACCATTCTTTTTTCCATCTCTATCAACAGAATTTATAAAAATTTCACCCACACCTATATCTATTAATTTTTTTGAATGGTCTATAGGGTCTATTTTTGTCACTTCAACTCCATTTTTCACAACATAAAAATTCTTGCCATTAGATTTAGTATAATCGATTGAAGCAACAACAGCCTGGCTTCCAAATTGTTTTATAATATTTTTTACTTCAATCAAATTTTCTAAAGTCAGTGTGTTAATAATAATTTTTTCTGCGCCATTTTTAATTCTTGTTGCAGCATCGTATTGATTTTTTATTTTTCCACCAACTGCGACAGGCATAAAAGCCACTTTTGATACTTCTTTTAATATGTTTAAAAAATCTTCCTTAAAAGTATAATTCATATCTGATCTTCTGTTTTCATAAAAATTGTCTTTAGTGATGTCTAAAATTATTAACTCATCAGATCCAAATTCAGATAATCTTTTAATAGTTGGAATAGGATGACCTATATTTTTATAAACTTTAAAATTTACACTTTGAACAACCCATCCATTTTTAATTAGTATTACTGGAATTAATCTTTTTTTTTTATCATTCTTTTGCATTTTAATTAAGATCTAAAAAATTTTTAATTAATATTACTCCTGCTGATTGACTCTTTTCTGGATGAAATTGAGTACCATATATATTATCGTGATTAATAATGCTTGAAAAGTTGATACCATAATTTGTATTTGCAATTTCATTATTTGATTTAGTTACATTGAATGCATAAGAGTGAGTAAAATAAAAATCAGTTTTATTTGGAATTTTGTTTAAAATTTTATTTTTATTATTAAAATTTATCGAATTCCAACCAACATGTGGCAAAATTTCATTCGTTGACAATTTTTCAACTTTACCATTTATGTATGATAGACCAGAATATTTTTCATTTTCATATCCAAAATCTGATAAAATTTGCATACCAACACAAATACCAAGTAAATAAATTTTTTTTTCAAAAACTTGTTTTTTTAAAAGTTTTAGATTTATTTTTTGATTAAGTTTTTTCATTACCTCTGAATAACTACCTACTCCTGGCAAGAATATATGGGTAGCGCTTGTTATATCTTCCTCTAAGTTCGTTACTTTTAATTTGTCTGAGAACTGTTGAATAATATTCTTTAATGATAAAATATTACCAGAGTCTATATTAAGTATAATTGGTTTTATCATTTTTTAAAAAATTTTTTAATAATATTTTTTTCTAAACTTCTAAATTTTTTTTCTCTTTCAGGATGCCACATTATTCCAAACAGTTTATGTTTAGAATGCACAAATGACTCTATAGAATTATCTTTTGTACATCTGTGTACAGGTGTTAGAGTTTTATGTAATTTCTTTTCATCTACAGAAAAATTATGGTAACTATTAACTACAAATTTTTTTTTTGTATTTACATCCCTGACTTGATGTCTTTTTCTTACATGTCCTTTGATCATATTTAAATTACCTCTAAAGTACTTATTAATCATTTGCATACCTCTGCATATGCCCAATAATGGAATTTTTTTGTGTATTGCATACTTTATAAGATAACTCTCCAACTTATCTCTTTTTGGGTATAAGCCGAAGTCTGCTCCACCAGTTAAAATTATTGCTCTAAAATTGATCTTTTTTAAAAAATTTTTGGGATTTTTTATACCATTACTTATAGCTACAGGAGTATAATTTAAACTCATAATAAAATTTACTACCTTGGTATCTAACTGGTCTTTAAATTCTTTATTTTTTTCATCGTAAATTAATGATTGGCTTACAATAATATTTTTCATTTTATTATCCTTAAAATTTTATTAAGTGGATCAAGTTTTATTATTACAGATTCTTTTATTTCATTAAACCTAAGATCTCCAACACCTATTGCTGCGGGAATATTCAATTCACTTGCTCTTATTGCCATATGTGAATTTGCGCCACCAAACTTAGTAATTAAACCAGATATCTTTTTGTTAAATATCCAATCAAAACCAGGATCAGCAGATTCGATTAATATTATTTTATTTTTAAGATCGTTATTTATTTTATTATAGCTTTTAATATATTTAACTTTTCCAATAATCTTGTTTCTACAAACATAGTTTGGCATCCCTTTGATAGCTTCAAATTCTAAAATATCATTTTTTGAAGTTACAATTGTTGGTAAATCATAATTTTTTTCTAATTCATATTTCCTAGAATTTTTAAATATCTTTTTTCTCAAAATATTAAAGTTTGAAACATTTTTTTTTTGTTTTATTAATTTTTTGATATCTTTCAAATATAAGTGAGAAAGATCTTCCCTTGAAAATTTATTTTTTTTTCCTAACTCAGAAGATAATTCCAGTATTTTATTAGTGTATTTTGTAAAAAAAAATTTTGATAATTCTCTATATTCAATTGAAATAACAAACATTTTTTCAATTTCGTAAAAATTTTTATTTTTAAATACTTCATTTTTTCTTAAAAAATTAAATAATTTGTACTTTTCTTTATTCCATAAGTTGGGAATATTTTTTTTTAATTTTGTGGAGTTTTTAATTATATCATTAAGAATTTCTCCATTATTATCTCCATAATTATTTGACATAATATCATAAGTTCCAGGTCTTAGATGTTTATATTTTTTAAAAAATATTTTTTTATTTTTTTTATTAAATTTTACTAGAAGTGCATCTCTCATCATATCTTTATTAATTGTGTTTATTGAAAGTAAAAATTGATCAAAGGATTTTTGTGAAATCAATTTTGTTTGGATTGCATCTTTCAATATTGCAATCGATATAAAAGCACATCTTGCTAGATGTGCAAAAGGTAGGGTTCCATTTTTTTTACATTCACTTATTAATTCTTTTATTTTTTGATATTTAGATATTTTTTTTACAATTATAGCATTATAATTTTCATCAAGTTTTTTTATTTTTTTTATACTTGTTTCAAGAATTGTAAAACAATTATAATTTATTTTTTTTAATCCAGTTTCTAATTCTAGAATTTCATTTTTTGTAAAATTATTCTTTTTTAATTTTTTTTCCCAAAAAATGAAATTACTAGTATAACAAGTTGGTATTAGCTCAAATTCAATTTTATCATGCAAAAATCTCTTTTCACTTAAGACATTGTTGTAATATTTTAGAAATTTTTTAACAGTTTTATTTTTTAAATTATTTGGTAAAAAAGAATTTAAACTTTTATTAACATTTACATAAGGTGTTCCAAGAATTGTATGAAGTAAATTTGTGTTTCTCAATTTTTTATACCCATATTGATGCCTCTGTTTTGCCCAGATATCTCTTGTAATAAGCTCTTCATATATAGAAAGTGCTAACATTCTAGGTTTAAAACCAATTATTTCAGCAGGATTCCAGTCTGGCATAACTCCCAGTAAAGGTTTTAAATAACTTTTGTGTTTTAAATCTTTAAAATTTTGAGACCACTTTTTAAAATATTTTTTATAATTTTTATGAAAATCATCTTCACTAAAATTTAATCTTTCATTATTTACTATTGGTCTGATTTGAAATATTACGATTTGTTTTTTATCATTTACTCCAAATTCAATGTCAAGATTATCATACAAAAAAACTTCTTCTATCTCAGAGCAAGATTCAATGATCTTATTGATTAAAGAATCATCAATTTTTCTAGATTTTAAATCATATTTGCTAATGAAATATGTTTTGTGATTTTCACTTTTTCCACTTGTAATGCTTGAGGTGTCGTCTTTTTTATAATCAAGATTAATTTTGTAAGCTGGAAACTTATTGTCTAAACCTCTTGTAAATACAACGCCATTACAAATAATATTTTTTGCTGAAGGCTGAATCAGGATTTGATTATTTAGTTTTTTGCTTTTAAAAGAGCCTATAACCTTTTCAATAGCTTTAGAGAAATTATTTTTAGTTAAAATATTATTTAAAGAAATAAATTTTCCAGCACCAGAAGATACAAAGTTATCTTCATCACTTGAACTAGATCTTATTATTATTCTAGATGAAAATTTTTTTATTTGTCTCGTTATTTCAATTTTATTTTTTTTCCATTCATTGATAGAAAAAGTAAACTGAGGCAGTACTATTGATTTCTTTAAATACTTTTTAGCAAACGCTAAAGTATTAGCTTTAGTATTAATTATATGTTTTCTAACACTGTCGATATTATCCTTGATTTCTATCCAATCTTCTTTGGCATCAATTAGCTCACAGGAATAATTTTTATTTACTAATATTTTAATTAAATCAGAGATTTGTAATTTATGGTATTTGTTTTCTTCTTTTTTTAGTTGATCTAGGAATTTAATAGATTTTTTTTTTAACTTTACTAGACCAATAAACTCACCATTTACAATTTTTTTATTTAAATTTGATCCAATGTCCGAAATTTTATCTTTTTTAATATAAAGATATTCTTTATTCGACTTATAATTAATATTTTTTGTACTTATTACTGCTGTTATTTCTTTTTTTGAAGAAATAACTTTATTTAAAATTTCTTTATTAAAAATAATATCGCTGTAAATTATTATTATTTCATCGGAATCACTTAAATCATTTAACAACAGACTTGAAAGACTTTTCGTACTTTTCCATTTTGAATTGTATATAATTTTAACATTGATTTTTTTATTATTTTTTATTTTTTTAAAATTATATCCAGCTACTAATGAAACTTTTTTTGTATAGTCTTTAAGAGCAATTTTAAGAATATCAAAATTATTAAAATACTTATTTTGTTTAAAAAATATAGTTGGAGCATTACCTGAGTGAGGTGCGCCTGCTGCTAATATTATTGCATTCTTCATTTTGTTGAAATATAAATTAGTTCTCTTCCTAATTTTTTAATTTTTATATTTTTTTTGTTTTTTAATATTTTTTTTATTTCAAAAATTTTATTTTCAATTTTTGAAATATTAATTTCATTAAATTTGTGAAAGATTATTTTTTTTAAATATAGTTTTCTTTTTAAAAATAAAACTATAATGCTTAAGTAAAAGTTAAAAAATTCTTTAACTGCTAAACTAATTCTTATTTTAATGTGATTATTGTTATTAAATTTTCCTTTTTTCTTAATTAAATGTCTCCAGGTATTAACAATTTTAGTTGAAGAAAGTTTTTTATCTAAAAACATCATTCTTTCATTAACTCTTTTTTTTTTATTTTTTAAAATTTTGAAACTTTTGCTTTTAATTGTATCTATTAAATTTTTTTCAGAATGTATGTTTATTGCAAATTCGGAAACAAATTTTCCAAAAACTTGGCCTTTGTCAGTGTGAGGAATATAATTTATTACTGGAATATTGCTTATGTAACTTTCAACAGCGCTTGTACATCCATTTTGAATAACACACTCAGAATTATTTATAAGTTCTGAAATAATTCCATCATTATGTATTTCTACATTGTTTAGATTTGATAAACTATTTTGCCAATAATCTATTTTTTCCGTTGGATGTGGTCTAAATATAATCTTTTTTTCCGGAAATGTTCTAGATATTTTTTTTACCATCAATAAAAACTTTCTCATCGTCTTTTTTTGATAAATATAATAATTTAATTCATCTCTTTTAAGATTAGGACTTCTTTCGTAATAACCTTCAAGTTGTTTTCGAATAATAATATCTTTCACTGAATAGTGGTTATTACAAAAACTAAAATTTGATATGATTAATATATATTTTTTTTTTGATAATTTTTTATTTTTCCATATATTTTTAAAATCTTTTTTCCATAAATCTACTCTTGGTGATCCAGTCAAATAAAAAATATTATTTTTTTTTTTGAAAAATTTTTTAAGTTTTTTGAAATCATAACTTCCCCAACAAAAAAAAGCTTTAAAGTATTTTATATCCTGGAAACTTAACCTTGGCTTAATAAACATATCTTCAAAGCTTCCGTAATCAATTACTCCGTGCTCTTCATCAATACTTGTTAAAATAAAACCTTTTCTAAATAGTTCTTCATTCAATTTGCTTTTTAAAGCTCCATGAGAAATACTTTTGGTATGGAAAATTCCTGGTTTTATAAGATTATTTTTTAAAAGATTTCTGTATGTTTTATCAGTACCTATATAAACATTAAAGTTTTTTGAACAAGCTATGATTGAAATTAGTAAATTACTGTAAAATTCTCTTTTGAAATATTCACTAAGAATATAAATATTTTTTTTTTTCATTTTCCTTTTTAAATATGTATTGCTTGCTATAAGGGATCATTACATTTTAGTTATTAACTTTTTTAGCTCAGGAACAGTAAGAAATTTTTTATTAGTTCCACTATCATAAGTAAAATCTTCTTTTAATTTTTTACCTTTTTTAATTTTTGCATATTTTTCAATAGAAATTTCTCTAATTGTGGGCAATATTGCGTAATATTTGCCTAAATCTAATGTTTGTACGCTTTCGCTACTCGTAATTAGTTCTTCATGTATTTTTTCTCCAGGTCTAATACCAGTATATTTTAATTTACTTTTTGGTGAAATTGCCTTTGCTAAGTCGAGAATTCTATAACTAGGAATTTTGGGAACAACAATTTCTCCTCCTAAACTATTTTTTAAAGTCCACAAAACCATTTCTACAGCTTCGTTTAAAGTGATATTAAATCTTGTCATTCTTTTATCTGTTATTGTTAAAAATTTTGAATTTTTTTGACTCATAAAAAGTGGAATTACAGATCCTCTGCTATTCATAACATTTCCATATCTAGCTACAGAAAAAATTGTATTTTGCGACCCTGCATAACTTTGTGCGCCAGTAAACAATTTATCAGAGCAAAGTTTGCTTGCTCCATAAAGATTTATTGGTGAAACTGCTTTATCTGTTGATAATGCTAAAACTTTTTTAACATTATTTTTAATTGCGCAACTAATGATATTTTGAGCTCCCATTACATTTGTTTGAATACATTCAAAAGGATTGTATTCTGTTGATGGAACTTGTTTTAACGCTGCGGCATGTATAATAATATCAACATTTCTAGTTGCTATCTCTAATCTTTTTTCATCTCTTACATCTCCAATAAAATATCTAATACAATCGAATTTTTGTTTTGAAAAAACTTTAGCCATTTCAGATTGTTTTAATTCGTCTCTACTAAAAACAATCAATCTATTAATTTTTTTATATTTTTTTAAAGCTATTTCCACAAATTTTTTTCCAAAACTTCCTGTTCCACCTGTCACTAAAATTGATTTATTGTTTAACATTTTCAAACATCTCCTTTGGGGTTGTTATTTTATTTATTTTTCCATTTCTTAGCTCAATAATTTTATCACAATTTTCAATTGTTTTTAAACGATGAGCTATAATTAAAACAGTTTTGTTTTTTTTAAGTGATACTATTGTTTTAAGAACTTCATTTTCAGTATTGTAATCTAGCGAACTTGTTGCTTCATCTAAACATAAAATATCTGGATCAAAATAAAGAGCTCTTGCTATGCCAATTCTTTGAATTTGACCTCCAGATAATTTAACTCCTTTTTCACCTACATTAGTGTCGATTCCATTGGGCAGCGAATTAATAAACTCTCTTAAATTTGCTTTATTTATAGCATTATCGATGGATCCCAAATCAATTAAGGATTCTTCAATGCCTAACGCAATATTATTTTTTATAGTATCATCCATAAGGATTACATTTTGTGAAACATAACCTATCTTGTTCTGCCAATTAACTGCGTCCAGACTATAAGTAAAATCTTTATCATCAATAAAAATACTCCCTGAGGATGGTTGTAATAAACCTAAAAATATATCTAGGAATGTAGTTTTTCCTGATCCTGTTTGCCCGATGATACCAACTGTTTGATTTTTTTCTATTTCTAAAGAAATATTTTCAAGTACATTATTTTTATACCCTTCGAAATTATAATTAATATTTTTAAATTTAATAGACTTTTTAAATTCTATTTGGTTTTTTTTTTCATGACTAATACTTTTATTTAATTGTAAAAATTTATATATTTTTTCCTGAGGTGTTGTAGCAAGTCTTATAGATTGATAAGATATAGATATTCTTATAAAACTTGGAATTAACCTAATTAAAATAGCTCCAAAGAATATTAGTTTTGAATAAAAAGCTGGATTTAAATCTTGAGGATTGTAGTTATAAAAAAAAAATATAATGAATAAAATTATAACTAATTGTTCTATTATTATTTTTGGTAAAGATCTATAAAAAGCACCATACATTGATGCCTCATTAGTTAAATAAGTAAAATTTTTAAATTTACTAAAAAAAAAATTATTTTTTTTACCTAATATTATATCTTTAATACTATCAAATGATTGACTAATAGTTTTTATTCTATTTCCTTCGTACTCAAATCTTTTTGTTCCCCATTTTTTTATAATATTTCTTGAAATATACAACATGGTAGAAATAACAACTACAGCACCAAATAATGCAAAGCCTATATTTTTTCCATATAGAATTATTAAAAAGAAAATCAATCCTAATAAAATGATAGACTCCATCACAATTAAGTTAATGGGAATTAATATATTTCTAACTAAATTGACAGGTTCTCCATTAATATTTCTAACTAGTTCAGAATGTTTTGCATTGAAATAATATTTATAAGGCTGATTTATGAAAATGTTAAATAAAGAATTAGACAAATGATTAGTTAATTCTCTGCAAAAATTTTGCTGGAACCAATTAAAAAATAATAAAAAAAAATTTTTTAACGTAAAAATTGAGAATAGAAAAACTAATGAAAAAACAACTAAATCTTCATGATTTTGAAAACTATAATCTACAAATTGAAGTTTACTTAAAAGGCTATTGATTTTTATTATGTAATCTGAACTTAAAATAGCAGAAAATATTGGTAGTATTGATGCTATGCTAAATAGCTCAATAAAAGTAACAAAAACCATAAAAAAAAATAATAAAATCATTTTCTTTTTTTGTGACCCGGTGAGAACTTCTAAAAATTTATATATTTGCATTATTCATTATTTAATTCTTTTTTAAGCTCTTCGTATTCTTTGATTTTTCTTTTCATAAAATTCACTGTAAGTTTAGCTTTTTTTGTTATTCCTTTTGGAGTCAAAACATAAATATAATTAATTTTATTTTTATTGTTTTTAAAATTTTTAATTTTTACTAGTCCTTTTAATTTTAATGCACTTATGCAGTAGTTTAATTTTCCTAAGCTAAAACCTAGCTCATTTGCGAGTTTCCTTTGAGAAAAATTTGGTTTATTTTTTATTTTTCTTAAAAGATTTAAATAATCTTGATTGTTTTCCATAACGTTCAAATAATGAACATGAATAGTGTTCATTTTATGAACTTTCAACAAAAAATACTTAAAAATTACCAGAAAAACCTGAAATTATGAAAAATCAGGATGTAGCTCTCCTTAAATAGCTCTACCACTATAAATTTTACTATTTTCAATTGTAAATGCAGCGTTAAATATATACTTATAAAAATTATGAAAAATAAGAATTTATTTTTTAACTTTAAAAATAAAGTTGTTTTAATTACAGGTAGTGAAGGAAAATTAGGAAGTGAAATTAAAAAAACTTTTACTGACTTGGGCGCAAAAGTTTATGGAATTGACATAAATAAAAAATCTAAAAATAAATTTTTTAGAGTAAATATATCTAATGAAAAATCAGTTTATAAAATCATTAATCAAATTATTAAAATAGAAGGCAAGATAGATGTAATTATTAATAATGCGGGTGTTTCGGTTTATTCCCATATGGAAAAGAGAAAATCAGCAGAAATAGACTTTACACTAGATGTAAACGTAAAAGGTTTAATTAATGTAATAAAATCTTATTTTACTATTCATAAAAAGAAAAAACTTAAATCTTGTAAAATTATTAATATTTCTTCAATTTATGGACTTGTTGCTCCAGACACTAGAGTTTATTCTAAAAATGACAATATTAACTCTGAAGTTTATGGCGCTTCAAAAGCAGCTGTAATTCAACTTACAAAATATTTTGCGACTTTATTTGGGAAAAATAATATACTTGTTAATTGTGTTTCTCCTGGAGGAATTCAAGATAAAAGCCACAGCAAATTTTTTACAAATAGATATAAAAAAAGAGTTCCTTTAAATCGTTTAGCCGTTGAAAAAGATATTATGGGAGCAATTATTTATTTTTCAAGCGACTCTTGCTCTTATACTACTGGACAAAACCTTGTAATAGATGGTGGCTTAAGCTCATGGTAAATAAAAAATTAAGATTTAAAGATTTTTTCTTAATCGCTGAAGCAGGTATTAACCATAATGGAAGCTTGAAAAAGGCATATAAACTTATTGATCAAGCAAAAATATCAGGTGCAACTGCCATAAAGTTTCAAACATACAAAACAGAAAAAAGAGTAAAAAAAAATAACCCGGCTTTCAATATATTAAAAAAATGTGAATTAAACTATGATAGTTTTTTAAAATTAAAAAATTATTGTGATAAAAAAGAGATAATTTTTTTTTCCACACCATTTGACATTGAGTCTGTAAACTTTTTAGTAGATATAAATGTAAAATTATTTAAAATTTCATCATTTGATATATCAAATTATGAATTAATAAATTCCATTCTTTCTAAGAAAATTCCAACTATTATTTCAACGGGAATGGCATCATTAAAGGAAATTGATAAAATAAAAAAAATTTTTATCTCTAAGAGGATTGACCATCATTTGTTGCACTGTATATCAAAATATCCAAATAACGAAGAGGATAGTATTCTTTCAAATATTCTTTTTCTAAAAAAAAGGTATGATTGTCAAATTGGTTTGTCTGATCATACAAATGATATAAAAACTTGTATTTACAGTTATTTTCTTGGAGCAAGAATTTTTGAAAAACATTTTAAACTTTCTGAAAATGATTCATGTGTTGATGGGCCCGTTTCAATTACACCTAAACAAATGAAAAAGCTTTCAAGTGAATTAAAAAAAATTCCAAAAATTTTAGGAAAAGAAAAGTTTGGAATACGAGCTATTGAGAAAAGCGCAAAAATTTTTAAAAGAAATAAAATTATATGAACAAGGGTCAGAAGTTATGGCTAAAAGCAGAAAAAATTATACCTGGCGGTAATGGTCTTTTGTCTAAAAGACCAGATAGGTATTTACCTAAATTTTGGCCCACTTATTTTTCTAGATCCAAAGGTATTAATATTTGGGACTTAGAAAATAACAAGTATTTAGATATGGCTCAAATGGGAATGGGTGCCTGTATTTTAGGATATGCAAATAAAGAAATAGACCAAAAAGTAAAAAAAATAATTGGTAAGGGAATTAATTCGACGCTGAATTGTCCCGAAGAATTTGAATTAGCTCAAAAACTTTTAAGGTATGATAAATTTGCAGATCAAGTTAAGTTTGCCAAGGGTGGAGGTGAAGCAATGTCAATTGCGGTAAGACTTGCACGAGCAAAATCTGGAAAAGATATAGTTGCATTTTCTGGTTATCATGGATGGCATGATTGGTATCTAGCCACAAATTTAAAAAATAGAAATAACTTAAAAGATCATTTGTTACCAGGACTTGAACCTTTAGGTGTGCCTAAAAAATTAAAAAATTCTGTAATACCATTTGAATATAACAATACCAAAGCATTTAAGAAAATTGATAAAAAAAATTTGGCGGCAATAATAATTGAAGGAAGTAGATATTTTTATCCATCAAAAGAATTTATTTTGGAAATTCAAAAAACCTGTAAAAAAAATAATATCTGTTTTATAATTGACGAAATTACCTCGGGATGGAGATCTACAATTGGTGGTGTATATAAACAATTAAAAATTCGACCAGATATAGTGGTCTATGGCAAAGGTTTAGGAAATGGATACCCAATCTCCTGTATTGTAGGGAAAAAAAAATATATGAATTATGCTATTAAAAGTTTTATTAGTAGTACTGCTTGGACAGAAAGAATAGGTTTTGTAGCTGCGAATGCCACCATAAATTACTTTACAAGAAATAATGTTCATAAACATATCCTTTCTATAGGAAAACAAATTAAAAAGGGTTGGATAAGCTTAGCTAAAAAACATAATATTAAATTAAGAGTTTCAGATGTAATTCCACTTTGTAGTTTTTTTTTAGATTATTCAAATAAAGATGAATTATATACATTTTTTAGTAAGGAAATGTTGAAACACAAAATTATCGCATCTAATAGTGTATATGTTTCTTATGCTCATAAAAAAAAAGATATAATAAAATACTTAAAAATTTGTGACAAAGTATTTAATAAAATGAATAATTTTATCAAAACTAAGAAAAGGATGAAAAAATCTGAAATCAGATATTCTGGATTCACGAGACTTACAAAAAGTTAATGAATTTTGGTATAATTATACAAGCTAGAACAGGCTCTAAAAGATTTCCAAAAAAAGTTTTAAAAAAAATTAATAATAATAAAAGTATTTTAGAATTTCAAATTTTAAGAATTTTAAATTATTTTAATAAAAAAAATTTATTTATAGCAACAACAAATCTCAAAAAAGATAAAGTCATAAAAAATATTGCAAAAAAATATAAAATAAGATCATATGAAGGTTCCGAAAATAATGTTTTAAAAAGATATCTTGATTGTGCAAAAAAATATAAAATCAAAAATATAATAAGAATAACTTCTGACTGTCCATTGGTTGATCCTCAATTAATAAAAAAAATGATAACCATTTTTTATAGAAAAAAAATTGATTATTTATCCAATACACTTCCAATATTTAGTAGTTGTTACCCTGATGGAACAGACATAGAAATATTTAAATATAAATCATTAGTAAAAGCCAATAAGTTAACTAAAAATAGCACGGATAGAGAACATGTAACAAGTTCTTTTTGGAAAGAAAAAAGTATTTTTAAGACTTCTATATTAAAAATGAAAATTAATTTATCCAGATATAAATTCAGTATTGATTATCGAAATGAACTATATTTAGTAAAAAAAATAATCTTAGAATTAAATAAAAAAAATCTTAGAGGTACAGCTAAAGAAATAGCAAATATTATTAAAAAGAGATTTCCAAAAAAAGTTTTGGTAAAAATGAATAAAAATAAAAAAAAATTTTTACAAAATAGAAAAGATTTAAATTAATTTATGCAAAACTTTAAGAAAATTTTTTTAAATTCTGAAGGCGATAATTGGTTTAAAAGAACCATTAAACTAAGGAAAAAAAAAAAATATTATGATGATGATTATTCTAAAGAAATCATAAAGCTAATTAAAAGAAAGAAAGAACGTGTAAAAATATTGGATGTTGGAACTTCTGACGGTGGAAGATTAAGATATATAAAAAATATTTTAAAAAAAAAGAATATTGACTTTTATGGCCTAGAACCATCAAAAAAAGCAATAAAATATAATTATGATAAAAGAATTAAAATTAAAAAGGGAACTGCAGACAAAATTCCATACAAAAAAAATACTTTTAACATAATTTTATTTAGTTTTTGTTTGTATTTATGTGATACTCGACTACTACCACAGATTGCTAGTGAAGCCTTAAGAGTTAGCAAAAAAAATGCAAATATTATTATATTTGATTTTTATTCAGCAAAAACTGTTTATAAAAATTATAAACATATTTTAAATAGCAAAATAAGAAAAATGGATAATGCAAAAATTTTTAAATTTTTTTCTAATATAAAGTTAGTAAAAAGAAAAATTTTTTCCTACAACTTGTTTTATAATTTAAAAAAAAATAGTTTTGATAAGAATGATAAATTAGCAATTCATATTTTAGAAAAGATTAAAGTTGATAAAAAAAATGATTATTAAATTTATTAAGAAAAATAAATAATAAAAATTATCCAGAGAAATCCACCTTATAATTTTTAATAATTGGAATAGAGTCTTTCCCTACATTAAATAATAAATCCATTACACTAAGCCCTTTAATAAATTTTTGATTATTTTTTTGTTTTTGATCATATTGCGGATGAATAAAATTGTGAGGTTTCATTTTAATTTTTCTTTTTTTAAAAAAATTAGCATTTGCATAATTCAGTGATCCATCATTTGCTAAATAAGCACTGCTACTGTTTTCTTTTAATAGTGATAGTATAAGATTTTCTTTTCTCTCTTTAATTTTAAAACTAGAACTTAATTTAAATGATAAATTTATATTTAATAACTTACATAAACTTTTTATAATGTTAATATTTAAATCTGAGAGATTTTTATCAAGATTATTTTCTAAAATTTCACTAAATAAATTAAAATATATTTCAAAATACTTGCTGCTTTTATAGTTCTCAAATAGTTGATTTTTAAAATTTTTTAAAGATGTTTTCGATAAATATACTTGATTGATTTGAAACTTTCTTGATGAATTCTTTAATGACATTGATAACCACTTTTTATTAGAATTATTAAAATCAATTATATGTACTCTGTTTTGCCAAGATCTTCTGTTGTACTGAACATTATCTAAAAAAATAAAATCACTACTGTTGTTAATCATATTAAAATATCCAATCCATGGAAAAAAATGAGGCTGGCATATAGAAGTTATTTTCATATTTATAGATTTCTACCAATAAATCTTTTTAATCTTTAAACCTTTTAAATAAATTAATCTAATTTAAAACTTAATTTTTTGATATGAAAATAACTTGTAAGAAAAGTAGCGTAAGAAAAAATTAATGTTGAAATTAGAGTATTTTTGAAGAAAGGTATTGCCATAAAATAACATTCTATTAAACCGTTTATATTTCTCTCATATAAATTGCCAAGAATCCAAACGCCAAAATTAGAGATTATAAAAAAAAATACAGAACCAAAAAAACTAAAAAATAATAAGTTTTTATAATTTATTTTTTTTCTAATTTTATAAAAAACAAAAGCTATAGATAATAAAGATAGATAAACAAAAAACATATTTTCATGAAAACCTATAAAAGCATCAGCTAATAACATGGAAATAAAAACTGTAGTTATAGATATATATATGTTTTTAAAAAGGTAACCACTCATTATTCCTACGGCAATAACGGGAGTGAAATTTGGGGGATGAGGTATTACCCTACTAAATACTAAAATTAATATTAAACTGATTGGAAAAATTTCTTTTTTTAGAAGTGTAAATATTTTATTCATAAAATTCTATCTTATCTAACACATCATACTAGAGTATCAATATACTTTCCTAAATCTAAATCTTAATTTCCTACCATCCTGACTATATGTAGCTGGGCGTTCATATTGTTCATCCAACAAGTTTGATATGCTTAAGGAAAAATTATTACCATACATTTCTTTGGATAAAGACAAGTTCATAATATCTGTGCTATCAACTTTTGTATTACCACCATCATAATCAATATGTTTTCCAAAATGTTCATAATTATAATTTAAACTAAAGGGTCCAACTAAATCATTTGTGAATTTCTTTGTGTAATTTACACCATAAGTTCGATCTGGCCTTCTATTTTGGGACTGCCCATTCATTTTTTTACTGGATGAGAATACATTAGATAAAGTCAGTGTTTGATCTTTACCTTTAAAAAAAAAGGCTGTCTCTAGACCTTCTTGCTCTAGGTCAACTGTTTTATTTTCATACCCACTCCAATCTGCTTTACTATCAAGAAAATCGATGATGTAATTTTGGTAGGCTGTAATTTTTAAAGTTGAATTGTTAGAAAAATTATAGGCTCCAAATAATTCGTCAGTTTTACTTTTTTCCGGATTAAGGTTTGGGTTACCTTTATGGCCAAAATTATTTGTTCCATACAACTCATATAAAGTTGGATTTCTTAATCCAGTAGAGTGAGTCCCTCCAAATTGAAATTTATTTATTACTTTCGTAAGATTTATTTTATAGGTTTCATTTGTACCAGTTGTTTTATGGTTATCTATTCTACCATATAGTGATAAAGTTGTATTTTCAGAAAAATTATATCCTAGATTTCCAAAAAACCCCATATCCTCAATATGACCTTTGGTTGAAGCAGTATAAGATCCTCTATCTTCAAAAGCACCCCAATCGTATTTATATTCACTTCCTAACCCAAAGGAAAGTTTGTTTGTAGATTTAATTTTTCTTTCTGCTTTTGCAACAAGTGTTTCACTATCAAATTCATCTAAGTATCCTCCATTTTCATATTCTCTATCATATTTGTTGTAGTGGAATATTAAAGAGTCTTTAAAGTTTTTAGAAACTCTTTCAATGCCCGTTTGAAATACGTAGAGTCTATTATCAATATGATATCCAATTTCATTAGTTGCGCTGTCGTCATAATCCGAAACTGTTTTTCTAGAATATAAAGTAGTTTTAAATTTTGTATTTTCATTTATCCATTTTTCTGTATTTAAATTTGTTGATATATTGTGAGCAGCATCCTTTTCTGTTCCATCAGCTATTGCACTATTAGTTTTGCTTTGATTTACAGAACTTTTAAAATTTAAATGCCAATCATTATCAGTTATCTTTGTATAGTTTCCATCAATGGAATTGTTTTTTCCATTAAATCCACTAATTGCCATACTATTTTTGTAATCTATTGAAGTTATAAAATTAACAGCTCCGCCGATAGCGCTTGGCCCAAAGTGGGCTCCGCTAGGACCTTTATAAATTTCTACTTGTTGAATAGTTTGTATAAAATCTTGACCAAAATCAAAAAGACCTTGTGTTGCTGATTGATCATTTATAGCTATTCCATTTAGCAAAACAAGAGTGTGATTAGAGTTAGTTCCTCGTATAAATAAAGAAGCTTGTTGACCAGTGGGTCCTGATTGAAATACATTAACTCCAGGAATCATCTTAAGAACATCAGCTATACTTGTAACTCCAGAATTAATAATATCCTTTTTAGTAATAACTTGTTTATTTACGCTTTTTGATGAATAAACAGATGTATTTGATGTTTCTCCTACTGTAATGCAAGGAATTCCATTTCTATTATCCCATTCACATTCTTCTAAAACTAACGCATGTGATGATGACATACTAAAAATTATTAATAAAAATATTCTTATTAGCAAATTTGCCATTACCTTACCTTACCTATAATTATGCCACTGATAATTTTTAATTGCAGAATTAGACTTTTCCTGGCCTTCATTCAACAGAGGACTCTACTGGGTGGTGCTTGGACTTGAAAAAAATTTCTAACCATTGCAGGAACAGTCAATGAATTTCACATTGTTTCCCACCATAAAATTCAGTATGCTTAAAAATATTATAAATGTTTAAATTGTCAACAATTTATATATTTATTGCGCAATTTAAGACATTTGAACTTTAGATTGATTTTAAAATGCATATAAATTGACATTTAAAGACTATGCCCTAATAATGAGAACAATTAATTTTTATGAAAATTTTGTTTATTAACCCAAGCTTAAGACCGGGTACAGACCATGTATTTCTTCCAGTTGGACTAGGTTATGTCGTAACTTGTGTAAGAAATTATGGATATAAATTTGATATTTTAGACATTGATGCTGGAAATTATTCTAATCAGTATGTAGAGGAATATTTAAAAAAAAATAAATATGATGTTGTATGTTTAGGCAGCATTGTAACACATTATAGTTGGATGAAATGGTGTATTAATACAATTAAGAGCTACCAACCAGATTCAAAAATAATTGTGGGAAATTCTGTTGGAGGTAGCATTCCCGAAGTTCTTTTTCAAACAACAAAAGTAGATATTGTAATTTATGGAGAGGCAGAAATAACAATTACAGAGGTTTTAGATGCTATAAATTACAATAAATCTTTCGGTGAAGTTGTAGAACCACATGTAGAAGTTCCTCATGCGAACAAAGGATACCCAGCAACCATAAAAGGCATTGGAATTCCTGGAATAATTTATAGAACAAAAAATAATTTAATTGTAAACAATGGAAAAAGAAAAGCTGTAAAAAATATTGACGATTTCCCTTTTCCTGATTGGGATCTTTTCGATGTTGAAAAA